>SWCD01016625.1_pt1 | contig 15723 bp, 15 predicted proteins | sample 4693011 | NCBI WGS metagenome assembly SWCD01 (sample SAMN10267278, study PRJNA491770) | bioreactor metagenome | isolation source: DHS bioreactor inoculated with marine | place: Japan: Omine Ridge, Nankai Trough | reverse complement strand
TTCAGATGCTGCTCTGGGAGAGGGACCTGTTTTTTACTGGATGAGCAGGGATCAACGGATTGCTGATAACTGGGCTTTGCTCTATGCCCAGCAGGTAGCCCTGGAGCAAAAGCGTGATCTGCGGGTGGTCTTCTGTTTGACCTTTGATTTTCTGGGAGCCAATATCCGGCATTTCGGTTTCATGCTCAGAGGGCTCAAGGAGATGGCCGAAAGTCTGACAAAGCTGGGTATTGGCTTTGATCTCCTCTTTGGAGACCCGGGGCAGGAGGTGGCCCCCTTTCTAATGGCCCAAAAGGGCGGTGCTGTGGTCACCGATTTCGACCCCTTGCGTATCAAGCGCCAGTGGAAAGATCGGCTCCTGGATCAGGTCAGCATGCCGGTTTATGAGGTGGACAGCCATAATATCATACCCTGCTGGCAGGCCTCCGATAAACAGGAATACGCAGCCTACACCATCAGGCCTAAGATAAAGAAAAAATTGGCCGAATTTTTGACGGATTTTCCCACGTTGATTGCCCACCCTTACCCATCCGCAGGCACAACGGCCAAAGTTGAAGTGGAAACTATCCTCAAAAGGATCGGTGACCATTCAGTAGCCGAGTCATCCTGGCTTGTTCCTGGCGAGGATGCAGCCTGGCAAGCCATGCAAGATTTTATCAAACATCGTTTGGCAGGGTACCCTGAAACACGAAACGATCCCTGTCAAAATGGCCAATCAGGCCTTTCACCCTATCTTCATTTTGGCCAGCTGGCACCCCAGCGTCTGGCCCTGGAGGTTGAACAATGCCATGCTCCGCAGCCAGCCAAGGAAGAGTTCCTTGAAGAGTTAATCGTTCGCCGAGAGCTGGCCGATAATTTTTGTTACTACAATCAGCAGTACGACACAGCGGAGGGCTTCCCGGATTGGGCCAGGAAGAGTAATGCTGAGCATCGCCACGATAAGCGTCAATACCTCTATAGCCGTGATCAGTTTGAAAAGGCGGAAACCGCTGATGACCTGTGGAATGCCTGCCAGCGCGACCTGGCATATAGGGGTAAGTTGCATGGTTATTTACGGATGTACTGGGCCAAGAAAATCCTGGAGTGGACTGCCAGCCCGGAAGAGGCCATGGAGGTTTCCATCTACTTAAACGACAAGTATTCCCTTGATGGACGGGATCCAATTGGCTTCACCGGCATTGCCTGGAGCATTGGTGGTGTCCATGATCGGGCCTGGGCCAGCCGACCTGTCTTTGGCAAGGTACGCTACATGAATCAAAACGGCTGCCGCCGTAAATTTGATGTTGATCGTTATATCGCAGAAGTTGAGAAGATGATAAGCAAAGGCTAGAACATTGAATTGATATCTTTTTTTAACCCTTGGCCTTTGCAACGATCTTGCGGGCCAGATCCTCAAAAACAAAATAATGAAAAGGAAGGACCGAATACCAGTATAGGCGGCCAAGGATTCCCCGGGGTAAAAAATGGGCGGTCTGCACCAGGGTATCTTGTTGGATGTCAAACTCAAGCCATGCCTTGCCAGGCAGTTTCATTTGGGCAAGGAGCAGCAAGCGCTTGTTTTCTTTGATGTCGGCCACCTTCCAGAAATCAAGAGCATCACCCACCCGTAATGTACTACCCTTTCTCCGCCCCCGGGAAAGGCCGTAGCCACCCACCAGCTTGTCGATAAAACCGCGCAGGCGCCAGAGGATATTATAGGTGTACCAGCCCTTGGTGCCGCCGATAGAACACATGGATTGAAAAACCTGCGATGGCGAGGCGCCATCCAGGGGAATAGTGCGAATGTCGCGAAGAATGGCCTGGTTCACCCGGTCACGGTCTTTAATATCGCAGCTGGCGCCGGCACTGGAGTCACACCAGCGGCTTAATACCTGGTCTTCTTCAATTTCACGCAGGGCATCACCAATGATGGCAGCATAGCTGCGTGGCGTAATCTCTGGAAAGTATTTCTGGGCATTATCATTAAGAACTATGGTTTCCGACTTGAGTCCATCAACCAGAGCCGCTGCCATTTTGTAGGGTATGGGGGTAAAAAGAATCAGCCAGTAGGATGAAAGCCGAGGAGATAAAACAGGCACAGGAATCATCCAGCGCTTGAGACCCATAACCCGGCCGGCACCCAGCATCATTTCCTTAAAACTCATGGCCTCGGTGCCGATGTCAACAATGGTGTTTTCTGGAAATGAGCAGTCAAGAGCAGCAACCAGATACGACACCACGTCTTCAACTCCCACCGGCTGCGTTTTTGTTTTTACCCAGGTGGGGGTGATCATCATCGGCAATTTTTGTACTAAATTACGTATTATCTCAAAGCTGGCGCTACCAGCGCCGATGATGACACCAGCCCGAAACCAGATGGTTTGGATTTTGTCCGGTTGGGCGGACAGAATTTCGCCGGTCTCAATCCTGCTGGCCAGATGTTTACTGGCGCTTTCCTTAACGCCAAGACCACCCAGATAGATAATTTTTCTCACCCCGGCAGCAATGCACGCCTCTCTGAAATTTTCAGCGCTTTTCCGGTCCAGGTCTTCAAAATCACCGCTGGCGCCCATGGAGTGGATGAGATAATAAGCAGTGTCAATACCTTTAAGAGCCTGGTCTAAGGCTTCAGTGTCAAAGGTGTCTCCCTCCACCACCTCAACCTTTGGCAGGGTGCCAGGACGCAATTTGTTCTTATTTCTGACCAGAAGACGTATTTTCAGATCATCCTGCTGAAGGAGTCTGTCTTTTAGACGCCTGCCTATATAGCCGGTTGCCCCGGTGATGAGAATTTTTGTGTTCATAAGCTCTTTGGTGGCCTAGTGGAGAGTGATTAGTTCTTTGTTATAATAGCAGGATTGGGGTAAGGTTTTGTACCAATCTCTTGTAAATCGTTATTTTTTGAGGGAAAAATGAAAAGCCTTGTCATCATTCTTCTGGTCGTTGCAGTTGCCCTTTTGCTGGGCGCTTGCCGCAAGAACTATCAACCCATGGATACCGTTAAAGATGTCGATCTGACTCGGTATATTGGGAAATGGTATGAAATCGCCCGTTATCCTCATCGTTTTGAAGAGGGCTGCTCTTCGGTAACAGCTGATTACACTTTGCAAGATGACGGGACTATCAGGGTGGTTAATCGATGCATCCTACTCGAACAAGGCGGTAAAGAAAAACAGGCCGAAGGTAAGGCAAAGGTTGTCGACAAGGTGAGTAACGCCAAGCTGAAGGTGAGCTTTTTCTGGCCGTTCTATGGTGATTACTGGATTGTCAAACTTGACGATGACTACCAGTATGCCATTGTCGCAGAGCCATCCAGGAAGTATGTTTGGATACTTGCCAGAACCCCGCAAATGAATAGTGATTTATATGATAAGCTGGTTTCAGAGATTGACAATCTCGGCTATGACCCGAAGCAACTGATTCGCACTGAACATGTCCATGAAAAGCCCTGATTTGTGCTTTGCCTCGCCCGTGAAATGGTCTTGTCTAAAGAAAAAGAAATAAAAGTGTAGCTTTTTCTGGTTAGGGCATGTATGTTGGTTTGATTACGTGTGCAGAAAATGTTTGAAGTGTAAAATCCAAGAATGCTTACCGCACTATCCTCACCATTAGGGAAGTGCGGTTTTTTTGTTTATAGACAAACAAACCTGCCAGCCAATTTACAATTTACGTGAGTTGGAAATTTATTAAGTGGCTCCGATGGAGCCCAGTTTCGAAGGAGTAGTTACAATGGCAGAAGGTACAGTTAAGTGGTTTAACGATGCAAAAGGTTTTGGTTTTATTGAGCAGGATGGCGGTAATGATGTATTTGTTCATCATTCAGCAATCCAGGCTGACGGATTCAAATCCCTTGCAGAAGGCGCCGCCGTAACATTTGATGTTGTTGATGGCCCTAAAGGCCCAGCAGCTGAGAATGTTGTACAGCGATAAGCTCTGAGCTTTTCATTGCTTTTTAAAAAAACCCCGCATTTTGCGGGGTTTTTTTGTTTGGCGTTGTCCTCTTTAAAATTTACCTGAAGGTGCCCCCTTGGCAAGAAACAATTACTCATATGAGAAACGCCAGAAAGAAATAGCAAAGAAAAAGAAGAAAGAAGCAAAGCTGCAACGAAAGCTCGATAAGAAAAAGGGCCTCAACGACAGTGATGCCAACAACTCTCAGGACGAATTTTAAAACTGAGGGGCTCCCTCATAACTCCCCGGGTACTCTGAAACCCATGCACCTTGCGGTGCTCTCTTTCTATGCAGTACTTCAGACTCGAAGTGCTCATGCTGCATATCCTCAACTATAGAGGTGTTTTATCTCTTCGTTACGTATTAAGTATCAAACCCTTGAGTTCGGAGATGAAGATATTCATGTCCGCACATTGCGAGACAGGCAACAATTTGTAGATGTAAAAGGTGTTGCCGAAAATATAGGAATTTCATCGGCTAACTGGTCTTTATTCGGTGTTGTTTGGGCTTCCAGTGAAGTTCTTGCCCATTTCATGTTTGAGTATGAAATTGAAGACAAGCGCATTTTGGAAGTGGGGTGTGGAATTGGCCTAACAAGTTTGGTGCTTAACCAGCGCTTGGCAGATATTACTGCCACAGATTATCATCCCGAGGCGGGGCAGTTTCTTCAGGAAAACGTTAAGCTTAATGAGGGGAAAGCCATCCCCTTTGTGCGTACCGGATGGGCGGATGAAGCGACATCTTTAGGGAGTTTTGATCTGATAGTAGGCAGTGATATCCTTTACGAAAGAGGTCATGCCGAACTTTTGGCAGCCTTTATTGAACAGCATGCAAAAGCCCATTGTGAAGTAATAATTGTTGATCCCGGTCGTGGCCAGCAGGGACGTTTTAACAAAGAAATGGAGAGCTTAGGCTACACACATAGTCAGAGTGCGCCTGAAAATATCGATTATCTCGACAAGCCCTATAAGGGTAAAATATTACGCTATCAGCGTTAGTCCCTTGAACCCTGCTGTTGGCAGGGCCTCTTGTATTGCCTTCTAATCAGAAAGTTCTTTTAGTCTTTTTTGAATATCCAGCTGCGTTAAAATAGTTGCCACCGAGTCGGGCACAAAGTATTGCCATGATTCGCCTTTTAAAATGCGCTGCCTGACTTCTGAGCCTTTCAGGCCTTTTTGGGCAAGAGGGCGTTCCCAGAGGATTTCTGTTTTCACCCCTAATTCTTGCAACAGGTTTAATTTCTTTTTGCCCCATTCATCATAGATGGTGAGAAAAAAGGTGGCATCCATAGGGACATAGTTGTGAATCAGGTTCGGGAAATTAATGGGTAACGGAACTATAGAAAAATCAGCGAAAGGAACTCCTGCCTCAAGGAGTGCAGCACGAACGAGAAGATAGCGCTCATAGTAGGTGAGAGGATTGGCTTCCGGAGAGGATCTATGGGGGTCGACCTTATCGAGCCGTGTTTGACCGGGGTCTGGATTTGTAATGCCGACAATCAGATGCTGGCAGCGCTCTTTACCTGCCAGCAAGTATCTAAGGTGGTCATGGTGAAGAATTTGAAAGCGACCATGGATCACTCCGATTTCAACCATAAATCACTTAATCTCTTTGCTGAGCACAAAATTTTGGCGGGCAGCAGGCCAATACGGGCGGTCAATGGGGTTGTCCATAATCCCCATAAGTTTGGCGCGGTCAAGCCAGTTCAGAACCATAGGCATGAAGTCCGGGCCTCGTAAGTAGCCTAGGGCGCCGCATGCACAATGAATTTCGTCAAATTGTTTTACTGTGTCCCTGCGCATTCCCGGTCCTACAGCGCATATTGGCACAGGTTCACCAGAGTGAATCTGCGGCCCGGCACTGGGGGTGGAGTGATCAGAGGTTATCACCAGCACAGTCTCGTCATCCAAGACTGTATCAACCACAGTGGCCAGACCCTCATCTAAGGTTTCCAGGGCAGTTACTTTGCTTAAAGGATCCTTGCTGTGGGATGCTGCATCCAGAACTTTGGTGTGAACATGGACAAAATCATGATCACTGCTCGCTGCCATTTTTAGGCGTTGGATGAGGTCCATCCCGGGCTTGGCAGTGTCAGGCAGTTTACCCACATCCATGCCGAGGTATTTAGCCAATCCCCAGTAGACGAGGCCGGATGAAATGGAAAGGGCACTCAAGCCCCAGCGAGTCAAAAAGTCTTCATGGGGACGGTGCTGGCCGGGGCGCTGAGTTACCAGACCATTAATTAAGGGCATCCCTTTCTGGGCTCGCTCCCAGTTTCCTTCATGATCATTTAAGGCGTGGTAGCACATGGAAAGATAGGCTTGAAGGGCTTCAGCAGTTTGTTTTGAGGGCTTGTCTTTGTGGCCTCGCAAAGGAAGAGGCGCTATAAGATGTTGGCCTTCAAAAAGGGGATCAGTGTCAGTGACCCAGGGTGACACGCCACCCTGAAGAAGGACAATGCCATCGCAGCCATGGGTTGGGATGAAACGACAGCTTATGTCTTCATATTCGAAATGGCGAATGGTCCGGGCAAATTGGGCAGCCTCTTTTTTATCTGTGGTTGGCCTGTCTTTGGCAAGAACAAGTTGGTCGTCCTGCTCTGTAAAATTTACAAAATGAGAGAGAAATGCCACTTCAGAGTCCGCCACCTCAATATCGGCGCCTATGGCTTCAAGATAACCGCGGCCAGGAAATTCCTGGGCTGGGTAACCAAATATTTTGAAATGGGCATTTTCACTGGGGGGCGCCACCCCGGGCGGTAGAGGCTGGAAAATGCCGTTGGCGCCGCGCGCGGCAAGGCTGTCCAGGCACGGGGTATAAGCAACCTGTAAAGGTGTCTTGTTGTGGAGTAATTGGTGGGCGCGATCACCCAGACCATCAAGAATCAGCAGTATACATTTTTTAACCATGGGGAAAAACCTATGGTAATTGTTGTGGCTATTCAGACAACCAATTTGACTTTCAGGGCCTAAAGCTACATTTTAGCATCATGCGTTTTGATATTCATGTTCATACCACCTTGTCCGGGTGCAGTCAATTAACTGTGGATCAGCTGCTTGAGGCTGCCAAAGCACAGGAGCTTGACGGTGTTTGCATCACAGACCATAACACCATGGCCATTGGTCGGCATATCCAAGAAGGAATGCAGGAAAACGGCCTCTGCCTCGTTTTCGGTATGGAATACGAAACAAAGCAGGGTGATTTTCTCATCTTCGGTCCCTTTGAAGAGATAGATGCCAATTTCTCAGCCCCTGAACTTCTAGACCATGTGGCCCAGGCTGGTGGGGTGGCGGTGGCTGCTCATCCCTTTCGATCAGGACGTTCTGTTGATCAAACGATCCTTGCTGGCGGCCATTGTCCCATTGTTGAGGGAATTAATGGCCGGAACTGCGACGAAGACAATCAGCGCGCCATGATTTTAGAGGAGCAATATGGCTCCCTCCTTGTCGGTGGCAGTGATGCTCATTCTCTTTCAGAGGTAGGGCTGGTGTCAACCGTTTTTGATACCCGGATTACCAACCGGGCTGAATTTATAAGCGCCCTCAAGTCTGGGCGTTATTTCCCGCAGCGTACTTCTCTCCCTTTTGCCCTTTGCGCCTGATTCATATTTTACTTTACTCTACTGGCCACTTCAGCAGCCTTATAACAAGAAGTTCTGGACCCGCTCCAAGTATTTTTGGGCAACAAGACGGACATTACCCAGAACACTGTCACGGTTTACCAGGCAAACGAGAAAAAACTTCTTGCGAAGAAAGCGGGTGAGAATCCATGAGTGGGCAGTTTGGACAAGATTCTCTTCAAAATCGCCCAGATTGTCCAAATCTTCTGCCAGGCGTTCGGTAAGCTTCATTACCATGGCGAATTTGGCTGAGATAATGTCCATGTCAATGCCGGTGGGGTTGTGTGCGGCAACGGTTATGCCATCCATACCAACTACGCCAACAGCAATAACGCCATCCATTTCAGCGGAAATATCCTTCATGAGCTGCTGTAATCCCGAGGCTTGCGCAACTTCTTCGCTGGGGCTTTCTTCTTCTGGCTCTTCATGAGCATCAATATTGACTTCCGGCATGGCGGCAGCCTGCCTTTCGTCCCGTCTTCTCATGCCTTCCATAAGAAGGGCCATAGATGATGCCTTGATAGTTTTTTTAGGTGTCTTGGTGGGCGAAGGCAGGAAATTAGTGCTGACTTTATGCCAGCTAATCATTTCCAGTGCTGCTTCATCTCCCTTCAGCCTGCCGCAGGAGGCGTCGTGGAGTTCTCCCTCTTTGAAGAAAAGGGTACCCTGCTGAAGGCCATGCCCTTTGATTTCAACCAAGGTGTTGATCGTTTCATTCTGGAGCATCTGCACAAGGCCGGAAACGCTAAACCCCTCCAGTTGACCAACCAGAGAGTCCATATTGGCGAGTTGGCCCATTAAAGAATCAACGCAGGAGTTACCTTTTGGGTATATTTCATCTTCGTCGTTGTCCATATGACCCGTCATACTGATATTTCCCATAGGAAGTCGATAGGTAAAAAATGTGTATTTAAATCAAAAACTTGCAATCCTTTTGTTTGCAAGGCCTCTATAGATTGTATGTATTTTGGCGTTAGAGAGCAAGAAATAGTTCTAGGTCTTGTTAGGCGTATTGGCGCATTTTTAATCTTACTTTTTCTCCTAGATCAACAACCATTGATAATGGTTGAAATGTGATAGAAAAAATTTACGCGTAAGTGGGATGCAAACAAAAAGGCTGGGACACTTAGGTGTCCCAGCCTTTTTGTGGAGATGAAGAGAAGTCGTACTTATTATGCTTCGATTTTGGCGCGTTTCTTGGTCTCAGCCTTATCGACATATTTGAAGAAGATAGGGAAGGCAACAAAGAAGGCACCGGCCATCAAGTACTCAACGCCTTTAATGTGGGTGTAGAAATCAACCAGGGTCTCGTACTCGCCAAGGTTACCAGTGGCAACAAGAAACTGGTGAACCATTTCTCCAACCTGGAAGTTGACAGAGGAAAGACCGCTGACAAAGGCCATTATGGCCCAGATTCCGAAGGCGCCGCCTAAGCCGCTGATGATTCCGAAAAAGATTCCTGTTTTTTTCTGGTCTTGGTCCATGATCGTGCTCCTTATTCAGTTAAGGGTTCATATTTAAAAGTGGTATTTATTAGTTTGTCTTTACATGCCGGTGATGGCGGAAAGGTAACCGGTGACAACGCCGCCGATACCGCTGGTCATTATGGCTCCGATCATGCACGCTAATCCCCAGGCTCCGACAAGTCCTGCCATGGCTGTTACCATAAGAATGCCGGCCTTTGATGCTTGGTTAATGTCCTCAGCTGCATTGTGAGTGGTGGTGGCCTCAGTTTGGATTTTTGTGTTTTCTTTCATGACCGTTCTCCTTCGTTTTTATGTTGTTTTGTGCTTTTGTTTGCCCTGTTGTTGACTAGCTTAAAGAGCAGGGGTCATGCCACCTCCACCACAAAAAGTGTTTTATTATTAAAAATCCAGTGATTTTAGATATTTGCAAGTGTCGAAACTACACATGTGCGGCGCGAGCGGTTTGTAATGGTAAATTTTTATGCAACGCTTTCTGTGGCAAAAAGCTGCGACACATTGTGTTGCAGCTACACTTTATGCAACACCTCGTGGACAAGAGTTCGGAAAAGAATTGCAGAAATAAAGGGGGCAAAAAGAATGACGAATAAAGGGAGTAGATGATATAGTTTTGATATCAAAAAATTCTCGGGGCCGAGCATTGTGGAAGCAAATGAACTCATAAAAAAAGTAAAAGATCTGCCAACCATCTCCACGGTGGCAATGCAGATTAATGACGAGCTGAAGAAAGAGTCGCTCACCGCCAAGTCATTGGCAGCCCTTATAAATCAAGATCCATCCCTAACTGCTAAAATACTCAAGCTTGCAAACTCTGCTTACTACGGCCTGGTCAAGCAGGTCACCACCATGGAAAAGGCGGTGACTGTTTTGGGGTTAAATACCATCCAGAGCATGGCCCTCACCGTGTCTGTATATAAGGTGTTTAAAGAGGGAGAAGGAACCTTTGACTTTCAAGGTTTATGGCTTCACAGTCTGGGCAGCGGTGTTGCTGCCAAAAATCTTTTGTTAAACGGGAGGTCGGATTTGGCCGAGCAGGCCTTTGTCTGCGGAATTATCCACGATGTGGGCAAGATAGCCATTGCTGACAAGCTTCCTGAAGAAATGGAAGAGATGCTTGGTTTAATAGCTAAAAATGGACTCAGCCAAAAAGAAGCCGAGACTGAGGCCTTAGGCTTTAGTCATCAAAAGATAGGCGGCCGCATGGCAATGAACTGGAATTTTCCGGATAGCTATGTTTTTGCCGTTAAAAGTCATCACAACAACTTCCCGTTAAAAGAACAGGATGAGCCGGATGACACTATCCTGGGGCAAGCGGTTTTAGTGGGCAATAAAATTGCTAAAAGCCTTGGGTTTGGTCATAGCACTGCTCCGGAAAAGGAGCAGGTGACCCGCGAAGAGCTGGAGTTTTTTTCTATTTCAGGAAAGAATCTGGCCTTGACGGTCCAGAAGATCAAAGATGATTATCAGCACCTGCTTGAGAATTGGCAGCTTGATTGAAAGTTCATCTTGGTTACACTCAGTATCATTTGTAAATCTCCCCCTCCCCCAGAGGGCAGATCATTCCCGCGAAGGCGGGAAGCCAGGAGATCTCATTAAATGCTTCTAGATCGGAGTCTCCCTTCGGTCGCTTACCTCCCGCCTTCGCGGGAATGACTTCTGAGCAAGGATAAACTTGTTAGATAACAGAATGTTAGTTGGGGATATTATTTTGTCTACAATTGCGGAGGTAGTTGAAAAAATCACTTCTCTAAGGAAACAAAAACACCGTGGCTGGCTGGGTCAACCCGGTAGTAGCGTTTTAAGGTGTCGATATTTTTGCTGTTAAGCGCTGTTCCCTTGCCAAGAAGAAGCACGCCTGTACCACTGAGCACATCGCGGCTCACGGTCATGCCGATCTCAAGATCTTTGGGGGCAAGCTCCATTTCAGTAGCATCGCTTTTTATCTCCTGCTCGGCATAATAGGCTGAGGCCACCTTGATAACTTTGGGAACCAGCCTGGGGTCAAAGGACCGCCCCGACTCAGCATCCACAAGTTTGCACACTCTCTCAATTGCCGATTTCCCCTGCTGCTTGCGAAACTTCTTGTCAAAAAAATCCGCAATGGCAATGATCCGTGCCCCTTTGGGGATGTCGTTTTTCTTGAGATTATCAGGAAAACCCAAGCCATCGTACCGTTCGTGGTGGTGCCGGATAAGCTTACCTGCCGGACGCAATTCATCGATGCCTTCCACTGCTGTCTGGCCGCGTACCGAGTGTTTACTGTACTCATGCCACTCCTGCTGGCTCATCTTGCTTTCTTCTGTGTGGAGCATGAGATCAGGGATACCTATTTTGCCGATATCATGGAGAAATGATGCAGCCACCAAGGTGTCGATTTCTTTGGGCTTAAGTTCTATGAGTTGGGCCACCCCACGCACAACCTCTGCGATATTGCGCGAATGGGAGCGCATGGACTTGTCGCGCATTTCAAGAAGGGAAGAAAAGGCGAGGATGGTGTTTTTGAAGTTCTTATAAAGTTTGGAGTTCAGCTCTTTTAGGGTGTCATTACTGTTGGAAAGCTCCATAGTCTGTTCTTGGACTATGGTTTCAAGTTCAGTATTCCAGTTTTTTAGTTTTTCGTTTTGCTTGAGCACCAAGGCGGTGAGGCGCTTGTTCTCTTTAACAAGGTTGTAGTACTTAAAAGCAGACTGAATGGTTTGAGTCAGCTCTTCGTCCTTCCAGGGTTTATGGAGATAACGAAAGGCGCCGCCGCGGTTAATGGCATCCACTGCGGCTGTAATATCAGCATAACCGGTGAGAAGGATCCGTACGGAATGGGGAGTGATCTTTTTACTTCTTTCCAGAAAGTCGACACCTGTCATTTCAGGCATACGTTGATCGGAAACAATAACTCCAATCTCTTTTTCTTCCTGGGCAAGAATTTTAAGAGCCTCTTTGCCTGAATTGGCAATAAATACCTCATACGCGTCGTCCATAAAAAGGCGGCGCATGGCCCGGAGGATATTTTCCTCATCATCGACAAAGAGGATGCGCCCTCCTACTATTTCATCCTGCTTGGCTCCGTCTGACATCTGTTGTTTCCTAATCTAAGTGATTAAAAAGGACTAAAGTTTGGGAAGAAGATGGTTTCATGAGGCCAGGGAACGATCAGCGTTCAAAACCAGGATTTTCCCCTCCTGACCTTCCAGGCTTTTCATGTACGAACCGGTGAGGCGTATCTGGTTGCTGCCCAGTTCAATATTTTCTTGAAAAATGTCGTTCTCATTCTCAAGCTTAGCAAGCATGGCTTGCAAAGAGTCGGGTAAACAGTCACCTGCATCCATGGCAATCTGGATAGTGCCTTGGCCGTCAAGCAGGCTGGCGGCACTTTTATTAAATTTGACAATGACATCATTAAGGTCAACACCGATTACTCCCACAGGCAAAGAGTCGAGGATGAACTGGCCGGTGGCCAGGGCCTTGTTTTGAAAGGTGATTTCCTGGGTGCGCTCCTCCACCATTTTTTCCAGGTTTTCATTAATCATCCGTAACTCTTCGTTAGAGTCCTGGAGTTCCTTGGTGAGGGAGACATTCTCCTTTTGGAGGAAATAAAGCTCAAGGGCCTTGTCGATGGTGACCCGCAGGTCATCATCATTCCAGGGCTTTGGAATAAATTTATAGATCTTTCCTTCATTAATGGCCGCTACAATGGCTGCAGTATCAGCGTAGCCTGAAAGAACAATGCGGATGGTGTCTGGGCGGCGTTCAAAAACCTCTTTTAAAAAATCAACGCCATTCATGCCAGGCATGCGGTAGTCAGAGATAACCAACTGAATGCCTGGGTTATCATTAAGCTCTTCAAGGCCCTCTTCGCCGGAGGTGGCAGTAATGATGTCATAATCCTCATCCATAAAAAGGCGGCGCAGGGCCTTGAGAACATTTGACTCATCATCAACGCAGAGTATCTGGACGTCTTCGTTAATCATCGCTGCTTTCCGTCTCCACTGGTAGGGTTAAAGTAAAGGTCGTGCCTTGACCCTCTTGGCTTTGTACGTCGATATTGCCGCCATGCTTATGGGTAATAATATCATAAACAATGCTCAGGCCCAGGCCTGTTCCCTCACCCACAGGTTTGGTGGTGAAAAATGGGTCAAAGATTTGGGCGACTTTATCCGGAGCAATGCCGCTGCCCGTGTCGCTGATTTTGATCGTTACTTCGTCGTCAGTGGCCGAGGTCTCAATAGAGATTTCGCCCTGGTTTTCGATGGCCTGGGCAGCATTGACAAGCAGGTTCATCAGCACCTGGCCGAGCTGGTGTGGATAGCAACGAACAAGAGGTAACTCGCCGAAATTCTTATTTAAGGTTGCCTTATACTTCAGTTCGTTCCAGACGACTTTAATGGTGTCTTCGATAACGCTATTAATATTAGCCTGCTCATGGCGGTACTGGTCGGTGCGCGAAAAGCTGCGCAGGCCCTGAACAATCTCCTTTACCTTTTCGCCGCCATGCAAACACTCGTTAATAAGGTCTGTAATATCCTCCTTGATGAGGTCAATTTTCAGCTTGCGGCGCTGGTTGGCAAGATCAGCGATCAAGTCCTGATCAACATGGCTTTCAAGGGCCTTGTCTTGGATTTCTATAAACTCAAGGAGGCGGCCAAGATATTTTTCAAGGGAGTTAAGGTTACTGGTAATAAAGCCCATGGGATTGTTGATCTCATGGGCAACACCGGCAGCCAATTGACCGACTGAGGCCATCTTCTCGCTTTGCAGCATCTTGCTTTGAGTGAGCTGAAGCTGATCGTGGAATTGTTTTCGCTCAAGGGCGTAGCGAATAGATTTGATGATGAGAAGATTACTGCCCTGGCCTTTAATGAGATAATCCTGAGCACCCTGTTGCAGGGCAGAGGCGGCCATTTCCTCATCATTTGTACCGGTCATGATGATGATGGCAGCAGGGGTTTCGGTGTCGAGAACCGTTGCCAGGGTTTCAAGGCCCATGCTGTCGGGCAGGTTGAGGTCAAGGAGGATAACGTGTGGTTTAAACTCGGCAAGCTTGGCGAGCCCGTCTGTCAGGGTTGTTGTGTGGGATATTTCGAAGCTGTTGTCCTGCTCCTGGAGGAGGTTTTCCAGAAAGGTTGCAACAACTTTATCATCCTCAATGAGAAGGACACGGGTGTTCGCTTCGGTCATGTAGTCCTCGTTACTCTTCTAGTACCGGCAAAGTGATGGTGAAGGTGGTGCCTTTACCCTCTTCACTTTCAACCGTAATATCGCCCTCATGCTTATTGACGATAATATCATAGGAAATGCTGAGCCCCAAACCAGTTCCTTGGCCGACATCCTTGGTGGTGAAAAAGGGTTCGAAAATACGCGAGGCTTTGTCAGGAGAAATGCCGCAACCATTATCTGTTATGGTAACAAAAATTACGTCATCGTCGCACCAGGTTTTGATGGTTATCTCGCCTTGGGTATCAATGGCCTGGGCTGCATTGACCATCAGGTTCATAAATACCTGGTTAAGCTGCTGGGGGAAGCATTTTGTGAGCGGTAGTTCGCTATACTGCTTATCCATAATGCACTTATACTTCAGCTCGTTCCAGGCAATATTAATGGTGTCGTCAAGGCACTGGTTAATATTGACCAAGGCCCGTTCAGCCTGATCAACCCGCGAGAAGTTTTTCAGGTTCATGACGATTTTCTTGACCCGTTCCACCCCGTCCAAGGATTCTGCGACCAGTTCCTTGGCATCTTCGACAATGAAATCAATCTTCATCTTGCGGGCATGGTCTTTGAGGATTTTTACCTTGCTTTCATCCGGGCAGTATTTGCTGACGAATTTGTTTTGGATGGTCATGAACTCGCCGACCTTGTCCAGATATTTGCCCATGGTGTTGATGTTACTGGTGACAAAACCCACCGGGTTGTTGATTTCATGGGCCACGCCAGCGGCAAGCTGACCAACAGAGGCCATTTTTTCCTGCTGGAGGAGATGGCTCTGAGCGGTTTTAAGTTCAGCAAAGGCGTTTTCCAGTTCGCTATTTTTCTCCTCAAGCTGGGATGCGGCATATTTACGCTGGGTAATATCGTGCAGGGTGACAACAAGTAGTTCTTCATCATTTTCGGTCAAAGGATAGGTGCGCATGGAAAAGGAACGACCAGAGGGGGCATGGTGATATTCGGACACGTTGGAGTCTTGGACATCCTTATTCTCCTCAAGGCCTTGTGCGGCAAGAAAATTATCAAACTCTTGGCCGAGAATTTCCTGAAAAGATATACCTGTGAAATCAGCAAGAGGCTTGTTGAGGCGTTTAATGCAGCCTTGGGAGTCGACAAGGATGACAAAGTCCTGGACGCAGTCCATGGTGGCCTCCCACTCCCTTTTGGCCTGTTCGATTTTGGCCGTAATATCTTTAAGCTCCATGTGGTCGCGGCTGGCAGTGATATCACGCAGTACCTCAACAACTGCTGTAACTTCTCCGGCCTCATTTTTTAAAGGTACAGCACTGATTTCGTAGGAACGCTCCAAAGAGGAGTCTATTACCATCTTTTTTATGGTGCGGACGATTTCGCCACTTTCCAGGGCATCACGGACCGGGCACTCCTCCCCTTTTTCCCAGCAGGAAGAGTCAAAATCGCGGATCATCTCAAAGCAGGGCCGGTTTTTGTAGGACTCTTCATCCACCTGGATCATTTCCCGGGCCGCTTTGT
>SWCD01024143.1_pt1 | contig 15746 bp, 10 predicted proteins | sample 4693011 | NCBI WGS metagenome assembly SWCD01 (sample SAMN10267278, study PRJNA491770) | bioreactor metagenome | isolation source: DHS bioreactor inoculated with marine | place: Japan: Omine Ridge, Nankai Trough | reverse complement strand
TCGGCTTCGGCTTCGGCTTCGGCTTCGGCTTCGGCTTCGGCTTCGGCAGAAATTGTTTCAGTTCGATCTATTTCTGACCCAATAGTTTGTTCACTCGCCTGCATTATTTCGCTTGCTGAGTCATCATCGGTCAAAGATTCCGTCGGCAAATCAGTCGTTGAATCAGCCAGCTGCCCTTCAGTTAAAAGCTCTGCTACCCATTCGTCAGCTTCTAACGAGGATGTTTTATTTGGTGAAATATTAGCTTCTACGTCATCATTTGATTGAATCGATTCGTTATCTACACTTTGATCCTGTTCTAAAATTTCCAATTCATTAACATGAGAAGCGAGTTCGGTCTCCTTCTCAAAAATATTATCCATATCATCAACAGGTGCTGCTAATTCTTCAGAGGATTGGAATTGAGAGCTTTCATCTTCTGCTTCATTCTCCTGCATCTGCTCAATTGATGATAATTCAGCTTCAGCAGGAGTTTGGCTTTCATCTGAGTCTGTCTGTTCAGTATCCTCTTCGGACATTTGCGCGGCTAATAGCTTTTGTTGCAAGTGTTCCTCTTCAGTTAACTGAAAAGTCTCATCTTGTGTAACAGAATCATTTGATTCATTTTCAGTATCGACCTTTTCGGTCAATGGATCAGTTTGAAGAGCAGCAATATCTGTTGCGTCGTTTGGAGATGATTGCTGAACACTTTGATTGGGAGTGACTGAATCTTCTAAAGTTGTTTCAGTAAATGGATTCTCCGCCTGAGTTTCATCTAGCCGTTGCTGCCTTGCTGCTTTTAATCTTTCAGTTCGCTCCCGCAGTTTGGCTCGCAGCTTATCAATCTCATTAAATGGCTCTTCTGCCTTTTCCGCAATATTATTAGTTTGGTTATCACTGATTGCGTCTTCATCGTTTGGCTGTGACACCATTATTTCAGATAAGCTTTCTGTCTCATTATCTTGTGGCGCTTCGGCTTGAATTTCAGCAACAGAGTCCTCTGTTTGGCTTTCTTCAACCGAGTCGCTTTGATTGTTGAGCTCTGATTTAGTCTTATGTTGATCAGCTGGGAACGTATCATTCAGTTCCATATCGGCTGGTGGAGCTTCAGCGAAGGGTTGGGGTTCTTCAGCGGAAACCTGAGCATTTCCGTTAATCAGCTCATCCAGTTCAGCAAATTCGAGGCTTTCTATTTCTGCATTTGGATCATCTGCTAAGGAAGTTTCTTCAGCATTTTCCGTTTCTGCAGAGACTGACTCTTCAGGCTGTTCAACTGAATTTTCTGCCTGCATATCCTCTGGTGAAAATTGCTCAGCTGATTCAACCTCATCATCAACATTCTCCAATGAATTCTGGCTAACCGGTGCTTCTGGTTCAGCGGATTCACTGCTTTCAAGATTTGAATCAGAGATGTCTGAAGCTTCTTCAATAACGTTGATTTCTGCTGAATCTATATCTTCGTTAGTTTCAGCTGATTCTTCTGGTAACATTTCAGTAGATGCAGATTGTTCTGGCGATTCAGCTGCTTCAGAATGACTATCCGAGTTCTGACTAATGGATTCTTGCTGTTCATCAGACTCGATATTTGGTGAACTCAAATCATCCATTGATAAGGCTTCTTCAGCATTTTCAGTGTCTGCTGACACTAACTCTTCGGGTTGTTCGATTGAGTTTTCTGCCATCTTTTCTTCTGGTGAAAGCTGCTCGTTGAAATCAACTTCAACATCAGCACTGGCTGGCGAATTCTGGCTATTCGGCTCTTCCTGAACTGCAAACTCAATGTCCTCAGCAATTGAATCATCTACTGATGCGGTTTCTTCAATATTTTCGAATTCTGTTGGTTCTGGCTGTACGGATTCTTCATGTGCATTCTGTGCTGCAATTTCCTCAGAATCAATTTGTTCAAACGGCTGATCTGCTTCGGAGATATCCTGTACATTCTGACTGGCAGACGGTTCTTGAGCTTCAGCCATCCCAGCGGAATCAGCTTGCTCAATAAACAAATCTGTATCCCAGTCCGTTTCAGCAAACTCCTCAGCAAAGCTGTTTATTTCTGCCTCAGTGTTAGGTTCTGAAGATTCTTCAAATGGCTGTTGGTTTAGATCAGTAGACTCTGCCTGCTCGGCTATCATCTCCTGTTCATCCATAGACGAATCTTGTTCTGAAACAGATGGATAATCTTCTTCATTTTGTTGCAGAGTTTCTTCTAATGTTTCGGCAGCTGCATTATCACTTCCAGCCAGTTCAATGCTTTCTGTTCGTTCGAAAGGTTCTGCAGTCTCTTCAGAAGTGAGATCCGATATAACTGACTCATCCAACTCCGCCAAAGGGTTGCCTAATTCAGTCTGTTCAACAGGCTCATCATGTGACTCAATGGCATCGATATCAGATTCTGCTAATTTATTTTCTTCAGGGAGGCTGGTTTCTGCATCATTTCCAATAACGTTTTCGATCTCTGCATTTTCCTGCTCAAGATCATCGGAATCACTTTCTACTGGCATGTCGGTGGCACGCATAAGATCATCAATTTCGGTAGCCGAAATCATATCTTTTGCGTCTGAATCCACTTCATCAATTTGTTCAATATCTAATTCAATATCGGCTGGCTGAACAGCCTTAGTTAGACCTTGATAGGCTAAGTCATCACTTTCAAAAGCATGAAATTTCAGTTCTTGATGTTCAAATGCTGCCCCGTCGTCAGTTATTTCCTCATTACCTGCTACAGGAATTGTGGATTTTCCATAAATATCAGGCACCTGATTGGTCCAGGCTTTATTCAAGTGGGCCTTCATACCTTTTGGTTCAGTCGCAGCACTGACTGTTTCGGTCTCGGTTTCAATATCTGGCTGGTTTTCTTTAACTTCCGTTTCAGTGGATGTTTTACCGTAAACATCAGGAATTACCGGATTCCAGTCAGTCTTCAGAAAATCAGCCATCCGCATCGAGCTGCTTGCCGGTTCAGGTTCTGGTTCTGGTTCATCTTCTTTGGCCTGTTCATCCGCAGCCAAATCAAAATCTGTCATCGAATCAGCAGGATTATTATCTGATTCACTGGCAAGAGACTCCTCAACAATCTGGTTTTGAGCAAAAATATCATCGACATCGACTTCATCTGATTCGCTTTCTGCCAGTTCAATATCAAAATTTTCATCTGTATCACTTAGCTCTTCGACAACAACCGTTTCGTCATCAAGCTTTTCCATCTGTTCAACAATGGTGTCTGCATTCTCATCATCAAATACACCATCAAAATCTGCTACAGGTTCTTCTTCCGGTTCAGTATCAACTTCAGGCTCTGACAGTTCTTCTGGTAATTCAGTATTAACCGCAGATTCCTCGACCAGTTCTTCATCAACCGCCTCTATCTCCGGGGCATCAGGATCCTGCTCGTTATCAGCCTGCATAATGCTGAGGGTTGCGTCAGTTAGCGAGGTGATTTGGTCAGGAAAGTTATGCAGTGTTTTTTCGTCTTGCTCAGAATACAAATTAACAATTGATTTAAAAATTTCTTTTTCACGTAGCACCAATTCCTCGACCATTGAATCCAGTGCTTCACCGCTTAATCCATAGCGTTCGCTCAGTTGACTGCCTAATGCAGTCACACGTTGCTCGTAGTTATTTTTGATTAATTTGGCAGTACGTGCCGCTGCAGCTTTGGTGCGTTTATGTTTGCGATGCGCACGGATAAACATCCAGATAAACAAAACAGCAAAGATGGCTGCCAGCTCATAGGCAAGCCATTGAAAAACCGGATCAGTCATCGACATTTATAATAAGTCTCCAGGTAAAAGCTGCCGGCGACGGCTGCGATGCCAAAACCAGAATCCCATTATTAATAACAACACAATAATGGCATTACCAATAGCTAAAATGACTGTGTCAGAAAGCTCGAAGGTAGATTTAGGTATTTCTGCATTAGGTTCATCCGCAACAGGATCTATTATCACCGGTTCAAATGGCTCATCATTAACCTTTTCGGCAGCAATAGGCGTTTCTGAAGTAATTGTCAGTGACGCACCGGCTGTTTCGTCAAGCAACTGGATAGGCTTGGGTTGTAAAAAAACATTACGGCCAGCCGGAGTTTTCCCCCGGATCTGCAACGATAATTGATAAGCGGTTTCAGGTTGTAAATCGGCCACTGTCAACTGCCAGGCATTTTCAGACTGCCGTAATACTTCGTAGGGGAATTCACTGCCATCTGGTGCACTGAGTAAAGCAGAGATTTGCAGAGATTGAGGATCAATCATACTGGCATCAGCAGACATAGACAGTCGATGACTGCGACTATCAACATCCAGTTGAGTAACAGTGACATCAAATGGCAGCGCCACTACGTTGACGGATTGTCGCCGCTGACGTTCGAATGTATCACTTTTTGCTGTGATCACAATATCATTTTGTCCGCTGTCAAACAGCTTGCCCAAATTTGCCATAAACGTCGCCGTCTGGTTATTTAAGGTCATTTTGTTATTGATCGGTTCACCCTGCAGTGGTTGAGTGCTTAACTCTGCCGTAACCAGTTGCAGAAAATCCTGTCGATCAATCTGTTTACCATGGTCGGTTAATTTGGCGACAATATCAAACTGCTCTCCAGCAAGAATATTATTTGGCAGATCAATTGTTTCCATCCGCAGATCTGTTAATACCATTACCCTGTTATCCGGATCGATATTGCCATCAATAAACCACTCTCCAGACATTGGTTTATCGATAGTAATCAAATCAAAATGTTTTTCCTGCATCCAACTTACTGATGGCTCATGAGTTTCATATGATTGGTTTTTTTGATCCGGTTGAACCAGTTGGGTGACATCGGTTTCATTTTCACGAAACACCAATATCGTCATTTCATTGACACTGGTATCAATGGTAAATCGATTATCCACAAGTGGAACCGAGTCACGTTGAGTGGCTTGTTCAAACAGATGCAGAAAAACACGTTCCAGCTCATCCGCATTATCCACCTGGTGATACCAGCCATCTGTAGCCATTGATAATTGTTTAAGCAGTTCGTGATCAGCGTCTTCAGATAAGGCAATGGTATGTATACGAAAGCCTTTTTGTTTTATTTGCGGCAACAATTTATTGATGATGTTCTGCCGTGATTGATCGCTGGATGCTTTTCCCTGATGCAAATCAACCAGACCATCTGATAACAGGATAATGCTGCGTTGCTTGGCTGGATCAGAAACTTTGACATTAGCTGTGGCTTTTTGCAGCGCCTGCTCAATATCAGTAAATAAACCATGAGAGTGAATTTCGGAGGATTTTTGCTGAACGCGTTCTCGCCAAGTATCATCAGCTTTTTGTAATGGCACCAGCATGTTTACGTAGCGGGCAAAGGTCCAGACACCACTTTCAGCATCACCCGGCATCAACCCACCTAATAATCTCAGGCCCGGCGATCGTAGATTCTGGGGGTCATTTTGTTTCATGCTGCCAGAGACATCAATAATGATGCGTACATCAGCGTTTGGGTTAGTATCCGCGAGTGCGGGTAACGCAAACCAGATGAGCGGCAGTGCCAGTAATAGCTTCAATATTCTCTGCATAAAAACAACCTGTTTGACTTGAAAAGCGGCAGAAAATGTCATTACTGACGATTTACTGACGCGAATTGTTTTATTTCAGACTCAATATGCAGGTTTTATGCCGATAGTTCAGTTATTTACTTGTCAGGCTTAAAGCAGATCCAAACCGCGCTGGATATCCTGTTGAATATCCTCAACATTTTCCAAGCCTACCGATAAACGTATCATGCCATCACTGATACCTGATTCAGCTCGCGCCTCAACTGACACTCGACCATGAGTTGTTGTGGCCGGATGGGTGATAGTGGTTTTGGTATCACCCAAATTGGCCGTTATCGAAATAAACTGTGTGGCATTAATCAATTTCCAGGCAGCTTCCTGTCCGCCTTCGACTTCAAACGCAATAATGCCACCAAAATCAGATTGTTGCTGTTTTGCCAACTGATGTCCTGGATGTGACTCGAGCCCCGCATAAAACACCTGGGTAACCTGTTTCTGCTGCTGCAGCCAATGTGCCAGTTGATTGGCATTGGCTGAATGCGCTTTCATGCGTAAATCCAGTGTTTCCAAACCTTTCAGAAAAGTCCAGGCATTGAATGCACTCATGGTGGGGCCTGCTGAACGCAGGAAACCGTATACCTCTTCTCCAACCCGTTGCGCATCGCCGACCACCGCACCACCCACACAACGTCCTTGCCCATCGATATATTTGGTCGCCGAGTGAATGACGATATCGGCACCGAGTACTAATGGTAGTTGCAACGCCGGTGTACAGAAACAGTTATCAACAATTAAAAGGCAGTCATGTTGCTTAGCCAAAGCCGATAAAGCAGCTAAATCAGCAATTTCATTGAGTGGATTGGAAGGTGTTTCCAGAAATAACGCTTTGGTATTGGGCTTGATCGCCGCTTCCCAGGCTGCCAGATCGGTTAACGGTACATAGTCTGTCTTCAAACCGAATTTGCTCAGATACTTATCAAACAAAACCCGTGTCGTACCGAACACACTACGTGAAGAAACAATATGATCTCCGGCCGCGCATAAGCCCATAAAAGTAGCAAGAATAGCGGACATGCCCGAAGCTGTTGCCACGCAGGACTCACCCTGTTCCAATGACGCCAGGCGTTGTTCAAAAGTACGTACGGTTGGATTGGTAAACCGTGAATAGATATTTCCCGGTTCATCTCCGCCAAATCGTGCTGCCGCCTGTTCCGCGCTATCAAACACAAAACTCGATGTGGGGAAAATCGGTTCGGAATGTTCGCCTTCGGGCGTTCTTACCTGTCCGGCACGCACTGCGCGGGTAGCAAAACCTTTGTCTTTAAGATTGGTCATGACAACTCTGAAATAGCTGGAAAATCCTGCCATTCTAAAAGATAAGCCTTATTGCTGACCAGCTTTATCCTTAAGTGGCTTAGTGAAATAAACCTCAGGAAAGAGATTTAAGGAAATATTGGAAAATGGCTTTATTAATAATGGTGAAATTAAGCAGTTATGCTCAGCCAACAATGACTGAGCATGCAACAATGAATTACCTTATGGCTGATAATGTAAAGACAACATATAAGTGCGATCTAAGGTATTGAAGTTGTTGACGGTTTGATATTCCTTATCGAATACATTCATTGCATTTAACTTAACTGACCAGTCGTTATCTATCTGATAAGCCACTCTGAAGTCCACCAGACCATAACCACTTAAACGCGTGTTGTTAGCGGCATCATCATAACGATAATCACTGACTTTCCAGCTGCCGCCAATTAACCAATCACCAAACTGACGATCAACATGCAGATTCGCGAAGCGCTGTGCTCTGCGTGGTAGCTTATTACCCGTTTCTTCATCTTCGGGTGTAAGCACAGTCGCATTGAACTGTACCTGCCAATTCATCAGCGTTGTAGCCAAATCGAACTCAAGACCTTTAATTTTGGCTTCAGCCACATTTTCAGTGGTGGGAAATTGATACACCAGCAAATCACGGATTTTGTTCTGGAAAGCATGAACTCCCCAAGTACCCCAATCCGTGTTGCCTAACAAACCAACGCCATAGTTTTTGGATTTTTCGGCTTCTAAATCGGGATTGCCAACAAAAAAACCAACATCTGGATAATAAAGTTCATTAAATGTTGGGGCTTTAAATGCAGTTCCTACATTCGCCGTAAACTGAAGTGCCTGTGTTAATTGATAGCCCCACTCTGCAGTGCCAGTAGTTTCTTCCCCATAGGCTTCATTATCATCATGACGTGTACTTAATAACCAACTGTGATTACCTGCATGCCCCTGCCAGCTGATAAAAATCGCCTTGTTATCACGTGAGGTTTCATCGTAATCAATCGTGCCCTCAATACGATCGTTATCATAATCCAGCCCAACATTGAGACGTTGCTGTTTTGACAGCATAAAAGTATTAACCAGACTGAAAAACCGATGACGAGTATTGAACGTGCCATCGGCAGTACCATCCGCATAATTATCTGACTCGTCGCGGGATTCAGATAAATTAAAGGACATTAGCCAATTATCCGTGAATTGATAACGTGAATTTACACCCATAACCTGTTGAATATTATCAGCATAAAAATCTTCGGTCAGGGAAAAACTATCATAATGATTTTGTGATTGAGCGCGTAAAAAATTCGCTCCAACACTCCAGTCCTTATTGATATCGTGATCAATTTTTGCTGAAACACTATTATTTCGATAACCATCATGATCCGGATTATCTTCTTCTCTGGCATTAATTCCATTGGTTGATTGATGCGAGAAATTGGCATGATAACGAGTCGTTTCATTACCTCCACTTACGCCCGCACTTGCCTGTTTAGTATTATGACTACCAATATCCACCGAAGCATAGGGAGTTGGATCCTGGTTTTTACCTTGCCGGGTAAATATCTGAATGACGCCACCAATCGCCTCTGAACCATACAAACCAGACCTCGGTCCACGTACGATTTCAATTCGTTCAATCTGATTTACCGGAAAGTCCTGGATGGCAGCCCCTCCTGATGTAGCAGAATGCCATTTAACCCCATCAACTAAAAAAAGCACATGATCTGAATTTGTGCCTCGTAAATAGACACTGCTGTTTTTCCCCAAGCCACCGCTATTTGAAATATCCATACCTGGAAACCGTGACAGTAAGCTGGGCAAATTATTAATCTGCAAACGATCTATATCCGCACGTGTGATAACGGTATTCGGGGCCAATACATTTTCCGTGGGCATACGGTTTGCCGTAATCGTCATTGCATCAAGGGATTCCTGTTCAGCCAGAGCCGTAACAGAGAAGGTGGAAGTAGCCAGTGCCGCCAAAGTCAGTCGTGCACAGACACGCAAAGGCATGGCCTTTGTTGAAGGTTTCATATTGTCTCCTAGGGATACGCTCACCCGCGATCCAGGTTAATAAAGTCACACAACACGATTCGGTTGTGATGAACTTCAGGCCGGTCTCCGGACTCACGTTGTGGCTTGCGCCAGTACATCCGCCTTCCCACGATTAATACGCAGTGGCTGATTGGATGCATTTTCAACGTTTACCGTTGCGGGGGCAGTGTTGGATTTTCACCAACTTCCCGTTTAACTCTGATGGATATCAAAGCACCTGAAGAGGCGCGCATCTTAAATCTCCCATGGCTTATCGTCAAACCTGATAAGGACAATTAATGATTTCCAAATTGACAATATAGCTTGCTAATCCTTATTCTGTCGGCAGTTTCAGGTGTCGCGAAAGTGATGAAACGGGAAGTCGGTGCAGCCAAACATTGGATAAACCCGACACTGCCCCCGCAACGGTAAATGAGTTCAGGTTGAACGTTACGCCACTGTATCTATTACGGGAAGGTGTTCAACCGGTGACAACACCGCTCATGAGTCCGGAGACCGGCCTGAAATATCCTGGTCTGTTGACCGAAAATGCTATTAACCAAGTTGTGCGGGTGAGCACATCGGAGAACCTCAATGTCGTTATTATCTCTACGTCAGCAACTGATCGTGGCTGCACTTCTTGTCTTATTAATGGTGATGACTCGTGGTCATCATTTCGCCGATATCAACGTTTTACCCAGCGCCTCCTGGGCAGTATTTATGCTCGCCGGATTTTATCTGGCCTCAAAATTGTGGTTTCCGGCTTTTTTAGGTCTGGCTGTTGTGCTGGATTTGATGTCGGTATACATAGGCGGCGCCAGTAATTTCTGTGTTTCGCCATCTTATGGCTTTTTACTGCCTGCATATGGAAGTTTGTGGCTGGCAGGTCGCTGGTTTCAATCCAAATACCAATTTAACTGGACTGCTCTGTTTACACTGGCGATGACGCTGGTGACGGTTACCGCAGTTGCCGGCCTGTTCAGTGGCGGTGGTTTTTACTGGTTTTCAGGTCGTTATGTCGATCCAACCATGGCTGAGTATCTGACCCGGTTTGTCCAGTCCTATCCTGGCAACCTGAGTAAATTAAGCTTTTATATTGCTGCTGCCGCGGTGATTCATATCAGCTTCCGTTTTGCGAATTTGAGCCAGCGCAGTAATCAGCTACGTTAATGTCACAGCAGCCGCAAACCTGCGCTGCGCTGATTATTGCTGCCCCCGCCTCAGGTCAAGGTAAAACAACCGTTACCGCGACCTTGGCGTGGCATTATCGACGTCAGGGTAAACAGGTCCGAATTTTCAAAGTGGGTCCAGACTTTCTGGACCCAATGATCCTGTCATTTGCCTCCGGCCATCCGGTTTATCAAGTTGATTTATGGATGGTCGGTGAAACTCACTCCAGACAATTGATTGCCGACGCCGCCAAACAGGCAGATATCATTCTGATTGAAGGCGTGATGGGTTTGTTTGATGGTACGCCTTCCACAGCTGATTTAGCTGCCATTATAGGAATCCCGGTGTTAGCGGTCATTGATGCCAGTGCCATGGCACAAACATTTGCCGCTTTAGCATTCGGCTTAGCCAACTTTCGTCAGGATGTGACGTTGGCTGGTGTTCTGGCCAATCGTGTGGGCAGTGCCAGACATGCTGAAATGCTGACGTCCGCTTTACCTAACGATTTACCTTGTCTTGCTAATATGCCTCGTCAAATTGAAAGTCTGCCCAGCCGTTATCTGGGTTTGGTTCAGGCTGATGAACTCACGGATTTGACTGAGCGTCTGGACCGACTGGCAGATAGCCTGCAGCTGAATCCCGAATTTGTTTTACCGCAAATCAAAATCAACAATCAGCCTTTTGAAGCTTTACCCGCATTATTAAAAGATCTTCGCATCGGGGTGGCTAAGGATGCAGCGTTTGCCTTTGTTTATCAGGCAAATCTGGATTGTTTAACCGCTATGGGTGCTGAGCTGATATTTTTTTCCCCGTTAACGGATACAACGCTTCCTGAGGTAGATAGCCTTTATCTCCCTGGTGGCTATCCTGAACTGCATCTGGAAACACTCAGCCAAAATATGTCGATGCGTCAGGCGATATGTGAATACATTAATGCCAATAAACCAGTTGTGGCTGAATGTGGTGGCATGCTGTATTTGTGCCGCACATTAACCGATAAGCATGGCCAACAAGCTGAAATGTGTGGCGTGCTGGCCGCTGATGCCAAATTACAAGCCAGACTGACAGCCTTGGCATTGCAACAAGTTACTCATGATAATTACACTTTACGTGGTCATACCTACCACCATTCCTTGTTGGAAAATCAACCCATAGCTATCCTCTATGCTGAATGCCCAAACGGCAATAAAGTCAGTGAAGCCGTGTTTCAGCAACAACGCCTGACCGCCAGCTATATCCACTTTTATTTTCCGTCAGCCCCTGAACTCATTGCCCGCTGGTTTACCCCATGAGTCAGGATAAATACCGCTTTAATCACCAGGATCGTGAGGCTGTATATCGCGCTATTGGTGAGCGTCGTGATATGCGGCATTTTATTGCTGATCCAATCGATCAGGATATTCTGCAGCGATTATTTCAAGCAGCCTGGCAGGCTCCCAGCGTAGGACTGATGCAACCTTGGCGGATGATTCGGATTACCGATACCGGCATCCGCAATGCTATTCATCAAATCGTTGAAAATGAAAGAGTGCTGACTGCCAAGGCGTTGGGTGAGCGTGAAACAGAATTTCTGCAGCTGAAAGTTGAAGGCATCAAGGATTGCGCTGAAGTGTTGGTTGTCTCGTTGATGGATAAACGTGAGTCGCATATTTTTGGTCGCCGCACCCTGCCGGAAATGGATCTGGCATCGGTCTCATGTGCCATTCAGAATATGTGGCTGGCTGCCCGTGCCGAAGGATTGGGCATGGGCTGGGTCTCCTTATTTGATCCCCAAAAATTAGCCGATTTATTGGGGATTCCTAATGGGGCCTGCCCGGTGGCGATTCTGTGTCTGGGTCATGTTGATGATTTTTACCAACAGCCCATGCTGGAGCAGGAAAACTGGCGACAACGTCAGCCTCTGGATGAACTTATCTTTGAAAACCGCTGGGAAAACAATACTAAGTCATGACCTTTATTATCATGCTCAGCGCTTTGATCATTGACTGGTTTGTCGGTGAACCGAAACGGTTCCATCCTCTGGTCGGCTTCGGCACTTTGGTGAACAAAATCGAAGCACGTCTTAATCACTCCCATCATCATCGGTTTGTTCAGTTTTTTTTGGGTATTCTGGCATTGGTCATTTGTGTGGTTCCAATAACGGTTCTTACTTACCTGATCAGCCAGATTCCGTTCTGGGGCACCTTATGTTCCGTGGTGCTGTTAACGCTGTGCCTGGGTCATCGCAGTCTATTTGACCATGCCAGGCCTATTCTGCATGCCATGCAACAAGGCGATATCAAACACGCCAGAACATTGACCAGCCGAATTGTCAGTCGTGATAAAGATCATATTGATGTGAATAAAGCGACGATTGAATCCGTGCTGGAAAATGGTAACGATGCCGTTTTTGGTACGCTTTTCTGGTTTGTTATCGGTGGTGCAGCCGGAGCGGTTGCCTACCGTCTGGTCAATACGCTGGATGCCATGTGGGGCTATCGAACTCCACGCTTTTTCTATTTTGGTAAAACGGCAGCTCGGTTGGATGATGTATTAAATTTTGTACCCGCCCGACTGACCGCTTTAAGTTATGCCCTGCTTGGCAATACGCGAAAGGCATTGAGCTGCTGGCATCAGCAAGCACCGTTATGGGACAGTCCAAATGCCGGTCCGGTAATGGCCAGTGGTGCGGGCGCTTTGGATGTTCAACTCGGTGGGGCTGCTTGTTATCACGGTGAATGGCACCAACGCCCCATGCTCGGCACGTCAAATATTGCTGAAGCAAATGATATTGTGCGTGCTCTAAGATTAGTGTCTAACAGTGTGTTGTTATGGCTTTCCGTCATAGGGATTGTTACGGGGATCATTTATGCTTAATCACGGCGGCAGAATTCAAGCTTATGCCAAACAATATGGCATTGCTCGAGAGGATTGGCTGGATTTATCTACTGGTATAAATCCAAACGGCTGGCCCGTACCAGAACAGATCCCGGCAGAAATTTGGGCAAGACTGCCTGAAAATGAAGATGATTTAATCGATCAGGCTAAAGCGTATTATCAATGTGAACATATTCTGCCAGTTGCCGGATCGCAGGCCGCCATACAAATCTTACCGACATTAAGATCAGCTTGTCACGTTGCTATCCTTTCACCAGCATACGAAGAACATCGTCATTGCTGGCAGGTAGCCGGTCATGAAGTGGTCGCGCTGGAAAGTTTTGAGCTGGATCAACAGATTGATATGTTTGATGTGGTGATTGTTATTCACCCGAATAATCCCAGCGGTGAAACGTTTGATAGACAACGTTTATTAAACTGGCAACAACGTTTGCAAATGCGTAATGGCTGGTTGATCGTCGATGAAGCATTTCTTGATATCACACCAGAGCAAAGTCTGGCACCATTCCCCTGCCAGCATGGATTAATCATTTTACGTTCGCTGGGAAAGTTTTTTGGCCTGGCCGGTGTAAGAGTCGGGTTTGTGATCACACACCCTGATTTGTTAAAGCAAATCGCCGAAAAATCTGGCCCCTGGCCGATTGCTACAGCATCCAGATGGATTGCCTCGCAGGCATTAGCTGATAAAAACTGGCAACAGCAATCGCGTCAGTATTTACCGCAACATGCCCAACGACTGACAGAGCTGCTCGGTCAATATAAATTAGCACCCAGCGGCGGTTGCGCCTTATTTCAATGGGTTAAAACCGCTCATGCTGCCAGCATTCATCATCAACTGGCCCAACAAGGTATTCTCTGTCGATTATTCGATCGACCGGCAGCCTTAAGGTTTGGCTTACCGGCTACTGAACAGGACTGGCTACGTCTGGAAACCGCATTACAGAAGGTCGAACAACCATGACAGCTAAGACTTTAATGGTTCAGGGGACAACATCGGATGCTGGTAAAAGCACACTGGTAACCGCGTTATGCCGCTGGCTGGTCAAACAGGATTACTCTGTCGCACCCTTTAAACCGCAGAATATGGCGTTGAACAGTGCTGTTACAGCAGATGGTGGTGAAATTGGTCGTGCTCAGGCCGTTCAGGCCCAGGCCTGCAAACTGCCGCCGCATATCGATATGAATCCGGTTTTACTAAAACCCAACAGTGATACCGGCGCTCAGGTCATTATTCATGGCAAAGCCATTGCCAACATGGATGCCCGCTTTTATCACGACTATAAACAAACCGCGATGACTGCAGTATTAGAATCGCATGCCCGTCTGCTTAAACAATATGATGTCGTAATGGTGGAAGGTGCCGGTTCACCGGCAGAAATCAATCTGCGTGATCGGGATATTGCCAATATGGGTTTCGCTGAAGCCGTGGACTGTCCAGTGATCCTGGTTGCTGATATTGATCGTGGCGGTGTATTTGCTCACTTGGTGGGTACTTTGGATCTTCTGTCAGCTTCTGAGCAACAGCGTGTTAAAGGCTTTGTGATTAATCGTTTCCGCGGTGATATCAGCTTATTACAATCCGGTCTGGACTGGTTGGAGCAACGCACTGGCAAGCCGGTTCTAGGCGTTCTGCCCTATCTCCATGGCCTGCATCTGGAGGCCGAGGATGCGATTAATATTACGCAGGTAGAAAAAGCCGACAATGTGCTGAACGTTATCGTGCCGGTTATGCCTCGTATCAGTAACCATACCGATCTAGATCCATTACGGCTGCACCCAAACGTAAACTTACAATTTATCGGCCCAGATTCACCGATACCGCCAGCCGATTTGATCATTCTGCCAGGTAGCAAACATGTCAGCGCTGATCTGCAATGGCTGGAACAGCAAGGCTGGCCTGCAGCGATTCAAAAACATCTGCGGTACGGTGGCAAACTATTAGGGATTTGTGGTGGTTTTCAAATGCTGGGTCAGCAGATTGATGATCCAACCGGTGTTGAAGGTTCGCCTGGCACTTGCAAAACAGGTCTAGGCTTATTGGATATGCACACTACCCTGCATGCCGAGAAACAATTACGGCAAAATCAGGGACAGTTATTATTCAATAATGCTGCCATCAGTGGCTACGAAATTCATGCCGGTGTCACCGAAGGCAAAGCTTTATTGCGTCCGCTGCTACAGTTATCGCATGGCCCGGATGGAGCGATCAGCGAAGATAATCAGATTATCGGCACGTATCTGCATGGACTTTTTGAACAGCAAACAAGCTGTGATGCCTTGCTGCAATGGGCTGGACTGAATAACGTAAGCAGTTCGGATTATCATGCTTTGCGGGAAGCAGATATTGAACGACTGGCAGAGATGGTTGAGCAGCATATGGATACCACAGCACTACTGACTATTTTAAAGGCAGCAAATGGCTAAAACCCTGATCCTTGGCGGTGTAAAATCCGGTAAAAGCAGACTGGCTGAACAACGCGCTATCAACAGTAAATTAGCCGTCTGCTATGTGGCGACGGCTCGTGCTGATGACAGTGAAATGCAGCAGCGTATTGCATTGCATCAACAGCAACGCCCTGCTCATTGGACTACTATCGAAGTACCGCTAAATCTTGCCGCTGCATTGCAGCAACAGGACGATGCAGATAAATGTATTTTGGTGGATTGTCTGACCTTATGGCTGACCAATTTGCTGCTCACCGATGATGAGAATTTATTAACTAACGAAATCCAACTATTACTTGAGACCTTGCCAACTCTACAGGCTGACATCATTTTGGTCAGCAATGAAACCAGTATGGGCATTGTGCCGATGGGCGAATT
>SWCD01011349.1_pt1 | contig 15747 bp, 15 predicted proteins | sample 4693011 | NCBI WGS metagenome assembly SWCD01 (sample SAMN10267278, study PRJNA491770) | bioreactor metagenome | isolation source: DHS bioreactor inoculated with marine | place: Japan: Omine Ridge, Nankai Trough | reverse complement strand
TTGGCCACCACGCGGTAGAGCCAGGTGCTGACCTTGGCCTCGCCGGGCCGCCAATCGGGGGACTGCCGCCAGAGCCGCAAGAGCGCCTCTTGGGCAACATCCTCGGCCTCGGTGCGGTTGCCCAAGAGGCGGTAGGCATGCGCCATGACGCGCGGTGTGAGGCGCAGCGTGAGGAGGCGCGCGGCCATGGCGTCACCTTCCGCGAAGCGCGCCAAGAGCGCGTCGTCAGGCAGGTCTTCCATGGCGTCGAATGGCATGCGCATCGCCCTCTAGCGTATCCTTCAGACCGGCCCCTGACCAGAGGTCCGGCGCGGGGGTCGCCCGCGCCGACCGATGTCACTCGCTTGTTTTCTTGTCCTTCATCATGCCGTGGTGCTGGCCATGTTTGCCGCGCATTTCCGTGAATTCTTCCTCGGAGATCGCGCCGTCGCCATCGGTGTCCATCTTCTTGAACATCTTGCCGTTGTTGCGGGCCTGCATTTCGTCGGGGCTGAGCTTGCCATCCTTGTTGGCGTCATGCCGCTCGATCATGTGATCGGCATAGGCGGCCATGCGCTCTGCCTGACGTTCGGTCATGCGGGCGACCAGCTCGTCCTTGGACAGGGCCCCGTCGCCGTCGCTATCGGCACCTTCGAAGCGCGCCTGCATGTGGTTGGCCATTTCTTCGGGTGTGATCTTGCCATCGGCGTCGGCGTCCAGCTCTTGAAAGCTGTGTTGCATGCCCATGCCTTTGCCCATCTTGCCCATGTGGCTGTCGGCCTGTGCTACGCTCAGCCCACCGGTCAGAATTGCGGTTGTCAGGCCCACCATCAGAACTGTCTTGTGCATTGTCGTCTCTCCCTTGGGGATGTGTTTGCATCTCGCGAAGCGCCCCATCTGCGGGGTGTTTCCGAGGTCTCTAACGCGGGGCGCTGCCCGCTCCGTCGCGAAAGCTGAAATTATTTGCAGGCGTGATGCCGTCTTTGCGACATCGCGCCGCAAGGACGGTCTGTCACCTTTCCTCTATGTCGCGCTTGCGCCATGTTTGCGCAAACGCTTAGCGAGGCCCTTATGCGCGATACGACTGTAGTTCCCACCGAACGTGACCTCTGGCCCGCGCTGCGCCGGGGATTCGCGCGCAAATGCCCGAATTGCGGCAGTGGTCCGCTCCTGAGCAGCTATCTCAAGCTGCGCGATACCTGCCCGGTGTGCCGCGAAGACCTGAGCCATGCGCGCGCCGATGATGGCCCGGCCTATCTGACGATTCTGATCGTGGGGCATCTGATGGCACCGCTGCTGCATATTGCCTTTGTGCAATTCCGGCCCGAACCTCTGGTGCTCTTCACGATATTCGCTATTGGCACCATCGCGCTGTCGCTCTACCTTTTGCCGCGATTGAAGGGGGCCATTGTGGCCTTTCAATGGGCGCGGCTGATGCATGGGTTCAAAGAGAGCCACTAGCCCCGCTACAAAGGGGCAGGCATGACCGTGATAGACAAGACCGCCATTCGCGACGCCGCGACCGTGATCGTATTGCGCGACCCTGAGCGCCCGCATGTCCTGATGGGGCAGCGCGGGGCCGAGGCGGCGTTTATGCCCAATAAATTCGTCTTTCCCGGTGGGGCCGTGGATGCGGGCGACGCGGATATTCCGCTGGCGCGCTCCCTGCCGCCTCTGTGTGCTGCGCGCCTGACCGAGGATTGCGACCGCGATCTGAGCCATGCGCTTGCCGCAGCAGCCATCCGGGAGCTGTGGGAGGAAACTGGGCTGGCGTTGGGCATGCCCGGTGCCTGGCAGGGGGCGGTGCCTGACGATTGGGCGGGCTTTGCCGCGCGCGGTCTGGTGCCGGTGGCCGATCCGCTGCAATTCGTGTTTCGCGCGATTACCCCGCCGGGGCGACCGCGCCGGTTCGATGCGCGGTTCTTTCTGGTGCATGCCGAGGCCTTGGCCGGGGACCCCGACGATTTTTCCGCCGCCTGCGAGGAATTGAGCCATTTGCAATGGATCCCGCTGGAAGAGGCGCGCGGGTTTGACCTGCCGTTCATCACCGAGGTGGTGCTGGCCGAGGTCACGGCGCGGGCCCATGACCGCAATCCGCCCACATCGGTGCCATTCTTTCGCAATGACGACGAAGAGAGCCTGTTTTTGCGGCTGAAGGGTGCGGCGGCTGGGTGAAGGGGAAGCGTCGGCCGCGCGGAATCAAGGCGCGGAGCGCCGCCGCGCGATCGCTGGGCCGTCCCGCGGACCAGCGATTTTGAGAGGTAGCGCCTCACGGTGAGGTCATACGGACTTGGCTGGCATAAAGTGGCAGTCACTTTCGTTGTTTCGCTAGTCCCCGGCCCAGCGACCGCGCGGCCCCCTACCTGAGCGCCACCACCGCAATCACCGAGAGGGTGATCAGCGCAATCCCCCACCCTTCGCGCCGGGTAATCCGCTCGCCGAAGAAGAGCACCGAGGCGCAGAGCGAAAAGATCACCTCGACCTGTCCGACCGCAAAGACCAGCGCTGCATTTTGCAGGGTGAAGGCGGTAAACCAGCACAGGCTGCCCGCCATGCCGGTCAAGCCCATCCAGACCGCCGTGCGCCGGGCCGCGACGACACGCCCGACCTGTCCGGGTTCGCGCCACATCAGCCAGAGCGTGAGCGCCACGGCTTGCATCACCGTCACCATCATCAGCGAGAGACCGGCGCGCAGGAGCGGGTCCGCGCTGGCAATCTCTAGCGTTGCGCCGCGATAGCCCACCGCCGAGACTGCAAAGAACGCGCCTGAGGCCAGCCCAAGCGCTGCGGCGCGATTGCCAAAGCGCCGCCACCAGCGGCCCTCGAATCCCGGCGTCTCTGACAGGATCAGCACCCCGATCAGCCCTAGTAGGATCGCGCCGAGGCCCAGCCATGTGATCCGGTCGCCCAGAATGACGAGGCCGACAAGGGCGGTCTGCACCACTTCGGTTTTCTTGAAGGTGATACCCACCGCGAAATTACGCTCGGCAAAGAGCGCGACCACGCACCATGTCGCGAGAATCTGCGCGAGCCCGCCCGCCACGGCATAGGCCCAGAAGAGCGGGGTGTAGCCCGGCCAAGTGGCACCGGTTGCAGCCAGATAGCCCAACGAGAGCGCCACAACGAAGGGTGCGGAGTAGAAGAACCGCGCCAGCGTTGCACCACCGGCGCTGAGCGCGCCCATGCTGAGATGCTTTTGCAGCATGAAGCGCAGCGTTTGAAACGCTGCCGCCGCGATGGAGAGAAAGATCCAAGGCTCCATGCCGGTCACGCGCCGCGCGTGGGCGCGGGGAGCTTAGCCGCCAAACTGACCTTCATAGACCGGCTCAAGCGTCGGCGTATCAAAGAGTGAGGACACGCTGGTGCCGTTCCAGATGTTGAGGATGGCCTGGGCAAAGACGGGCGCCGTCGGAATGATGCGGATGTTGGGCGTGGCTTTGACCGCCTCGGTGGGCAGGATCGTGTCGGTGATGACCATGGATTTGAGGACTGATTTGGTGATCCGTTCGACCGCCGGGCCGGACATGACGCCGTGGGTGGTATAGGCATGCACCTCGCGCGCGCCATTTTCCAAGAGCACCTCGGCGGCCTTGCACATGGTGCCGGCGGTGTCGCACATGTCATCGACGATGATGCAGATCTTGTCGGTCACATCGCCGATCACGGTCATTTCCGCCACTTCGCCCGCCTTTTCGCGGCGCTTGTCCACGATCGAGAGGGGGGCGGTGATGCGCTTGGCCAATTCGCGCGCCCGCGCCACGCCGCCCACATCCGGCGAGACGATCATCACATCCTGCATCCGGCCCTTGAACTGGGTCATGATGTCCAGCGCAAAGATCGGCGAGGCATAGAGGTTATCCACGGGAATGTCGAAAAACCCCTGAATCTGGGCGGCGTGCAGATCCATGGTCAGCACCCGTTCGATCCCCGCCTCGACGATCATATTTGCCACGAGCTTGGCCGAAATGGGCGTGCGCGCCTTGGAGCGGCGATCCTGACGGGCATAGCCGAAATAGGGGATCACGGCGGTGATGCGCGCCGCAGACGATCGGCGCAGCGCATCGGCCATAATGAGCAGTTCCATCAGGTTGTCATTGGCCGGGTTCGACGTGGGCTGGATGATGAACATATCCTCGCCGCGCACATTCTCGTAGACCTCGACAAAGATTTCCTGATCGTTGAAGCGTTCGATCCGGGCGTCGACCAGACCGACATTGACGCCGCGATGCATCGACATCCGCCGGGCAATCGCCGTGGCAAGCGGCAGGTTGGCATTGCCCGAAATGAGCTTGGGTTGCGATGTGGCTGGCATGATGGGGTCCCCGGCTGTGCAATATGACAGATTCGTGATGTTGACACCGCTTAGCATGTGGTCATGCTCAGGCAAAGCGATGCAGCAAAGGAACGCGCCGAAATGGCTCATATCGACTATTATTTTTCGACCCTCTCCCCCTACGCCTATCTGGCGGGCACGGGGCTTGAGGAGATTTCGGCACGGCATGGGGCCAGCATCACCTACAAACCGCTCGATATCATGGCGCTTTTTGCGCGTACGGGGGGCACGGCGCCTGCGGACCGGCATCCGGCGCGCACTGCCTATCGCGCTCAGGAATTGCCGCGTCAGGCCAAGCGGCGCGGCATGGCGCTGACGCTCAAGCCCGCCTTCTGGCCCACCAATCCTGCGCCCTCGTCCTATGCCATTATCGCGGCGCAGGCCGCGGGGGGTGGTGATCTGGGAGGGCTGGTGCAGTCCATCCTGCGCGCCTGCTGGGCCGAAGAACGCAACATTGCCGAGGATGAGGTGATCCGCGATTGCCTGAGCCGCGCCGGGTTCGATCCCGCCCTCGCCGACAAGGGTCTTTTGAGCGGCGCGGAAACCTATGCCGCCAATCTCGAAGAGGCGGTCGCGGCGGGCGTCTTTGGCTCGCCCTTCTATGTGGTGGACAGCGGTCAGAGTTTCTGGGGTCAGGACCGGCTTGAGGATCTCGACCTGCATCTGGCGGGCAAGCTCTGATCCCATGCCGGCGGGGCTGAGGGGCGGGTTTCCGAGCCATTGGACAGAATTGGGCAGTGGGCCGCGTCACGCCTTGGCGATCCACTGCTCGCTGTCGCATGGTGGCAGCTGGGGGCCGCTGGCGCGCGAATTGAGCGGCGCGCTGCGGCTGACGGCGTTCGATCTGCCGGGGCATGGGCAGAGCGGGGCATGGATCGGCGCGGGCGAGATTCAGGCGGTCAGCACCGCGATGGCGGCGGATTTTCTCGACAGGCCCACGGATGTGATCGGTCATTCCTTTGGCGCGACGGTGGCGTTGCGGCTGGCGGTGGAGCACCCAGATCTGGTGCGCTCGCTGATTCTCTACGAGCCGGTGTTCTTTGCCGTGGCCTTGCATGATCAACCGGCATTGCGCACAGGTCACGAGGCCGAGATGGCCGACTATGCGGCAGGCATGGCGACGGGGGATTTTCTGCGGGCGGCCGAAGGGTTTACCCGCGTTTGGGGCGACCGGCGCGGCTGGACGGCGTTGCCTGAAGGGGCGCGGATGGCAATGGCGGCGCAGATGCCGTTGATCGAGGCCGCGACCGATGCGCTCTACGGGGATTCCGTCGGGATGCTGTCGAGCGGTGCTTTGGAGAGGATCGGCGTGCCGGTTCTGCTTATGGAGGGTAGCGCATCGCCGGCGATCATTTCCGCGATCAACGCGGGTCTGGTGGCGCGCATACCCGAGGCGCTGCGCGTGGTGGTGCAGGGCGCGGGGCATATGGGGCCGATCAGCCATGCGCGGGTGGTTGCAGAGGAAATTCGGGGATTTCTCGGGGGGATGAAGGGTTAAAACCGGGTTTTGAATCGCGCGGCGACGCTCCGCGCCCTGTGCCGCGCGGGGGCTACATCAAATCACTGAGCGCCACAGCCTGACCCGGCGCATCGGCGAATTCGACCGCTTCGACATCGACCAGCACGACCGCGCCTTGCGGTCCCTCAAGGATCACCCGCGCGCCGTCGCGCCCGATTCCGTATGCGTCCCGCCCCCCCGGCAGAATTGCCAGATCGCGGCCCGCGCCGCCGTGTATGCGGTCAGCGCCACCGCGGCCCACGAGCATATCATCGCCCGCACCGCCCAGCAGGATATCGGCCTTGGCCGTGCCCTCAAGGCGTGCGCCCTGCGGTCCGGCGCTTCGCGTCACGCCGTGCAGGAACGCATCCGTTGGCCGCCCGGTATCCCACTGGGGCGCCAGCGCATTGGCGCGCATCAACGCGGCCCAGCGGGGGGTCGTGTCGTCCAGATGCCTGAGCGCGCCCCAACTGCCCCATTTCGACGGGGCCGCCACATCAACGAACGCGTTGAAGAGCGTGCCGCCTGCCGCTGTCCACCCCTCCAGCAATTCGTCATAGAGCGCGCCCATCTGCGGGCTGTAGTTGAAGCCGACAAAGAACTCGGTCAGCGTGTCATTCTCGACCGCAGCGCCCTGGCCCACCACATGCGTGCCGCCCTCATACATCACCAGCCGCAGGTCGTGCCGGTCCGCCACCCCGGCGTGATAGGGCAGGGTGTCGCGCAGCAACTCGCCCAAAGAGCCCTGTCGCAGCGCCTCGGCGGCCAGATCATAGGCCAGATCGTAGCGATGCGTGGCAAGATATGTTTCAGGGTCCGCGCCGGTTTCGGCCGCCTTGGCGCGGGCGATGGCTGCGCTCGTGGCGATCCAGCCCAGGACGGTGTCTTGCTGATCCTCGCCGCCCAACTCATAGCCGAAATAGCCGGTGACGGCATAGGCATCAAAGCGGGTGACGGGCGGCGCGGTCAGTTGCCCGTGCCCGAGCGCAAGAGGGGCCATCAACAGCGGCTCTTCCAGCCCCGGCCAGCCGGTATGGGTGCCGACCACGATCTGCAAGCGGTTCTCTTGCCCCGCGAATTCCGCGCGCCAGATGTCGGCCATTTGCGCCGCGCGCAGGCCCGCGAACTGCATCCAGGCGTCGTCGCCCGCGTCATCGCCCCAGAGGGCCAGCGCCTGATCGCGGACCCAAGCGGTCTGGGGAAACATGAAATTCCATACCTCGTTGGAATATTCCACATGCGCGTGCAGTTCGGGGGCCAGATGGTCGCGCAAATAGGCGGCAAAGCCTTGGATATAGCCGTCATCGGCCATATGCGGCATGTTCACCCAAGGGTCGGCCCCGATCTGGTTGGCCAAGTCAACCATCACCTCGACCGGCACGCCGCGCCAGACATAGGTGGCATCCTGCGGCAGGGGGCGATCCTGCCAAGTGACCTGCGGCGCGCCATTGGTGAACATCCAGTCCATGAAGCGGATTACGCGCAGGTCTGCCACCTTGTCGATCCAGAGCGGGTTGAAGATCACGCCAAGCTCATGCAGCGCCAATTGATCGTCGCGCACGACCGTAATGTTGCGAAGTGGATCGGCGGGATCGGTTTCCAAGAGGCTGAGCGCCACCGGGCCATCGCCCGGCGTCACATCGAAGCGTACCTCGCGCTTGCCATAGTCATAGCGAACGTTATCGGCCCGTCCCACCACCCGGATCACGCCGGTGCCGGTGTAGCGCAGCACATAGCGGCCCCTCAGATGGGTGGCCCCCTCGGGCTGATCGGTGAGAATGAACGCCTCGAGCGCCTTGGCCCCGTCGGGCAGCGCGAGCGGCCAGCCATATTCGTCGAGATAGCCGCCCGCCAGAAGCGCCTCGGTCGAAAACGCGCCCCATTGATCGGAGGTGTGACCGACCCAGGGGCGTGCGGTCTTCATCACGTCGACGAAAGGGTGCTGGCTCGACCAGTCCGCGATGCCGTTCAGCCCCATGCCGAGGCTGGGATTGGCGAGGCCTGCGCCGGGGGGGGGCGTGACCTCTGCCTTGGCCTCTTGCGCCGTGGCCGCCGCCGCGGCGGTATCGCGCAGGCCGAGAGCTTGGGCGATTTCCTCAGTGACGCGGACGTACTTCTCTCGCAGGGCTGGATGCAGGCTCTCGGGCAGGTCAAACGCCGACGGCGCGGCGGTCTCGTAGAGCGCGGTATAGGTGACGAGAGCGGCCAGAAAATATTGCGTGGCGGTGCCGTGCGGCGCGTCGTCGGAATAGAGCGCCTCGACGGGGATATCCTCCAAGAGGCCAGTTTGCAGGCCCGAAAGAACCGAAGAGACCGGCAAAAGCGTGATCTCTAGCCCCGGCCGCGCTGCCTGCAACGCCGATACATAGGCGCGGAACCAGTCGTGATAATCGCTGAGGGCATAGCCATGCCAGCGCCGCAGGTTGCGGTTCGAGGGGGGAAAGCCCCGGCTAAAGCCGCCCATGTCGGGCCAGCCTTCGTAGATCACGATACGCGCGCCAGGCCAGTCCGTCATCGCGCCGTCGATCACGTCGAGTGTCATCGACACCGGGCTGGCATTGGTGGGATTATCGCCTTCAAAGGCCGCATCAGGCGCTTGATACTGAATGAAATTCGCGGGCGTGATGAGGACGGTATCGGCGGCGCCGCGTCGCGCAGTCACGCCCTCGAAGGACCAGTTGGGTGCCACACCCTGCGCCGCGAAATCCCGCAAGAACCCCCATTGACCCGAAAGCGCCAGATCCCGCCCGCCCGCCCGCGCCAGCCGCGCCAGCCAATAGGGCACATTGGTGGCCGGATCGTCGCTGAGGTGATGCACCAGCGAATTGCCGAAAACATGCGCTGAGAGCGCCGCGCGCTCGGCCTGGGCCGGGCCAGTGCCCTGAGCGCCCATGATGAAAAGCGCCCCGATGAGGCCAATCAGATGTCGCACGGTTCGTTCCCCCTGTCTTTGCCCCAATATAGAGGCGGGGCGCGCATCTTGCCACTCTCTGCGGTGGCATGGGGGAGGGGCGGGGTTTTGAGTATTTTTGCCAAGAAGAAGGCAAGGTTCGGCACTTCCCGCTTTGACTGCGAAACGGGATCGGGCAAAAGAGGGCATGACGCCCGATGATCTGGTTCTCACCCCTCTTGGCCTGCGGTTTCGCGGGCGGCGCTATCCCTGCACCTTGGGGCGTGGCGGGGTGTCGGCGCGCAAGCGAGAGGGGGATGGGGCGACACCGGTGGGCGAACATCGCATCGTGGGCCTCTTGTATCGTCCGGACCGCATGGCACGGCCCACCGATTGGGCGGTGCCGATCCGGCCCGGTGATCTGTGGTCGGATGACGCGGGCGATGCGGATTACAATCTCATGGTGCGCGCGCCCTATCCGCATAGCCATGAGGTGCTGCGCCGCGCCGATCCGCTCTATGATCTGGTGTTGATCACCGATTGGAACTGGCCGCATGCGGTGCGGGGGCGCGGATCGTGCATCTTTGTGCACCGCTGGCGGCGGCCCGGCTATCCCACGGCGGGCTGTATCGGGCTGCGCCCCGACCATCTGCTGCATATCGCGCGCCAGATTACCTATGGCGCGCGGTTGATCGTGCCGCCGCGCTGAGGCTTATTCGGGATATTTGCGCGTTGCGGTGGCGCGGGCCAGAACCTTTCTGTCGGCGCGGGCCGTGGCGGTCCAGACATAGGTGTGCACACCGCCCGGCGGACAGGGGCTTTTGTATTTGAAGGCTCCGAAAGGTAATTTTCCGTCACTCCCGACCTTCAAGCGACCACCGCCGTGGCTATAATTGGGCGCATCGCGATCCTTGAGTGTGAATTCGATCGAGGTGGTGCCAGCGGGAACGCCGCGTAGAACAAACGCGGGGCTGCCGACGGTATTGGGATTGCCTGTGCGGCAGGATGGAATGTCGCCCCACTCAAACGAGATGGTAAATTCTGCGGCAGCCGTGGTTGCGGACAGGGCAAGCGCGGCAAGGGACAGGGAGAAAAGGCGCATGGGAATTTCACTCCAGATGAATGACTGTCTGAAATGCTAGACGAACTCACCCAATCTGGCAAATTTCCAATGTCGTTGCCTCAGCCGTAATCGCGTTCGCCAAAAATGGCAGAGCCCACGCGGATATGCGTGGCACCTTGGGCAATCGCGCGCTCAAAATCGCCACTCATGCCCATCGAGAGGCCCGAGAGATCGTTGCGTGCCGCCATTTTGGCCAGAAGCGCGAAATGCAAGGAGGGTTCCTCTTCAACCGGGGGGATGCACATCAGCCCCTTGACCGGAAGATCGAGCGCGCGGCAGTCCGCCACGAAGCCATCCACATCGCCGGGCAAAACGCCCGCCTTTTGCGGTTCTTCGCCGGTGTTGACCTGCACGAAGAGATCCGGACAGTGCCCCATTTCCTGTGCCAGACGTGCGATGGCCTGAGCGATCTTGGGGCGGTCGACGGAATGGATGGCCTGAAACATTTCCATCGCCTGCCGGGCCTTGTTGCTCTGCAGGGGGCCGATGAGATGCAGGATGATGCCGGAATAGCGCTCTTGCAACGCGGGCCAGCGGCCGGCCGCCTCTTGCACCCGGTTTTCGCCAAAGACCCGATGCCCTTGGTCAAGAACGGCGGCGACGCGATCCTCGGGTTGCACCTTGGAGACAGCGATCAATTCCACATCCCCTAGCGCGCGCCCTGCTGCGGCGCAGGCCTTGTCCATCCGTGCCCTGATTTCGCTCAGACCCATGACCGTCCTCTTTCATTGCCTTGGCTCTTGCATGCCACAGGGGCCGCCCCCGGCACAAGTGCGCGACAGGCTGTCAAACGGCTTGCCCCTTGGCCCCGCCTTGGATAGTAGAGATGGAAACAATCCCGGACGGTGCCATGACCCTTTCGCGTTTCAAGATCTTCGGCCTGACGGCGGCCTGTCTCGTGCTTCTGAGCGGGTGCGGCGGGTTCAAGAACGCCACGCTCGATGACGAGGCGATGCGCGTCAAGGGCGGGCGCGAGCGGCAGGTTGCCGCCGACGATGGCTCTTTGCTCGATGCGTTTCGGGGGGCCAAGGACACGGTCAAGGTCAATCGCTTTCTCTGGACGGCGTCGCTTCAGGTGCTGGATTTCCTGCCGATCGAGGCGGCAGATCCCTTTACCGGCGTGATTTCCACTGGCTATGGCACGCCGCCGGGGGGTGGTCAGGCGTATCGCGCCACGATTCTGATCAGCGATCCGGCGCTGGATGCGCGGGCCCTCAATGTCGCGTTGCAGACCCGGGGTGGCCCGGTCGATGCCGCCACCGAGCGCGCCGTCGAGGATGCGATCCTCAACCGCGCGCGGCAATTGCGGATCAACGCGGCGAAGTTCTGAGGCTCGCGTCAGGCTGACGGCGCTCTTGCAGCGCCTGTCGGATGATCTGTTGCGATGAATTGACAAATAGTGCGGCCATGAGGCCGGCCACGATCAAGTCGGGCAAGCCAGTGTCCGTGCCCCAAACCGCGAGCGCGGCGAGCATCACCGCAACATTGCCGATGGCATCGTTGCGCGAGCAGAGCCAGACCGAGCGGACATTGGCATCGCCGTCCTTGTAACCCATGAGCAAAAGCACGCTGGCCACATTGGCGCCCAGCGCCAGAACGCCGATGGCCCCCATGATCCCGGCCTCGGGCACGCCCAGATAGAACAGCCGGTAGACCGTGCTGCCCAGCACCCATAGCCCCATCGCCATGAGGCTGAGACCCTTGAGCAGCGCCGCCGTGGCGCGCACGCGGAGGCTGGCACCGATCACGGCAAGCGAGAGCCCATAGGTCAGCGCATCGCCGAGAAAATCCAAGGCGTCGGCCTTGAGCGCCTGCGATTGCGCGGTCTGGCCTGCGATCATTTCGACCGCGAACATGGCCGCATTGATGGCGATCACCATCCAGAGCCGCCGTTTGTAGGCGGATGAAAGCCCGTCGAACCGGGCCTCATGGCCACAACATCCCGCCATGCCGCACCTCCTTTGCATTTGCGTCAGGGGTAATGTAATCTCTCTAGTCACTAGAGGTTCAAGGGGATTTCGCGATGTTTCTCTCGATTGGTGATCTGGCGACCCGAACGGGCGTCAAGGTGCCCACCATCCGTTATTACGAATCCCGTGGCCTGCTTGCGGCCCCGGTGCGCAGCGCGGGCAATCAGCGCCGCTATGGGCGGGCAGAGTTGGAGCGGCTGGGGTTCATCCGCCATGCCCGCGATCTGGGCTTTTCACTCGAGGCGATTGCCGCGCTGATCGAGTTGCAGGATCACCCGGACCGCGCCTGCGCGAGCGCCACCCGAATCGCACAAGGCCAGCTTGGGGCCGTGCGGGAGAAGATCCGCCGGTTGCGCGCGCTCGAATCCGAGTTGGCGCGCATCGTGGACGGGTGCACAGGTGACGGGGCGGCGCGTAATTGTTATGTGCTGGCGTCTTTAGCAGATCACGACCTGTGCAGCCGGGATCACCCCGCCGATGCCAAATCCTCGACCCAGCTGAGCTGACGCGGCAGGCAGATGCTGCGCAGGTCATAGTGCGCGCGGATCAGGTCGCGGGCGTTTCGGCCCAGTCGTGCCCGCTCGCCCTCATCCTCCAACAGAGCGCAAATCTCGTCCACAAGGGCCGTGCGGTCGAAGAAATCCACTAGCCGCCCGGTTTCGTTCTGGGTGATGACCTCGCGCACAGGTTCGGTATCGCCCGCGACAATCGCCGCCTCGCAGGACATCGCCTCCATCAGCGACCAACTGAGGACAAAAGGGTAAGTCAGGTAGACGTGCACCCGGCTGACCTGCAAGAGCCGCAGGAATTGATCATAGGGAATACGCCCGAGAAAACGCACCCGCGCCCAATCGGCATCCGAAACCTGACCGCGGACCTCGTCGATGAAAATCTGTTTCCATGTCTGCCCCTTGGGGGGGCGTGCGCCATAGCTCACTTCGTCCCCACCTACGATCAACACCGTGGCATTTGGACGCTCGCGCAAGAGGTGGGGAAGCGCGCGCATGAAGACGTGATAGCCGCGATAAGGCTCTAGGTTGCGGTTGACGAAGGTGATCACCTCATCCGCGCGGGTCACATCGCACAGGCCCTCGATGGTCAGGCGCACATCGGGCAGGGGGGCGGCCTGAACCGTGTCGATGCCATCGTGGCTGACCGTGATCCGGTCGCGGAAGGGCTGGGGAAAGGTATCGGCCTGAAAGCGGGTTGGGCTGATTCCGGCATGTCCGGTCTCGAAATGCAGATGGTTGTTGATGTTCTTCATCCGGATGCGCAGCGCCTCGGCCTCGGTGTTCTTGGCCGCGAATTCGGGATCGAAGTTGAGATGCGGATACCCTGCGAGGTGATACAGCTCGCAATAGAGGCCCAGTTTCGCATTTGGCCAGACGTCGCGCAGGAAGAGCGACTCGCCCCATCCCGGATGCGCGAGGATGAGATCGGGGGTATAGCCCTGTTCGCGCAGGGCCACCGCCGCGCGCCAGCACGCTTCGCCACGCGTGACCTTGGTGTCGAGATCGACCAGCCAGGGATGCAGGCTCTGCGCGTCGCGCTTGGGCAGGGCATAGGGGATCACCTGCACGCCCTGCCATTTGGTTGCCTCTTTGACCCGCAGGGTGAGGGCGACGCAATGATGCCCCTGGCCTGCCAGAAGCGGCGCCAGATGTTTGTATTGGCCGGGGAAATTCTGATGAATGAAAAGGATTTTCATGGGTATCCGCATGTCAAAGGTCAGGTGCCGTTATAATCAGACGTTCCGCCCGCGCAAACCCCTTGCATTTTTGCGCGCGCCCACTGGACCCGCGCGGCCCAACCGCCTATCACCCCCTGCAACAACCCTATCAGCAAGAGGTGCGCCCCATGTCGCGCTATGCCGCCAGTGACGTCGAAAAGAGATGGCAAACCGAGTGGGACGCCGCCGGGATATTCCGGGCGCGGCGCGATGAGACGCGCCCGAAATATTACGTGCTGGAAATGTTCCCCTATCCGTCGGGGCGCATCCACATGGGCCATGTGCGTAATTACACCATGGGTGACGTGGTGGCGCGCTACAAGATCGCGACGGGGCATAACGTGTTGCACCCGATGGGCTGGGACGCCTTTGGCATGCCTGCGGAGAATGCGGCCATGGCGAGCGGCGGCCATCCCAAGGATTGGACCTATGCCAACATTGCGGATATGCGCGCGCAGATGAAGCCCTTGGGCCTGAGCATCGACTGGTCCCGCGAATTTGCCACCTGTGATCCGGAATACTACGGCCAGCAACAGGCGCTTTTCCTCGATTTTCTCGAGCACGGGCTGGTTTACCGCAAGAATGCGGTGGTGAACTGGGACCCGGTCGACATGACGGTTCTGGCCAATGAACAGGTGATCGACGGCAAGGGCTGGCGTTCGGGCGCGGAGGTGGAGCGGCGCGAGTTGACGCAGTGGTTCTTCCGCATTTCGGATCACGCCGAGGAATTGCTCGAGGCGCTGGACGGTCTTGATAACTGGCCCGCCAAGGTACGGCTGATGCAGGAAAACTGGATCGGCAAATCGCGCGGGCTGCAATTCGCCTTTGGGCTGATTGATGGGCCTGAGGGGCATGACCGGGTAGAGGTTTACACCACGCGGCCGGATACCTTGATGGGGGCGTCGTTCGTCGGGATTTCGCCGGATCATCCGCTGGCCAAGACGCTGGAGCGCGAGCGCGCCGATGTGGCGGCGTTCTGTGCCGAAGCGCGCAAGGGCGGCACCACCGCCGAGGCGATTGAGAAGGCCGAGAAGCTGGGTTTTGATACCGGGCTGCGTGTGCGCCATCCCTTTGATACTGCATGGGAATTGCCTGTCTATATCGCCAATTTCATCCTTATGGATTATGGCACGGGGGCGATTTTCGGCTGTCCGGGGCATGATCAGCGCGACCATGACTTCGCGCGCAAATATGATTTGCCCATCGTCGATACCTTTCTGCCGGTCGAGGGCGATCACGACATTCAGGCGGCCCCCTATGTGCCGCTCAAATCGGAATCCGTGCGTTACACGCGACTGGTGGCCGGGGACGAGGTGCAGACCGGCGATGCGGGGGTCAACGCCGCGATTGATTTCTGCGAGGCCAATGGCGTGGGACAGGGCGTGACCAAGTTCCGCCTGCGCGATTGGGGGTTGAGCCGCCAACGTTATTGGGGATGCCCCATTCCGGTGGTGCATTGTGATACCTGCGGTGTGGTGCCGGAGAAGAAGGAAAACCTGCCCATCCGCCTGCCGGATGACGTGAGTTTCGATGCGCCGGGTAATCCGCTGGATCGGCATCCGACATGGCGCGATTGCGCCTGCCCGCGCTGTAATGCGCCTGCGCGGCGCGAGACGGACACGATGGATACGTTTGTCGATTCAAGCTGGTATTACGCCCGCTTTACCGCGCCCCATGCCGCCACGCCCACGGATATGGCCGAGGCCGAGTATTGGATGAACGTGGACCAGTATATCGGCGGTATCGAGCACGCGATCCTGCATCTGCTCTATTCCCGCTTCTTCGCACGGGCGATGCGGATTTGCGGCCATTTGCCCGCCAAGGCGATCGAGCCCTTCGATGCGCTCTTCACGCAGGGGATGGTGACGCATGAGATTTACCAGACCCGCGACGGGGCGGGGCGGCCGGTTTATCACCTGCCGGAAGAGGTGACAGACGGCAAACTCTCGGATGGAACGGAGGTCGAAATCATCCCCTCCGCCAAGATGTCGAAATCCAAGAAGAACGTGGTCGATCCCTCGACCATTATCGCGCAATACGGGGCCGATACCGCGCGTTGGTTTGTCTTGTCTGACAGCCCGCCCGAGCGCGATGTGGAATGGACCGCGTCGGGTGCTGAGGCCGCGCACCGGCATCTGAGCCGCGTTTGGCGCATTGCCGCCGAGATCGCGGCGAGCGACACGCCCGCCACGCCGGAAGATGACACGCTCTTGCGCGAGATGCAC
>SWCD01020038.1_pt1 | contig 15754 bp, 14 predicted proteins | sample 4693011 | NCBI WGS metagenome assembly SWCD01 (sample SAMN10267278, study PRJNA491770) | bioreactor metagenome | isolation source: DHS bioreactor inoculated with marine | place: Japan: Omine Ridge, Nankai Trough | reverse complement strand
AAAAAAAGAGCGCGTAGGATGCCTGTTTTATCGCCGTTTGTCAATTAAAATCGACACTGATATCAGTAAATATCAGGAAAAATAGTGGTTTAGAATTAGGCAGGCAGCGGGTACAATCTCGCCATCAATTTACGAGGAGACTATCCTGAGTACAAAACTACTGCGATCCACCTTCACCGTCGGCGGAATGACGCTTATATCCAGGGTTTTCGGGCTGTTACGTGATATCACGATAGCCACCTATTTTGGCGCCACCGGCGGCACCGATGCTTTTCTGGTGGCCTTCAAGATTCCCAATTTCATGCGCCGCCTGTTTGGCGAAGGTGCATTCTCGCTGGCCTTTGTGCCGATATTTTCCGAATACAGGGAAACCCGCGACCGCGCTGCGCTGAAAGACCTGGTCAACCACGTCGCCGGCACGCTGGGCGGTTTTTTACTGGTGCTGTCGATTCTTGGCATGATCTTTTCGCCGGCACTGGTGTACCTGTTCGCGCCGGGTTTTACCACCGATGCTGCGCAATTTCAGCTCACCGCCGAGCTTTTACGCATCACCTTTCCTTACATCTTTTTTATCGCACTGACGGCCTTTTCCGGCGGCATCTTAAACAGCTTCCATCAATTTTCCATCCCCGCGTTCACCCCGGTATTGCTGAATATCAGCCTGATCTGCTCGGTATATTTTCTCGCGCCGTATTTCGATGAGCCTCTGATGGCGCTGGCCTGGGGCGTGGCCATCGCCGGCGTGGTGCAGCTACTGCTGCAATTTCCTTCGTTGATCAAGCTGGGGTTGATGCCGATTCCGAAGATAAAACGTGGCCATCAGGGGGTAAAAAGAATCATGACCCTGATGATCCCGGCGATCTTCGGCTCCTCTGTGGCACAGATCAATCTATTACTGGACACGATCATCGCTTCGTTTCTGATCACCGGTAGCGTCACCTGGCTGTATTATTCCGACCGCCTGCTGGAGTTTCCGCTGGGCGTGCTGGGCATCGCCATCGCCACCGTAATCCTGCCCACCCTGTCGCAACAACACGCGCGACAGTCAGTTGAGCAGTTTAACCAGACGCTGAACTGGGCGCTGCGCCTGGTCACGCTGATCACCATTCCGGCCTGCGTCGGCCTGTTCATCCTGGCCGGTCCCATCCTGGCCTCACTTTTTGAGTACGGCAAATTTACCGCCAGTGATACCTATCTCTCCAGTTTGAGCCTGATGGCCTACATGCTGGGATTGCCAGCACTGATCGTCATCAAAATTCTCGCACCCGGTTATTATGCACGGCAGGATACCCGCACCCCGGTGAAAATCGGCATCATCGCCATGGTGAGCAACATGGTAATGAATATCGCCTTTGTGGTGCCGCTGGTGCTGTCTGATTATGAAGCGCCACACATCGGGCTGGCGCTGGCGACCAGCCTGTCGGCCTACATCAACGCCATGCTGCTGTATAACGGCCTGCGCAATATCGGTGTGTTTCAGCCCCAGGATGGTTGGCTGGCATGGATTTTCAGGATAGTCATCGCCTGCACCGCGATGGCTGCCGTCGTTATCTGGCTGAATCCCGGTGCGGTACAATGGAGCCAGTGGCAGCTGAACGAGCGCCTGCTTAACCTTGCCATGATTATTTTTGCTGGCCTGTTCGCCTATCTTACTCTGCTCTGGTTGCAGGGCCTGCGTCCGGCGCAGCTTAAAAAATCAACGTAACGCAGGGTGGGGCAAAAAAATCTGCTCACCCTACTGAGCCCAAATCAAATAAAGCGGCATATCTGGTAGAATACGGCGCTTTGACGCTCTGTAAATAATCGTAATAAACCATGCAAGTTATCCGCGGCCTACACAACTGCCGAACCGAACATCAAAATGGCGTGCTCACCATTGGCAACTTCGACGGCCTGCATCTGGGCCACCAGAAAATACTGGAACAGCTGCACACTGAAGCCGAGCGGCTGAATACCCACGGCTGCCTGATGACGTTTGAACCACTGCCAAGAGAGTACTTTGCCAGAGACAGCGCCACCGCTCGGCTGATGAACCGCAGTGAAAAGATACGCGTATTAAAAAACTTCGATGCCACGATACAGCCCGATTTTTTACTGTTTCTGAATTTTAATAAAGCACTGGCCAGCATGCGCGCCACCGAGTTCATCGAGAAAATTCTAATCGATAAACTCCAGGTAAAAGCGATCATCGTCGGCGACGATTTTCGTTTTGGCTGCGACCGCCAGGGCGACTTTGCCATGCTGCAATCCTATGGTAAATCACACGGCCTTTCTGTCATCAACATCGAATCACACCTGGTAGAAAATCAGCGCGTCAGCAGCACACTGATCCGCCAGGCGCTGATCGATAACCAGCTGGCAAGCGCAGATAAGATGCTGGGGCGCGAGTACACCATCTGCGGCCACGTAAACCACGGCGAAAAACGCGGCCGCACCATCGGTTTTCCGACCGCAAATATTCACCTGCGGCGCTCAGAAACGCCACTTCACGGCGTATATTCTGTTACCATGCACAGTCCGAAATACGGCGACGTCGCGGGCATCGCCAATGTCGGCCGGCGGCCAACGGTCGATGGCAAACACGTTCAACTGGAAGTGCATCTGTTTGATTTTGACAGGTCGATTTATGGCGAAGCGATATGCGTTTCCTTCCAGCATAAAATCCGTAATGAGAAAAAATTCGACTCTTTTGATGATTTGAAAAACCAGATTAAGATCGACTGCAATCAAGCTAAAAAACAGCTTGAAATGAAAAATGAACCATGAAAAGCAACAGCCAAAACGGGCTTGCTAGTGCGAATTTGCTTTCATTTATAACTTACAACTTTTAACCACTCACTGATTCCATGGATTACAAAGCAACCCTAAATCTTCCCGCCACTGATTTTCCCATGCGCGGCAATCTTGCCAACCGTGAACCGGAAATGCTCAAGCAGTGGCAGGCATCCGGCCTCTATCAAAAGATCAGAGAAGTCTGTGACGGCCGCCCGACGTTTGTTTTGCACGATGGCCCGCCATACGCCAACGGTGACATCCATATCGGCCACGCAGTCAACAAAATCCTGAAAGACATCATCGTTAAAAGTCACACCATCGACGGTTTCGACGCGCGTTATGTGCCGGGCTGGGATTGCCACGGTCTGCCGATCGAACTGATGGTGGAGAAAAAAGTGGGCAAGGCTGGCAACAAGATCGACGCCAGGACCTTCCGTGAAAAATGCCGCGAGTACGCCGCCAAACAGGTCGACGGCCAGCGCAAGGATTTCATCCGCCTCGGCGTGCTGGGTGACTGGGAAAAACCCTACCTCACCATGGACTACCGGTTCGAAGCCGACATCGTGCGCAGCCTCGGCAAGATCATCGACAAAGGCCATCTGCATCAGGGCAGCAAACCGGTACACTGGTGCCTGGATTGCGGCTCGGCGTTAGCTGAAGCCGAGGTCGAATATCAGGACAGAGAATCACCCGCTATCGACGTGATGTTTACCGCGGTCAACAACACTGATTTCGAAAAAGCTTTCGGCACGACTGACGGTGATGGCGACATCGCCGCCGTGATCTGGACCACCACACCGTGGACCCTGCCCGCCAATCAGGCGGTAGCACTGCACCCCGAATTTACCTACGAGCTGTTTCAGATAAAAACCAGCAACGGCCCGGTACGTCTGATCCTGGAGACCTCGTTAGCACAAAGCGCGTTAGCGCGTTACGGCATCGAAGACGCAAAATCGCTTGCCAGCTGTCAGGGCGCTGCGTTAGAAAATCTTCTGGTGCAACATCCATTTTACGACAAGCAGGTGCCGATTATTCTCGGTGACCACGTCACCACCGAAACCGGCACCGGTGCGGTACACACTGCGCCCGGCCACGGCCAGGATGACTTTATCCTCGGCAACCGTTACGGTCTGGAAGTTTATAATCCGGTCGCCGGCAACGGTGTATTTCTGGCGGACACAGAATTGTTTGCCGGCAAACACGTCAACAAGGTAAACCCTGAGATCATCGAAGTGTTGGAAGAAAATCATGTTTTGTTGAAACATGAAAAAATGCAACACAGCTATCCCTGCTGCTGGCGACATAAAACACCGATTATTTTCCGCGCCACGCCGCAATGGTTCATCAGCATGGATCAGGCCGGCCTGCGCGAACTTGCCAACAAAGCCATCGCCGAAACCACCTGGCTGCCCGACTGGGGCCAGGCGCGCATCGAGAGCATGGTAAACAACCGGCCGGACTGGTGCATCTCGCGCCAGCGCACCTGGGGGGTGCCGATCACTTTGTTTGTACATAAAGAAACTGGCGAGTTACACCCTGATACACAAAACCTGATCGAACAGGTCGCACAAAAAATCGAACAACAGGGCATCGAAGCCTGGTTTTCGATGCAAGCAAATGAGCTGTTGGGCGACGATGCCGATGCCTATGACAAAACCACGGACACGCTGGACGTCTGGTTTGACTCGGGCGTGACCCACGCCTGTGTATTAGGCAAGCGCGACAAACTTACCTTTCCGGCAGACTTATATCTAGAAGGTTCCGACCAGCATCGCGGCTGGTTCCAGTCTTCGCTATTAACTTCGACCGCCATCAACGGTGTTGCGCCGTATAAAAAAGTTTTGACGCATGGTTTCACGGTTGATGCCAACGGTAAAAAAATGTCGAAGTCACTGGGCAATGTCGTCGCCCCGCAAAAGATCGTCGGTACTTTAGGCGCAGATATTTTGCGCCTGTGGGTTGCCAGCAGCGACTACAGCAACGAGATGACGGTGTCTGATGAGATTTTAAAACGCAGCGCCGATGCTTATCGCCGCATCCGAAACACCGCACGTTTTCTGCTGGCCAATCTCAACGGCTTTGACCCGGCCACCGATAAACTCGACAGCAGCGAGATGCTGTCGCTGGATCGCTGGGCCGTCGCCAAAACGTTAGAACTGCAGAATGAAATTATCGCCGCTTACAAAGAATTTAATTTCCACCTGATCCACCACAAGCTGCAACATTTCTGCACCATCGATCTCGGCGGTTTCTATCTCGACATCATCAAGGACCGGCAGTACACTACGCAGAGCAACAGTGTCGCCCGCCGTTCTGCGCAAACCGCGCTGCATCACATCAGCGAAGCGCTATGCCGCTGGGTCGCGCCTGTCTTAAGTTTTACCGCAGAAGAACTTTGGCAGGCACTACCCGGCGAACACAGCGATTCTGTGCTGCTGGAAAGCTGGTACAGCGAGCTGGCTGCTCTGGATGCCGATGAAAAAATGAACATGGCGTTCTGGCAGAGCATCCTTGAGCTTCGCTCCAGCGTCAGTAAAGAACTGGAAACCCTGCGCGCAGACAAGACCATCGGCTCATCACTCGACGCCGAAGTAACGCTTTATGTCGATACCGAATTACAAAACACGCTGGCCGCATTAGGCGAGGAACTACGTTTTGTACTCATCACTTCGAAAGCCAGCGTGAAAGATATCAGCGAAGCTGATGACAGTTGCGTAGAAACCAGCATCGACAGCGGCCACACCATCAAGATAAAAACAATTGCATCTGAGGCAACGAAATGCGTACGTTGCTGGCACCATCGTGAAGATGTCGGCAGCAATGCCGAGCACCCGGAACTGTGCGGACGCTGCGTAGAAAATGTTGACGGTAACGGCGAACGGCGCCTGTTCGCCTGAACGGTTAAGCACGCAGTTATTCTCATGAAATGGTTATGGCTCTCAGCATTCACCGTCGTTCTTGATCAACTGACAAAATACATCGCCGAAGCCGAGCTGTTGCTGCATCGTGCAGTTGCCATCTTCCCCGGTTTCAACTTCACACTGATGTACAACAAAGGCGCCGCTTTTAGTTTTTTAAATGACGCTGGCGGCTGGCAGCGGTTTTTTTTTGTTGCTTTATCCAGCATCATCAGTATTTTTCTTTTTTTCTGGCTGAAGCAGATTACCAGAGATGAAAAACAGAAAGACAATCAACTATTACAGATCGCCATCGCTTTTATTCTGGGCGGTGCTATCGGCAACCTGATCGATCGCGCCATGACCGGCGAAGTCGTTGACTTTATCCAGGTGTATTATGCAACGTATTATTTCCCGGCATTTAATATTGCAGACTCTGCCATCACGCTTGGCGCGGGCCTGTTAATTCTTGATATGATCATGGAAAGCAAACGCGGTAAGACAGTAAATAATGAATAATTTTCCATCATTGCAGGGAACCATGCAGCAACATAAAAGAAAAGTAACTTTATGAGCGACGAAATAAACATGCGCAGCCTGGTATTAATGCATTACAGCATTGCGTTAACCAACGGCAGCGAGATCGAGAGCAGCTTCGATGATGAGCCTGTCAAAATATCCATGGGGGATGGCGATGTTACCGATGGCATGGAGCTCGCCATTTTTGGTTTAAAAGAAGGTGACTCACAGACGCTTACACTGACACCTGAACAGGGTTTTGGCATCCGCGATGAAGACAACATACACGAAATGCCACTGTCAGATTTCCCGGAAGATCTGCTTCCCGAAGTCGGACTGTCTTATTCCTTTGAATCACCTGATGGCAGCGAAATACCTGGCACCGTCATCAGTCTTAAAAACGACAGCGCAGAGATTGACTTCAATCACCCACTAGCGGGTCATGAAATAATTTTCACTATTAAGATTCTGGGTGTCAATAATGCACATGCAGAAATCAGCTAACATAAAAAATGAACATCTACCTTGCTAACCCTCATGGATTTTGCGCCGGCGTCGACCGCGCCATCGACATTGTCGAGCGGGCGCTGGACATGTTCTCTGCACCTATCTACGTACGCCACGAGGTAGTACATAACCGTTATGTGGTGAACGACCTCATAAAGAAAGGCGCGATTTTTGTTGAAGAACTGAATGAGATTCCTGATGGCGCCACTGTTATATTTAGCGCGCACGGTGTTTCACAACAGGTGCGCAATGAAGCAAGCAACCGGGATCTGAGAATTTTTGACGCAACCTGCCCACTGGTCACGAAGGTCCATATGGAAGTCGCCCGCCATGAAGGTAATAACGATGACGTTATCCTGATTGGGCATACTGGTCACCCTGAAGTTGAAGGCACACTCGGTCAGTACAAACCAAACCCGTACAGCAATATTTATCTGGTTGAAACGGCTGATGATGTTAAAGCTCTTGAGGTAAAAAACCCGCATAACCTGGCGTATGTTACTCAAACCACATTATCCGTCGATGACACAAAAAATATCATTACTGCATTACAGGCTAAATTTCCTGAGATTCAGGGACCACGTAAGGATGACATCTGTTACGCCACGCAAAACCGTCAGGATGCGGTAAGAGAACTAGCCGATAAAGTAGATGTATTTCTTGTTATCGGTTCTGCCAACAGCTCCAATTCAAATCGTCTGCGTGAGCTTGCTGAAAAACAGAATGTCACAGCCTATTTGATTGATGGTGCGGAAGACATTGATAACAGCTGGTTTGATAAGGCACAATCTATCGGCGTGACCGCCGGCGCATCTGCGCCAGAGGTGCTGGTTCAGGCAGTAACGACGACGCTGGAAAACTTGTTTGAGACAACGGTGATTGCCAATGAAAAGGCAACTGAAAATGTACATTTTCAGTTGCCTAAAGAACTTCGCTAATAATTATTAACGAAACTGTTGTTTACCAGCAACTGGCAGCAACGGCGCCTCCTGCTGCCCCGCCAGATTCGGCCTTCTGCCCCAAAGAATCCAGCGTTAAAGTTTTCTGCGTTGTATCAACAGGCGTGGCGCTTATTGTATATTTGAACGCATCAGCAGAAGCTATCGCTAATGTATACAGGCCATCCGAACTGGTAGCATTTGCTACCGTAGCATTAGCATAAGTGTCATCATTCATATAAAACTCCTCCATACGCCCGGCCAGTGAAAGCAGCGAGTCAATAGCATCCGCGCACTGTGCTTTCTTTACCGAACTGGTATAAGCCGGGTAACCCACCGCTGCCAGAATACCGATGATAGCAACAACGATCATCAACTCCATCAGGGTAAAACCTTTATTACGCTGTTTCATTATTTCTCTACCTCGTACCAGAATGTTTTACGGACACCCTTGATTAAATCAGCGGCCTTACACTCAGTACCGACACACAACGTGGGCTCACCACCTTTTGTGACTATCACTGTAGGTGTAGGTGGAATACCCGATTTTGCTACACCATACAAATGACGCCCGGGGCGTTTATCCGTACTCGCAGTAAGAACAGGCGTGGCATCGAGCACATTCATAAAAAACACTTTGCCCGTACCAGCTTGTTGAAGTGTGCAATTGTCCAGCGGTGTCGCTTGAGGCGGCGTGGGCGTGAAAGTAGTCACGATAACGACACCTTCAAGTATCAAGGCTTCAGACAGCCCCTTTTCCCCTAACCAGTTACTTGCTGCAGTCTCATCGTCCAGAAAAATATACCAGCCTTCAGTATTACTTAGTGCTGTTTTTGCTGCTACCTGCACTGCATCATTACCAGCAGCATCAACACCCTCACCACCTGCCAGGTTTAATGTTGCATTATATAAATCTGCTTCGGTTAGTGTTACATAAGGATTGGGGGCATTGTATATATTTTTATCTTTCAATAAATAAATGCGGTCATGCACATCAGTATTATTCGGATGCGCGCGATAACCCGATGTTATCGCCAGAGCCAGATATGCCTGTTTGCCCCTTTCTGCGATTAAGGCTACATCCGGTGGATAATAAAAACGTCGCACATCAGCCGGACTGCTGTCCAGAGCCAGGTCAGCGATACGACCACCGGTAATGCTGGCAGGACTAAAGCTTGCCGTAGATTCATCAACATCAAAACGGAAAATCTGACCACCCATATCAGCCACATATAGCCTGTCTATATTTTCGTCACCACTTATATCCAGCGATGTCACGCGTGCAGGAATACTGTATTTCATCTCGCCAGTTAATGGCAAAGTACCACCCGGGCCTGCCGACCATAACAACTGACCACTTGTTGCATCAGCGATATACACCGCCCTACCTTTAGTGTCTGGCGTTCTGGTCGTGACATTGTCCTGGTTAGTATCATAGCCACCACCAAAGACTAATACGGTTTTTGATTTGGCAGTGCCATCCGCATTCGTACCATCTTTTACTTTCACGACATTGATGCTCGACCAGGTTTGACCAAGCTCGGTATAATCACCAAAACCGCCTTTAATCACCCAGCGTAATTTGGGAGCGTTACGATCGGTCACATCAACTGAGTAAACATTGTTGCCACCACGACGCATGCCAACATATAAATACACATGCTCACCGGCTCCACTGATCTTTCCGTCAGCATTTGCATCATTAATCCAGGCAACCACATCACCGTCCAGGCCATAGGTTTTACTGGCAGCACTGTCTTCCATTAACACATTCAGATTCGGCAATAGCTCCTGCGGGATAAATGAGAACAACTCTTTACCATTATCTGTATCGATAGCGTGCAGATATCCATCATTGGTAGCAACGTAAGCGACCATATCAGGGACAGCGACTGTACCACCGTATTGCACAAGCGCCGGTTGCGAATGTAATGGATCACCCATTTGCAGGCGCTGGTCCGTTGTGGTTCCCGCTACGCCGTATTTACTAAACACATCCAGGCCCGATGCCCAGTCCAGCAATGTTTCAATACGTGGTGTTGTTGCCGGAGTTGATGCCGGCAATTGAGTGGACGGAGCCTGCCCCACTATGCCCAGCATAACATCCGTAATCGCTGCATTGGTTTTTTCAACTTTATTGGTAGAAGAAGTTAAATCAGCAACATTCGGGGTGAATACACCATTTACATTAATGTAAGTACCGGTGAAAGTATAAACATTTCGCGGTGCATTATTATTAAACTCACCTGCGGCGCCACCATTTTCTATAACATCATAATCAGCAGCATCTGACCAGAAACTCTGCACAGCCGGCAGCCCTGGTGTGCCTTCAGCAACAAAGAAACCCGTCTTTGGATCAACCGCATTCTTGCCGTTTACATCAGCAATAAAAGGAATACGCTCGGTGGTGTCACCGTCTAAATCGACATCATTTGTATCAACAAAAAAGTCCAGCTTGTATTTTTTTAAATTACCCGGCCAGTGTGAGCCGCCATCAGGCTTGAACAGGGTAAAATACAGATCATTAAGGTGGATAGAACGATTAAACGCATTAACAGACACCGCCGGCGATGAAAACGTCGTGTTAACTTCCAGAATATCTGCAAAAACCTTACTGATTTCGCTTCTTAAGGTATCGGCATTACTAGCTGACACAAACTGACCACCACCTGCTGTCGCAGTGAGCCTGATCAAGGAGTCAGGTGCAGCCAGTGCGGCGTTTGCAAAGCCTACGGTGTGAGTAGTAATGATCTGATCATTTTTGGCCGCGCCAGACGTGCCCGCCAAAACATCATTATTAAGCGCCCACGCCGCCATATTATCCATACAGTGACTGTCGCCATAAGTGTCTGTAGATCTGCAGGCTGTCGTATCCGTAAAACCAGGCAATAAATTCAGCTCGGCAGAAGTCAAATTATCATGCGTAGGCAGACCATCTGTCAGTACGATGATAGAATTTTTCTGACATTCATTAGTAATTGGCGATATGTAATTTCCACCGGCGTCCATAGAAGCGGACACAGATGCAGGGCCCGAAGTCAAACCATATCGAACCGGCTTGCCACCAAAATATTGTAACGCTTCATGATAGGTCTCAGAAAGTGGTGTCGCGGTAATTGGTACGAGATTGCCCAGCGCGGTTTTAAAAGCCGTTCGCCCTGTATTGATATCTTCCACTGGAAAAATCACACCGCCACCATCAATCCTGTCTGTACCACTACTGTATGGCCATCTATAGTTAGCATCAAAAGTCATCAAACCAACGTTGATACTCGTATTCGTGTCGATGAGTGCAGTCATTGCTCTGCTGACTTCCTCAAATCGCGTAGGGGCAGAGCCAAGAACAGGCACCGTGGTATCAATCAAATAGTTAAGATATTTTCCATGAAAAAGTGTGTAATTGTTTTTTCCGCCACTCCACACCGGTGGTGCGGTAGCGCTGGATTGCCAGCCAGCGGCGGTATCGATGATATATGTGTTAGGCGTAGGGGAGGCGTTGCTGCCATGTATGCCCTGATCCAGGGCGCATTCTACAGGGCGGTTGGTCTTTTCAATCACGCCCCATACATCAGAAACATTACGCTGGCTCAACTGGTCTGCATAAGTACCCCACACTTCAAGAGGACCTTTAGAGTTTATTTGAACACCTGAGCTATTATATTCATCATTTGCATGGTCACATTGCAGTTGGCTGAGATCAAAATACGTACTACTACCACATACTGGCTGATTGCCGTCAGTTGAGTAATAAACCTTGCTTTCATCAAAAGAACAGCCGGTAGCAGAAATAGCACCAGACGCATAGGACTTACTCACATCAAAACGCTGCCTTACATTATCTACCTGGCTAGTCATACTGCCTGAATTATCAATAATGAATAACACGTTAGGCTTCGTCGTAACCGTGCTACCACCCAGTGATGTATAAATTTCGATATCTTCCGCCATCACGGGAACTGAACAGTACAGACTAAAAAGCATGCCAATACTTACAGACTTTAATGTGTTTTTAAAATGTTTCATGATAAACCTCGTGACTACCAAGTCGATGTCTGCCTGAACAATAATTCCCGGGCAGTGATTAATTTGCAATTCCGATGGTGCGTACTTCTTTGCTATCAAGCGTATACTGTATGCCGACAAAACCCGGCTTCGACAGCTTTCTCATTTGCGACGCGCTTATTTCGTTACCATTTAAGTAAAATCTAGTTGCTGCTGTAACTTTGACCAGAATAGTTTTGCAGTCGCCACACTTGCTAAACTTAATAATGCCGGTACCATCCTTGCTCATCCTTATCAAGCTACCTGGAATTTCTGCCTCACCAAGAACTTCCGGCTTTCCAGATTTTTCCGCTGACACATTGACATTAAATAGAACAAGCAAACAAGCCGTAGCAATCAAAATAATTTTTTTCATGTTTTCACCTATCATAAAGATCCGCACGAAGCAGAAGGATAACGCGCGCCGCGATTTTGCTCTGATGCCACTGTGCTAGCAGCACTAGAAACATTCGCTACGATGTTATAAAAGTTGTAACTAACGCCTTTACCGGCTACCAAACTACTGCCTACGCCAGAAGAACAACCCGCATACACAATAGTCGCTTGCGAATTAGCATTGCTGGCAGTAGGCGACACAACAAACTGTGTCAAATTTCCATCTGTAGTTTGATAATCAATAGGCGTGCCTGCCGGCGTTATTATCGCACCACCAGACAACGTGTATTCCAGTAGCGAATATACGTCGTTAAATGCCCTCTGGTGCTGGCGCGCATTCGCGGTAGCTTTTAATTCCATATTGGCACTATTCATTGACGACACGCCAATCAACGTCATCACCGCCAGTAACACAAGCGCCAGAATCAGCACAAAACCACCTTGCTTACTGTGCATTCGTTTTCTGTTTTTCTGTTTATTTATAGACATAATATTCTCGTAAACCATTTATATCTGTTTAAGATTTTTCATATCAACAACACTGGAAATCATAAAGTAACGGAAATCGTCCTGACCGCCAAAATTTGTTTTCGCAACGCCATTTATATGAAAGGAACCTGGAATCTGAAACGTTTTTACGGTGTTAATGCCCAACTGTTGTTTGTCTGTACGCATCAACAACATGATTTTAGCGGAATAAACATTAAGCCAGTCGTTATTGGCAGTTACCACATTAGGATGATCATAACGATCAACAATTTGGTCAGCATTAGTATCTACACCAAACTGTACCTGCATATCAACAACGCCGGATATCAATGTCTGTGTCTGTAACGAAGGCTGGTTGACCAATGCCACACGACGCAATGACGGAACACCATCGCCGGCGGCATCTGTATAATTACTGACATAATAAGCATAAGCACGCAGTTCGTGATTACGTGTTAATGGTGAGGTTTCATAGGATTGCAGCACGGGCGGCGTCGCACCAACAAAAATTCGACCATTCAAAAAGTTACTACGCACATAAACCTGGTTAGGCGTTAAAGCTAACGGGACATTAGAATCTGCGTAACGAATTTCAAGAACATCTGTATTGGTAACATACCCCTCACCTGCCGGAATACAGGTACCACCATACGGGTTACTATTATCTGTCGCAAAGACAGGCCGAGCCAGATCATAATACCAACCGACGGCACAGTCGCCACTTGCCATTGCTGCTGGCGGTGTATCTCCGCTTGATGTCGATGTACACACCGGATCGGTCGATTTACAGGCAATCAAACCGTCCTTATTGGTACTACCCCACATGCCTGCATGACGTAGATCATAAGCTATCATCTCAATCGCAAATCGAGCATCCGCTACCATGTCCATTTGCTCTTCATTTTTAACCTGCGTTTTACGCGAGCCAGAATGTAGCGAAAACGCACCACTAACGACAATCAAACCAACAACCATGGCGACCATCAACTCGACCAGCGAAAAACCTTGGGACTGTTTTCTTTTTATTAAAATCATAACCATAACCTTGATTACCTAGCAGGGAGCACTCACATCGTTAGTACAAATATCGGCGATAGTACTGTACATTCTAGCGAGACTTGCGCCACTATTTTTGTCACGTTCAGTCCAGTTAACATCAACCTGTACTGTTGCCATCATTGATGGTGGCAACGCTGGCGTATAAGTAACAACGGTGGTTGCAGTACCGGGCAGACCCGCCATTAAATTCTTTTTCCACCAGAAAATATCTTCCTGGGCAAGCTGATCTGGCGTACAGGCAACTGTTGCACACGTATTATCCGTACCCGGACCCTCACCTGCAGCATCGTAAGCAGCCAAAGCCAAAGGCGTCGGATTAACTCGCATACTCTCGAGCAATTCTTCTACCTTCATCATGGCAACCGAGCTGTAAACTGACGTTTTACCAGCCTTAAGCGAGATTGCCTGCAAGGAAGCGATGCCCAGCATCCCTGTCGATAAAATCAAAAATCCGATCAACGCTTCCAATAGAGTGAAACCGCTATTTTTATATATTCGACCAGTCAGCCTGTTTCCGGGCTGCTTGCGCATAGCTTTTGATGTTTTTATGGAGGACATGAAATCACCGCCGTATTAGTTGAAGCACGTACTCGACCGGATAAACTGAGTGTGACCGCACGCGAGTCAATCGTCGATGCCGCTGCCCCCGGGCCGTCCAGAATACAGATACTGAAAACACCTCCCTGAGAAGCACCAGCAGGAGAGCCAGCACTAACCTTTGGCAGGCCTCTGGAGGTAAACGTAAATGAGCTAATAGCTGCACCTGTATTAGTATCAATACCCTTAATTGTTAGCTGCTTATCATTAAAATCATCATGGATACGTAATAAACAGTCTGTATTCATACCTGCGCAAGGGTTGCCAGTGTTGAGCAGGTCACCAGGAGCTGCACCATTACCATCAACAAAAACAATCCAGCCATTTTCCCAGTCACCCGTTGCGGTACAGTTAGCACCATCGCTACTTTCGCAAACACTGACCCTGACATTAAGTTTAATCGCTTCACTGCGCGCCACATGCAAGGCCGATACCAGCTCGTTGGTCGCAGCGACCAGCTGATTGCCCTGCATGAAAGTTCTTAACGACGGCACCCCGACTGTAAGCAAGATAGCCACAATAGCCAGAGTAATCATCAACTCGATCAGCGTAAATCCGGAATTCTTTTTCATGATTGTAATTTAAGACCAGTTATTTTGAATTGCCAGCATATAGTGACAGGATGGGGTTTATCGCAGATAAGTGGCTCACTTTGGCCGGATTACTGTTATTTCCTGCCCTGGAATACTGTATTATTTTGATGAAATCGTAAGAATGTCACATGAACAACATCAGTTTAGTCCAATATGAAGACATAACAGGTACAGCACGAATAAAATAATATAGAATCTATATTAGATAAACCTTATAAAGAGAAAACTATGAATTTAGACAGAGTCAGTTCAGGCGACAACCTCCCTGAAGAAATAAACGTCATCATCGAGATACCCGCGCTCAGCGATCCCGTCAAGTATGAGGTCGATAAAGAAACCGGTGCAATGTTCGTTGACCGCTTCATGAGCACCGCCATGCACTACCCCTGTAACTATGGCTATGTGCCGCACACGCTATCTAAAGATGGTGACCCGATTGATGTGCTGGTTACCACGCCGGTTCCTCTTATCGCTGGCTCGGTGATTAAATGCCGCCCGATTGGCGTACTAAAAATGACAGATGAATCGGGTGACGATGCCAAGATTCTCGCCGTACCTGTCGATAAACTATGCAAATCTTTTCAACATGCAAAAACCATCGACGACATGCAACCCATGCTGCTCGATCAGATAGCCCATTTTTTTGAGCACTATAAAGATCTGGACGAAGGCAAATGGGTGCGCGTGGAAGGCTGGGGCAATATCGATGACGCAAAAGAAGAAATCATGTCAAGCGTCGCCATGTATAAAGCAGCACCGGTCAAACCGCACTTCTAGAAGAATTGGTTTGATGTAATAAGTTGCAGGTTATAAGTTTTTTCACTTACAGCCTGCAACTTACGACTAATAACTTTTTATTGGTGCCGGAAGGGAGGATCGAACTCCCAACCTCGTCATTACGAGTTTGTTGTTCTAGAGTTTTGGTGCCGGAACGCGGAATCGA
>SWCD01024430.1_pt1 | contig 15761 bp, 14 predicted proteins | sample 4693011 | NCBI WGS metagenome assembly SWCD01 (sample SAMN10267278, study PRJNA491770) | bioreactor metagenome | isolation source: DHS bioreactor inoculated with marine | place: Japan: Omine Ridge, Nankai Trough | reverse complement strand
ATTGCCATGTGACCAGCAATTGGACCAGCGTGAGCTTCAGCCACGACAGTGTCACGGCGGCTTGTTCGACCTGTCATAACGGGACGGCGGCGACGGGCATGCCCATAGGGCACATTCAGACCTCCGGCGCGTGCGATGACTGTCATGTGACCACCAGCTGGACCAATGTGCGGTTCGATCACAGCGCGGTCACCGGGTCTTGCGCCAGCTGTCACAACGGCACCACGGCGACGGGCAAACCCGCGACGCATATCCCCACCACGGGCGCGTGCGATGACTGCCATGTGACGACGAGCTGGACCAATGTGCGGTTCGACCATGGCGCAGTGACAGGGTCTTGCGCGTCTTGCCACAATGGGACGACGGCAGAGGGGATGCCGGTCGGGCATATTCAGACGACGGCGGCCTGCGACAATTGTCATGTGACGACGAGCTGGACCAACGTGCGCTTTGACCACTCGTCGGTCACGGGCAGCTGCGCCACTTGCCACAACGGCACCACGGCGGAAGGCAAACCCGCGACCCATATTGCCAGCACATCGACCTGCGATGACTGTCACCTGACGTCCAGCTGGACCAGCGTGCGCGTGGATCACACGGCGGTCATCGGCACTTGTACGAGCTGCCACAACGGGACGACGGCCACGGGCATGCCCGCCTTCCACATCACGACCACGGCGCAATGCGACGAGTGTCACTCGACCCTTGCCTGGATCCCGGCGACTTTCGACCACAGCCTGGTCAGCGGGTCCTGTTCGAACTGCCACAACGGCGTTACCGCGACGGGCCGCCCGGCGGCGCACTTCCAGACGACGTTGCAATGCGACGAATGCCATACGACCACAAGCTGGACCAGCGTTCGCTACTCGCATATCGGTGCGGGTTATCCTGGCGAACACCGCAGCCGGTTCGCCTGTACCACCTGCCACCAGTCCAATGCGGAAACCGTCACCTGGCCGTTCCCCGCCTACCAGCCTGACTGCGCGGCCTGTCACGCGAATGACTTTGAACCGCAAGAGCACCGCAAGACGGATACGCCGACCACTTACTACACGGCGTCCGAGCTGCGGGACTGCACGGGCTCCTGTCACGTTTATACGGACACCACGCTTACCACCATCACCAGCCGCCGCAGTTCCGAACATCGGGTGTCGGACGGCAGCTTCGACTGACACGGCTCACAGAGGGACTAATCGCGATGCTTCAACAGATCATGGGTGCGGGGGGACGCCGCGTTGCAGTGCTGGGTGCAATGGGGCTGTCGGCGGCATTGCTGACCTCTCATGCCAGCGCACAAGTCGTACAGGACAGATATCTGTCACGGGTCGAGGCGGTGGAGCACGGCAATTGCTCTACCATCACCATCGAGTTTAACACGCCGGTGCAGTACCAATCCCACTTTCCCGAAAGCCACGGCACGGATTTGCAAATCTCCGTCGCACCGCTGAACTTCAATCGCCTTTCGGTTGATGGAGCCTCGGCGGAAAGCGCCCGTCCGCCGCGCAGCAGCGGGTCGCAACTTTCCAACGTTCAATATGACATCGCGGGGCCCTCGGGGCCTGAGCTTTTGCTTCAGTTCGATCGTGAGATGTATTGGGCAGTGCAGGCCGACAACGAGGTGACGCGCATTTTGGTGGAAGTATCCACATCCGATGTCTCGGCGTGTTTTTCCGACACCAGCGTTGAAGGCGCCGGGGCGGCGTCGCTTGCCGATGCGGTCCTTTCAGTGACGCATACCATCCCTGACGCGGTGGACCCCAATGGCTATTATGCCATCAATCTCGCCTCCACACGTGGAAACCAATTGGACGCCGGGCTTGTCCAGCAGGTTGATGCCTTCCGCAGCTATGTCGCCTACACATATTCGACGGAAGAAAACGGCGCGCAGTGGAGCCGTCTGCGCCTGGGGGCCTTTGCCACGCGCGGCGAGGCCGAAACCGTTCTGGACCAGGTGCGCACCGCCTATCCCGATGCGTGGATCGTTCGTCTCGACCGGCGGGAGCGGGATTTTGTCTATCGCGCCTGGGCGGCGGCGAAGGCGCAGCTGACCTCTGGCGCGGAACAACCTGATGTTACGCGCCCCATCGACCCTGAAGCGGATGCAATGATCCAGCAGGCGCGTACAGCCCTCGCGGCGCAGGATTATCCGCAGGCGATGCAGCTTGCGCGCCAGGTGCTCGGGCGGGCGGAAAGCACGGCCAGCCCGCAGGCGCAGGAAATTCTCGGCATTGCACGGGAAGGGGCGGGGCAGCTCGCCCATGCCAAGGCCGAATATGAAATCTTTCTTCAGCGCTATCCTGACGACCCCGCCGCGGACCGCGTGCGCCAACGGCTGGCGGTTCTGCTCGGCGGCGATGAAGTGCAAATGAGCGAAGCGGAAGAGGGCGAGGGCGGCCGCGCGCGCCGCCCGATCCGATCCGATGTGTCGGGCAGTCTCTCGGTGCTCTACCAGCGTGATGAAGTGGGCACCCGCTTTGACGAGACGCCGATTGTCGGCAACGTCAATCCGGACCCGGTGGAGGAAAGCCGCGTCAATCTCAATGAAATGCTCTATGGCGCAGACGTGAGCGTTTCGCTCGGCACCGATCGGCACGAAGCCCTGTTCCGGTTCTCCGGTCTCTATACGGATGATTTCCGTTCCGAAGACCCAAGTGACGAAGAAGCCATCAGCTCGCTCTATCTCGATCTGTCCGATCGGGAATGGAATGCGAACCTGCGGCTCGGGCGACAGACACGCAATTCAGGCGGCGTGTTCGGCCGGTTCGATGGGGCCTACGCAGGGTATCAGGCGACAGACCGCATGCGCGTCAACGCAACGGCGGGCTTTCCGGTGCAATCCTCGCGTGATCTTGATGTCATGACCGACCGCTATTTCGGCGGGGTCAGCGTCGACTATGCGCTTTTCGCGGACCGGCTGGACGTGACCGTCTATGCCCTGGAACAACGCTATGGCGATTTGATCGACCGGCGCGCGGTGGGACTCGAGTTCCGCTATTTCGATGCGGCCCGCAGCGCCTATGGCATTTTTGACTATGACGTCCACTTCAATGAGCTCAATCTCGCGCTGTTGAACGGGTCATACCGTTTTGAAGACGATTCGAGCGTCAACGTGTCCTTCGACTATCGTCGCGGACCGTTCCTGACCTCGCAGAACGCCATCATCGGGCAGATTGTGAACGGTATCGGGATCGAAGACCCGAACGATCTTAGCCTCTATTACACGGATGAGCAGATCTATGATCTGGCGCGGGACCGCACGGCGGAATCGCGCACGGGTTTTGTCAGCTATACAAGACCGTTGACCGATCAACTGCAGGCAAGCGTCGATGTGATCGCCACGAATGTTTCGGGAACCGACGGGACCCCTGCCTATCTCGATGGCATGATGGTCGAGATCATTCCCGAAATTCCCGCGCAGCCATCAACCGGCACGGACTTTTACTATTCGGCCCAGTTGATCGCGTCGGATTTTTTCCGGCAGGGAACCATTGTCACCACCGGCGTGCGCTACGCGGACTTGTCGGCCTCGACCCAGACCACGTTTCAGGTCACGGGCCGGTACCCGGTGACGCGCAATCTGCGACTGACGCCGCGGTTCCGCATCGATGATCGTGAGGCGCGGGACGGATCGTCCTCACGCCTGTCGGGGCGCACTTCCCTCAAGGTGACGTGGACACCCATGCGCTTTACGCAGTTAGAGTTGGAAGTGGGCGGCGTCTATTCGGATGAAACCCGCGCGACCGGATCGACCGAAGAACGGGGTTATTTTCTGATGATCGGCGCGCGGCGGGACTTTTGATCCCGCGCCGCCCTCAAAGGCTGAGGCGGATTTGTCCCAGAACCGCAAAGCCCGACTCGCTTGGTCCCATGGTGTAGTCGTCGGTAAAGCCCACAACGTCGGCGCTGAGGGAGATGTAATCATTGACCTCGAAGCTGCCGCCGAAGCCCGCAAGATCGCGCGTGAGATCGGACCGTTCGATACGCGCGGCGGAGGCGGCGACGCTCCACCGGTCTTCCAGCCATGCTGCACCCAGGTTGACTTCTTCCTCGTCGCGGCCCGCGAACGAATTGCTATCCCCGCGCGACACAAAGGCGCCGCCAACGCGCAAGTGCTGCCAGCGCAGTTCCGTGCCCGCGCTCCAGGATGAAATATCCTCATGCATGGTGGCGGGATCCGCGTCCGCATGAACATAGGCGCCGCTGACCCCCAGCACCACGCCATTCACCGGCACTTGGTATTGGGCGGCGAGTTCCACATGATTGTCCTGGATGGTCCGGCGCAAGGGGTTGGGGTTGTCCTCATTGATGCGCATCTCCGGCCCGTAGGAAACGCCAAAGCGCACACCGCCGATAGGCGGTGAAAGATAGATTGCTTTTGGCTCGTTCTGACTGTCATAGGCGGACAGGCTGGCCGGGCCGCTGACGTATCGCGCGAAATCGCCGCGCACCTGGCCCATGCCCACTTGCGGTGCGTGGAGTGACAGCGTGTCCGCGGGGCCGTCTTGCCGACCGATCTCAACGCGGCCCCAGGCACCCGCCGCATAGACGTAGATTTCATCAAGCTCGGTTTTTGAATTTGGCCCCTCCACGTCTGTGTCGGTGTCATAGGCGTCGGAGTATTCAGCGCGCAGGCCCACGGTCCAGCCGGAATCGAGAATACGCTCAAGGTTGAAGCGGACGGTCCAGTCGATGTTGCTGCCCGTGTCAGTGTCGCTCGCACCGTCGTCGAAATAGGCGCCTTGCGCATCGGCTTGCAGCGTCAGGTCCGCGTCCAGCGGCCCGACCTTGAATTCAAGGGCGTTCGCCGGAAGCGCAAACATGAGGGGCAGGGCCAGGCTCGAAAGCAGGCACGTTTTCAACTCCGGCATCGGTTTCCCTTCGCTGGTCCCGCGTGCGCGATGGCGGTTTCCCAGTCGCGCCGCACATACATCTGGATGGACTTCCTCGATGCCAGAAAGAGGGGCATTCGCTGCGCGGTCGTGATTGTTTCTTATCCGTCGACAGCACCCTACCCGGCGAGGGGCAGTCTACTGCATCGCGCGGCAAGCTCAACCGATTCGAGCATTCGCCAAGATGAATTCGAAGTGAGATGGAAATCAGACGAAGGGGGGCAGCACACCAAGGTACTCACCGGTCAAACCTGGTGGAGGGGTGACCGAAATGGCACCAGTAAGACGAGGCGTGCCGCCCCCAACGTCCTTGCTCGCCTGGCTAGAGACGAACGAAGGGTCCGCCCGTTCGAGACTTCGGACACCTCGCGCGGGCGTTGGGTTAAGGGTAAACGGGACGGCGGGAAACTTATTCCGAACTTTCTTGGCGCCAGCCTGAATCAATGAGCGCGCGTTCGCTTTCCGCGTCCAGCGGCTCCCCCGCGCCCATGGCGTCGAGCGCGGAGTCAAGCGTGGCGGCGTCCGATCCGGCGGGAACATAGGCGTCGGACTGGGCCGGGGCGCCACTTGCGACCGTAAACCGCACCTGCCATTCGCCCCCGTCCCGGCAGGCGATGCCTTGCTGCGACGAATTCTGATTTGCAAGGCTGAACTCGCGGCAGGTCGCGCCGTCTTCGGTCTCGAACGTCATGACCGCCGCGGCGACAGCGCCCGACGCGCTGTCCACCGGAACGGCGCTGGGGCTGTGCTCCAGGGCGGCATAGAGCGTGCTATCCGGCGCGACGGGCCCAAGCTCTGCAGACAGGTTCTCTGCAGGGCTATTGCCCATCAGCATCACGCCGACGCCCAGACCCACGGCGACCACAACGCTTGCCGCCGTTGCCAGGGGCAGGAAAGGCATGGGACGCCTGCCGCCGCTGCTCTGCCGCGCGGGCTGAAGCGGGATGATGTTGTCATTTTCCGCGGCGACGCCCGCTTCGGCCTTGGACGCGGCAATCATGGACAGGACCGCCTCCGGCACCGGCGTCTTGTCGATCTCGCTATAGACCGAGCGGAGGTTTTGATCGACCTGCTTCAAGGCGTCGAGGCGCGATTGCAATTGCGGGTCGTCCGCAATTACGGCTTCGAGGCGCGCGCGTTCGGCGGCGCTCAGTTCGCCATCGAGATAGGCGCTAAGTTCTTCATCGGTGCGATTCATCGCTCTGATCCTTTGGCATTGGCCGTTTCCCCGGCGGCGCCCTTGCTCAACTCGTCTTGCAGGGCGGCCCGCGCACGGGCGAGGCGGCTCATCACAGTGCCGAGAGGAATGTCCAGGAATTCGGCGACCTCGCGGTAGGAATGACCCTCAACCGCCACAAGGGCGATGATCTCGCGTTTGTCTGCGCCAATTCGTTCCATTGCGGCATTCACTTCAGCCAATTCAAGATACCCACTCAATACGCGTTCACCGTCGACAGATCGGTCTGGGCCTTCGTCGTGGTCTTCCAGGCTCTCCGTCCGACCCCGCGCGCCGCGCCATTCGTCGATCCACAGGTTCCGGCAGATCCGGAACAACCAGGCGCGCAGGTTCGTACCGGGCTCAAACCGGTCCTTGTTGCGCAGCGCCTTTTCCACCGTGGCCTGAAGGAGGTCATCCGCATCGTGCACCGCCCCCGTCAGACTGAATGCGAAACGGCGCAATTGCGGCACCAATTCGACCAGCTGGTCGTGCCAATTGTCCGATTCTACGCCCAATCACTTCTCCAACGGTTTGCGGCGGCGACCTATTCCCAGAATAATGGAATAGGGTGGCAGCCTAGCCGTTTATGTGGGTGAAACCATGGGAAAATTGCCGCGTCGGGAACGCCATCAAATGACTACCGGAACCTTCTCTCAGACCCAGCACTATTGGGTCGCGGGCGCGCTTGGCATTGTGCTGGCGGCGCTCCTTGTGCTGCCCGCGGGCGCGGCGCCCCTGCCGGTTCGGCCCATGGCCTTTCAGGTGACGGGGCCAATGGTTCCCGTATCCCATGAAATCGAAGTGGACGAGCCGGACGAATATGAAGCGCCGGAGTATGAGGAGCCGGAGTACGAGGAACCCGAATACGAAGAGCCCGAATATGAAGAGGTAGAATACCACGAGGAAGAGTCGTCGGACGAATTCGAGGGCAGCGACGTCGAGATCGAGGAGTTCTCGGTTGAGGATGGTTCTGAGGACAGTGACGAAGACGGCGAAGACGCGGAAGACGAACGCGAGTCGGATGATGGTGATGAAGGGGACGGCGACGAACACGAAGAGTCGTCCGATGACCATCACGGCGACGACCATGATGACGATCTTGAGTATGGGTTTGAGTCTGATCACGACATCGAGCTCACCGACGATCTGACCGAAGAGTTTGATGAACATGGCTACGCTGCGGTCTCTACCGAGTTTCTGATCCTTGTGGATGAAACCCGCGAGACGCTGCCCGACCTTGGCGCCTCGCGAGTGGAAGTATCCTATCGCCTGGAGGGACTTCAGATGTCTCTCTATCGCGTGCAGGTGAGCGGTGAAGGCGATATCGCGGAAATCGCGCTCGAGCTGAGCGACTACGGCGATGACGCGGCGGCGGACTATAACCACATCTATGAAACCGAGAGCGGCGGAGCCGATGCGGGGCCTGCCGGATGTAGACCGCTTGATTGCGCCCGCGCCATGCATTGGCCGGGGGACAGCGGCGCGGGACTGCGGCTGGGGTTGATCGATACGGCGATTGACCGGGGGCACCCTGCGCTCGCGGGCGCCCAGATTGAAACACAGTCCTTCCTGGTTTCTGATGCTCTTGCGCCCATGGACCATGGCACGGCGGTCGCTTCGTTGCTCGTAGGGCGAGATGGAACTGCCTTCGAAGGGCTGACGCCTGATGCGACATTGTTCGCTGCCAGCGTTTTCACATCGGGAAATGAGGGACAACGTTTCGCAACGACGGAAAGCCTCATCCGCGCGCTTGACTGGTGCCTTGCGCAAGACGCGACAGCGATCAACATGAGCCTTGCCGGGCCGCCCAACCGGCTTTTGGAATTTGCAATCCGCCGCGCGCGGGATCTCGACCGGCATGTCGTTGCCGCCGTTGGCAATGCGGGCCCGGCGGCGCCGCCGCTTTTTCCCGCGGCCTATGACGGCGTGACGGCGGTAACGGCGGTGGACGGCGCGGGCCGGGTCTATCGCCGGGCGAACCGGGGCGATCATGTTGACTTCAGCGCTCCTGGTGTCGATGTGCTGGCCGCGATACCGGGCGGGGGCTACGCAACGGTTTCAGGAACGTCCTTTGCCGCGCCCTTTGTCACGGCCTTGATCGCCGCGCGGGAGGCCGCGCGAACAAGCGGCGCGGATGTGGAAACCGAAATGCGGCGCGTGGCGGTGGATCTGGGGCGCGAAGGTTTTGACCCGGTTTATGGATATGGCCTAGCGCAGTGGTTTGAAGAAAGACCGACCTATGTTCAATAGGCGTTCGTTCTTGCGCGGCTTTGCGCTCATTACGCTCCTCGTCGCGGTCGCGGCTCACGCCCAAGCGCAGGAAACCTTGGCGCCGACCTATGAACCGGGCGACACTTTCATCTATTCAAATGGCGCGGTCGAACGGTTCACCGGCGAAAGTGCGGAAGGCCTGAACTGGCAAACCCTTTCCGGGCGGACCTATGTGCGGGACCGGAATTTTTTCGTGCCCATCCTTGGTTGGCAAACGTCGACCACGCGCGGTGCGCGCCATTTGTCCGGGACGCCCGGACGCGTATGGCCGCTCAGCGAACGGCATCGCGCAAATTTCACCGTGGCCGGCGATGTTGAGATTCGCGAGGGCGATGAGGGCTGGGCAGATGCCGCCTCTCACCGCGAGGTCCAGCACTGGCGCTGCCGCGCCGGCGCGATGGAACACCTCACCGTACCCGCCGGTGCGTTCGAAGCCTATCCCATTGTGTGCGATCGTTATTCCGCATCGTCCATGCGCGTCCTGCGGCGGCAGACGTGGTACTACGCCCCGGACGTCGGTCACTATGTGCGCCGCGTCGATGTGAGTTTCTCAAGCGGAGAGGAAAGCTCTCGCGACCTGCTCGCTGCCTTGCCCGCGCGGTTTGCAAACGAAGCCCGCGTTCGGGCGATCCTTTCCGAATGGCGGGAGCGGGGCGAGTAAGAGCGGTTCGTCTCAACAGCGATCCTGCGGCTGCTGACCCGCATGCAAGAGACGGCTTCGCTCCTGCCTGTGCCCACCGCCACTCAGTCTTTGTCTGGAGACACGGTCTCCGCTTTCCCTAAGAATCTCCGGCTTTCCTGCGACCTTTGACCGTGCGGCTCAAGACATTCCTACCGCCGTTCAGCCGTTTCGGCTCGACTTGAGGAAAGTCTCCAACCGCCTTTTTCGGCGGATCGGATTTTCCCGATGCTGGGCCGACAAAAAGGGATCTGAGAACGCAGGATGGTCTAAGGACCTTTGGCTGAGATTTTGGATCTCCGGCGCGTGCCACGGGAAGCCGTTGCAGCAGACTGACCGATCTGGATACTGACAAAGACGGCAACGGCGCCAAGCGTCTGAACGAAAGTCAGCTTCTGCTCAAGTACAACCCAACCCAGAAGCACTGCGGTCAACGGGCTGAGAAATCCCAGCGTCGATACTACGGCGGGTTCGATCCGCGCGATGCCGCGGAACCAAAGCAGATAGGAAAGTGCCGCGCCTACGACCCCGAGATACGTAAAACCGAGTAAGTGTTTGCCGGTTGGTATTGGCAAGGGGGGCTCCAAGACGAGCGCGATCGGAACCAGCAACACCCCCCCGGCAACCAGCTGCCATGCGGTGAAGGTCAAGGTGGAAACGGGCGGCTGCCACTTGCGGGTCAAGACTGTGCCCAGGGCCATCGACGCCGCGCCGAGCAGGCCGGCCGCAATACCCATGCCGTCCAGTTCCGCTTGGGGTGTCAGCAGCAGTAAGGCGACGCCCGCAACGCCGCCCATCGCGCCGGCAAGCGCGCGCGGGCGAATGGCGCTTCCCAATATCAGGTTTGCCAAGAGGACGACGATCAACGGCTGCAATGACCCGACCATGGCCGCGACCCCACCGGGCAGGCGGTACGCGGCAATAAAGAGGCAGATCCAGAACAGTGAAAAATTCAACGTGCCAAGGATCATGATCTTTGCCAGCCAGTCGCGCGACGGGAATTGCCGCACGATCAACAGAAGGATCAAACCTGCGGGGAGGGCCCGCAGCATGGACACGGTAATCGGATAGTCCTGCGGCAGCAGTTCCGTCGTGACCAGATACGTGCTGCCCCAAATGACGGGCGCAAGCGACGTCAGCAGGGTGTCTTTGCCGCGGGCCATAATGACTTCCCTTTCGATTGGGGGTTATTCAGTCGAGGGGAAACGCCATAGGGCGCAGCGGAGCGGCATCGGCACCGCGCAAGCGCAACGAGCCGCCGACAAAGGCGAACTCGTAAATTTCGTCCCGCGCGAGGTCCTCGAGATAAACGAGTTCCATGATCGGCACGCCCATCTGCGCCAGAAGGTAGGTGTGAAGCGGAACATAGTTGCCGTCGATTTCTGAAGGGAAAGCCTCAAAACTGAGGTTGTCAGCGCCGACGATCATGGCGCCGCTTTCTTCGGCCAGAAAGCGGGCGGCATCGAGCCCAAGGCCCGGCGGGTTGGCCATATAGGCTTGGGATTGCTCGAAGACTTGCATGCGGCCGGTGCGGATCAGCACTACGTCGCCGGACGCAAGAGCGACGTCTTGCCGATTGAGTGCGGACTGCAAATCCTCCCGCGTGATGCGGTAACCATCAGGCAGCATGTCCACCCCGCGCGCCGCCGCTACATCGATCAGTACGCCGCGCGCAACAATCGGCGGGATGGTTTCGGCGCCGGTGCGGGCCCATCCGCGATCGCCAAGGTGGTCGGTTGCTTCAAACCCGTTATAGATTTGACCTCCGATACCGAAGTGATTGAGGGCATCGATGTGCGTACCGGTGTGGCTGTACATGGAAAAGGCGGACCCCGTGTAGCTCACGTGGGCGTTCATCTCATCGCCGACCGCCATCGGGTCGTCGACCGCCGTGCCGTGCGGTGTATGGGTCATCCACATCTGATAGTGCGGATCTCCTGCCGCTTGCCAGCTGGGCATGCCGATGAAGTAGTCAACGGAAAGGTCGTAGACGGCACCGCCGGACACGCGGGACATCACCGCCGCACGAGTGTCAGGTGTCATCAGGTTGAGACGGCCAAGTTCGTCATCGGGCCCCCAGGGGCTGGTGCCGACCTGGTTCTGGCCCAAGGTGGGACCGGTCACAACTGTGCTCGCGAGCAAAAGTGCAGCAAGAAACTTGGGTAATCCGTGGGTCATGGAAGCCTCCATTTGGTTCGATAACGCCAATTTGGAGATTTTTCGTTCAGATGATAATCAGCACTCTCGCGCAATGAATTTTTCATTGGAGTGAACAATGGATCGGTTTTCAGCCATAAATGTCTTCCGCCGGGTGGTGGAACTGGGCGCATTCAGCGCCGCGGCCCGCGACCTGGGGCTGTCCAATGCCGCCGTGAGCAAGATGGTCAAGGAGCTTGAGGCCGACCTCGGGGTGCAGCTGATCGTGCGCACGACGCGGTCGCTCAGCCTCACCGACGTGGGCGAGGCTTATTTCCAGCGCATCACAAATGTCCTTGATGATCTCTCCGAGGCAGACGAAACAGCGCGCTCATCCAATGAAAGCCCTAGGGGACGCTTACGCATCAGTGCGCCCATGTCCTTGGGGCTCACTATCCTTTCCGGGGCCTTGCCCGCCTTCGCAAAAGGGTATCCGGATCTCGAGATCGACATCGTAATGAGCGATGCCTACGTGGACCTGATCGACGGGGGGTTTGATCTCGCGATCCGCGGGGGACAACTTGAGGATTCCAGCTTGCGCGCCCGCAAGCTGATGGACCTCGACCGGATCGTGTGCGCGGCACCGGACTATCTTGAGCGCGAGGGGCGTCCCTCATCGCCCTCTGATTTGCCCGGTCATGCGGCCCTGATCTTTTCGTATTCGGCGTCTCCGAATGTCTGGCGGCTCGAAAAAGGCGGCGAACGCGAAGAGGTCTCGGTCAACAAACGGTACCGCGCGAATAGCTCTTTGGCGATTCGTGATGCGGCGCTGCAGGGGCTCGGCCTTGCTCTACTGCCTCTCGTCTATGTTGACGATGCCTTGCGCAGCGGAGAGCTGGTGGACGCATTGCCCGGTTGGAAGGGCGAACCGCAAGCGGTCTATGCCGTCTACCCGGCGCATCGGGAATCCTCTCGCAAGTTGCGGCTCTTCATCGACTTTCTGATCGACGCTTTTGATCGCCGAACCTAAGCGCCCCCTGATAGATTGGCGGATCATTGTTTCGTTTCAGAGAAATCAGTTTGCATCGCGCAAGCCTTGGCAGAGTGCGCGGAACATCTATCTATAAGCCAAACGATGGAGATTGTGATGACACGAAAAGCAACGGAAACAGCAGGCGCAGCGTCTGCCACCCCCGCACGCCAGCAGGTGTCGGCAATTGAAATCCGCGGCCTCGACCACGTTGTCTTCCGCACCATAAATCTCGACCGGATGTCCGCATTTTATATGGAAGTCTTGGGATGCACCATCGAACGCGAAGGCATGGATGGTCGCCTTATCCAGATGCGCGCGGGCAACGCGCTGATTGACTTGCTGGATGTTGAGGCTGAACCAGAACCGGCGCCGGGCGAGGCGGGAAAGAACGTGGACCACGTGTGCCTCGGACTCAAAGTTTGGGACGAAGCGGCTATTCGTCGTCATCTGAAGGCCCACGGGGTTGAAGCCGGTGAAACCGGGCAGCGGTACGGCGCCGGCGGCATGGGCCCGGCTATGTATCTTTCCGATCCCGACGGTAACGGGATCGAACTCCGCCCCGCTGCGGGCTAAGCGAGCCGGATCATTTCCCGAGAGTGAAAACTGTACTGACAAATCGCGGTCTTATGCTCGGGCGCCTATTGCCTATCTTTCTCCCCACAAACTGGGAGACTAAAATGCAAACTCAAATATCGATCGCTTATCACTCAGGATACGGACACACCGAAGCGCTTGCGCAGGCTGTTGCAGGCGGCGCTCGCCGCGCTGCGGGAACCGAGGTTCACATCATTGATGTTACGGCAATGACGGACGAGGACTGGGATACTCTGGACCGATCCGACGCCATCATCTTTGGCTCGCCCACCTATATGGGGGCGGTATCGGGGCCCTTTAAGCTGTTTATGGACCAGACCTCCAAAATCTGGATGGATCGGGGCTGGCAGAACAAGCTTGCCGCGGGCTTTACCGTTTCGGGCTCGCAAGCGGGTGACAAGTTCGCAACATTGAGCCAGCTCGCCACGCTGGCTGCACAACACGGCATGTTGTGGGTTAGCTTGAACCAGTTACCCGGCAACAATTCGTCCGCCGGCTCTGTCGAGGACCTCAACCGGATTGGCGGCTCTATCGGTGCGATGGCCCATGCCAACACGGACGAAGGCGGCGATATCGCGCCGCCTCCCGCGGACCGGGAAACCGCTGCTTTGCTGGGCGCAAGAGTGGCCCTGCTTGCCGGTGTGTTCCGTGCAGGACATGCGGCCACGGCAGTGGCGGCCTGAAAGGGGCAACCCAATGAATGTACTTGTGTTGGGGGCGACTGGCTCAATTGGTGCGGCAGTGGCTCGTGAATTGAAGAACAACGGCCACCACGTCGTTACACTCGCTCGATCGGACAAAGCGCGCCTTGCGTTGCAAGAGCAACGGTATCAGGTGATCTCCGGTGACCTGCGCGCGCCCGTTGATTGGATGGGCGCGCTCGGCGCAATCGATGCCATTGTTCATGCGGCGGCAACGTTCACCGACGATATGGGGGCTGTGGACAGGCAACTGCTGGAGGCGCTGGTCGAGATATTTGAAGATCGGTCCTCGCAGTTGCGTTTCGTCTACACAGGCGGCTGCTGGCTTTACGGCGAAACCGGAGACCATGTCGCCACCGAGTCGACACCCTTCAATCCCATACCCGCATTCAGTTGGATGGTCGAAAATGCCAACTATCTACGCACGTGCAATGCCTTTTCGCTGGCCGTTATACATCCCGCGATGGTTTACGGCCCGACCGGTGGCGTTTTCACTCGCTTCATCGAACAGGCGCGCCGGGGTATCCCGCTCGAGTTATGGGGCGGGCCGGACGTGCGCTGGCCTCTCGTTCATAGAGATGATCTCGCCCGCGCCTACGCACTTTTGGTGGAACAGCCGGATTTGCAGGGACACTTCAACGCAGCGTCCGAGAGCGGCGTACCGGTCGGAGAAATCGCTCTTGCCATCGCTCGCGCATTTGGTCGTACCGGTGAGCTCGTCATTCGCAGTGCCGCAGACGCCGTCCGCGAACATGGCGCCTGGGCCTTGGGCCCGACGCTGGACCAACAGATGTCCGCGGCGAAGCTGCGCTCGGCGGGTTGGACGCCGGAAATCACCGATTACAGTGAACTGGGTTGGTTGGTTGCCAACTGAAGCGGGCTTGGCAAGCCGTCGGGCGATCTTACAAAAGATCTGAGATCGACTTGATTGACCGAGAGACTCTTTCGTTGCCGTCTGCGCCCACCGCCACGCAGTCCTCAACCAGAGAACCGGTCTCCGCATCCTTCGAAAACCCCGGCTTTCCCGCTACTTTGCGCGCCGTTATCAGAGGCACTCGCACCGGCTCACGAGCAACAAGGCGCCAACGTGCGATAAGTCTTTAACCGCCCCTTCAGGCGGATCGGTCAATCCCTGATAGCCCCCCCCCTCAAGTGCCGAGCGAACCCCACTGACCCGGCTCCTGCCAATGGGCAGTTTTTTGCCGCTCTCCATGACCAATGTGTACCGACTCCCTTCTGCCACACTGATGGATTTTACCAACTCCATATTGGCTGCATAGGAACGGTGAATGCGCGTGAATAGCCTGTCGGTGGCACCAACCACCTGAGTGAGACCACTCGTATCAAGCAACCAGGCCCCATCAACCCGATGAACTTCCGTGTAGTTCCCTGCTGCCTTCAAATAATCAATGTCCCGGGGCTTCAGGTACTCCACGGCACCGCTTGCTTGTATCCTTACGCGTTCCAGCGAAGCTGAAGCTGCTTCCCAGATCAATTCATGTCGATGGAGAAGCAAGTAGCCAAACAATGCCACCCCAAAGGCATAAACAGCGCGATCAAGAAAATCGCCTGGGAAGAACGGGGCATAGACAGGAAGTGCCACAAGCGCGATGGCAAAGCCGCTGGTATACCTTTCCCCGTCCCAGGACTTCTGTGCAAGCCAAAGGACTGTCGCAATCAAGATGACTGAAAGCGAGACTGTTGAACGGTAATCATATCCATGCCCGGTGTATGCGACGAGGCGAGTCAACCCCGTTGCGCCTCCCAGATACCAGATACCCACCCTAGAAGAGCTGTCTCTCGCGGGCCAACGCACCCCAGCAAATCGCAACAGACTGATACCAAAAAGGACCAAGCCGGCCATGGTCATGGCCTGCCGCGGCTGATGCCAATCATAGGTATAGTTCACGAGGGAGCGGGAAACTTCCGCTGTAATGGCAGGCATACCTACCTACATTACCTGGCTTTGTTGACCATGCGGTCCAAAACCGAAAGAAAATTCGAACGATCCTTTTTCGAGAACGCGGCGCCCCCACCTTTGATGTCACCGGTCTCGCGCAGATGTGCATTGAGATTGCGCATGGCCAGATCCATGCCGATGGAAGCGTCCGAAAAATCCTTTCCCGTGGGCCCTATGACGAAAGCCCCGGCCTTGACACAGCGGGCAGCGAGGGGGACATCCGCAGTAATGGCGATGTCTTTGGCTTTGATGTTCTCGGCAATCCAGTCATCCGCCGCG
>SWCD01004094.1_pt1 | contig 15770 bp, 16 predicted proteins | sample 4693011 | NCBI WGS metagenome assembly SWCD01 (sample SAMN10267278, study PRJNA491770) | bioreactor metagenome | isolation source: DHS bioreactor inoculated with marine | place: Japan: Omine Ridge, Nankai Trough | reverse complement strand
ACGCGTGTTGCCGCGCTGGTCGAAGAGCGCAAGAGTCTTGAACGTGAACTGGCAGAGGCCAGGAAAAAGCTCGCCATGGGCGGTGGCGGTGCATCCGGCAGCAGCGCGATCGAGGAAATCGGTGGCGTCAAGCTGCTGGCTCGCGTGCTGGACGGACTTAACCCGAAAGACCTGCGTGGCGCCATTGATGATGGCAAGTCCCAGGTCGGGTCGGGTGTCGTGGCGCTGATCGCGGTTAATGACGGCAAGGCTGCCGTAGGCGTTGGCGTAACCGATGATCTGAAAGGCACGCTGAGCGCGGTTGAGCTGGTCAAGGCCGGTGTCGAGGCTGTTGGCGGCAAGGGCGGCGGTGGCCGGCCTGACATGGCGCAAGGCGGTGGCCCGGACGGCGGCAGGGCTGAGGCCGCACTCGATGCCATTCGGTCCGCGCTGACTGGTTGAAACACGCTTTAGCTGGAGCGAACACGATGTCGAAGGCGATCAGGAAAGGTGGCACCGCGCTCATCACGGGTGCTGGCATGGGTATCGGCCGCGCAGCGGCGATCCGGTGCGCGCGCGATGGCATGCGGCTGGTCGCGGTTGACGTGATGGCAGACAAGCTCGAAAGCCTGTCTGCCGAGCTCGCCAGTTTCACGTCCGCAAACCAGTTCATGACGCTGACTGCCGATATTGGAGCACCCGAACAAGTCGAGCGGATGATTGCAGCCTGCACCCGACAGTTTGGTGCGCCGAGTTTCGTGATGAACAACGCTGTGACTCGAGCAGGAAAGGGGCATGATGCCCCACTGGACGAATGGCGCACAGCGATGGACGTCAATTTCTGGGCGGCTGTCGAGACGTGCCGGCTCCTCGTTCCGCTGATGAAAGAGAAGGGGGGAGCAATCGTCAATGTCGGTTCCAAGCAGGGAATTACCAACCCGCCCGGCCACCCCATCTACAACATCACCAAGGCTGCCCTGAAAACCTACACGGAATTGCTTGAGCATGAACTGCGAACGCAAGAAGGTCCGCCTGTGACAGCGCATCTGCTCATTCCCGGGTGGACCACAACTGGCGAGGCCCAGCACCGTCCCGGCGCCTGGCTTCCCGATCAGGTCGTAGACATGATGATATCCGGCGTGGACGAAGGCAATTTTTATATTCTTTGTCCTGATGATGAGACAACCGCGGACATGGACCGTCAACGCATCCTGTGGGGTGCCGGAGATATCGCTGAAAACCGTCCTCCGCTTTCGCGCTGGCACGAAGACTGGGAGGCGATTGCCAAGGAGTCCGGAACCTAGAGCATCATCTGATCAGATAAAGATGTTCGATTCCAAAGCTAGAACAATTTTATCCATCCGTATGGATGGACATTGTTCTAGCTTTGGACCGCTGTCCGTCAATTTCCAACCGGCTCGGCTTCGCCGTGCGCCGCCCTCTGCACTTTCTGCCGGTAGGGCATCAAGGCCTTGCCTGATCAGTCTGGAACGCCCTGCGCAGGTGTGATCTGCCTGTCGCGTGCAAGGCCACCAAGTGCATTGGCCAACAGTCTGGCTGCGGTTATGGCTGCTGTGCCGTCCCTGTCCCGTCCGGGCACAAATTCGATCAGATCAAAGGCAACGAGCCTGGATTTCTGGATAACGGCAGCGATCAGGTCAATCGATTGAGTGTAGGATAATCCACCGGGTGTAGGCGCCATTACGGCAGGCATTATGCCGGGATCCAGCGCGTCACAATCCAGGGTGATCATGCAATTGGTGCCGGTTTTCAGGTGCTGCAATGCAGCCTCTATCCCGTCTCGATGAACCTCCCTGGCTGTTACGATTTTTGCGCCCCAGTCTCTTGCCAGTTCAACTTCCGCCCGGCGTGCCGATCCCAGTCCTCGAATGCCGATTTGAATGATAGTCTCGACATGTTCCAGTTCCGATGCACGTCTCATCGTGCTGGAAAATCCCATGGGTTCGCTGCGCCGCTCATCTCGCCAGTCAATATGGGCATCTATCTGGATTATGGTGAGCGGACCAAGCGGTTCCAGTGCTTCGATAAAAGGAATTGGCGTCGAATCATCTCCGCCAATCATCACGGGAATTGCACCACCGGAAATTATTTGAGTGGTTGCCTGCCTGATCAGGTGCCTGTTGCCGTCGCCGTCCAAAGCTGAAGTCTTGAGATTGCCGGCATCTGCAACGGTGAAATTGCTGTCCCCGAGCAGGGGGCCATCGAGATCGAAATCCCAATGGTCGAGCCATCGGGCATCGTCTTGAAGGGCTCGGCGTAACGTGTCCGGCGCGTCGGCATATTGCTCATTGTCGATATCGCGATAGGGTGTGCCGTGTGGTGCGCCGAAAACAACCAGATCCGCATCTGCTATAGCCGTTTCCTGACTGGCTCCGATAAACGGGACCTTCGGTGGATCGAATGTTGCAGCCATAGATACTTGTTCTCCATTCGCTGTTCAGGTGGAGGATCATGATCGGCTGTTACCATTGCAGGTCAAGCTTCCCCCTGATCCGGGTCAGTCAGCCACCGTCTTTTTCCGGAATCCATTCGTCCGTGTCGTGATCGGGATGTTGGCGGTTGACCAGCTTTGCCAGGTCTGAAGGTGTGCGGTCGTGCGCGGTGGTGTGACCGGGCAGGGCGGTGATTGTGTGGAACCAGGCTCGCTTGCTCTCGATGCCGACCTCGCTGGCCGGCGGGGCACTATCCGGCGTATCAAGAGACCCCACGGTCATCTCGTAATTTTCATCACCTGTTTCGCGCATGTAGAGCGGTGTGCCGCAGTTTTCGCAGAAGCCGCGTACCGTGATCGGGGTTGGTGAAAATTCGCACGGTTTGCCCCGGGTCCATTCAAGCTGGCGGGCCGGCGCCGTCACCAGCACCATGCCGAAATTACCGCTGGCCTTCTGGCACATCCGGCAATGGCAGATGCCGGATGGACCCAGCGGTCCGGTTACCCGGTAGCGCACGGCCCCGCACTGACAGCCGCCTGAAAGGGTGTCCCCCGTCACGGGCGCTGCCACACCACCGGAAACCAGTCTTCCGGCAGGACGTCTCCCATGTTCAGTTTCAGGCCCATCTCATCGAACGGCGGCGACACCGCATGATTGCGCGCAACATAGCGGCAATCCTCGCCGATAAAGCGGAAGCTGACGGCGCGCCGGCGGGTGCCTGAATTGTTGGGCGGTGCGTTGTGCAAGGTGTGATAGTCGAAAGCGACCGCGTCTCCCGGCTCCAGGTCCCAGGCGCGCAGTTCACCGGCGCGCTGTTCCTCATCAATCTCGGGGAAGGGATGGTAGACCGACGTATCACCCTCAAGCGGCTCCAGTGTCTTGAAGCGGCGCGGCACATAGGTCACCGAGCCCTTGTGACTGCCGGCAATAAAGTGCGGACACACGGCCTTGGAGACGGGATCGAGCGGCACCCAGATGGACACCGTCTTGCTGCCATCGAGACAGTAATACGGCAGGTCCTGGTGCCATGGTGTCGGATCCGCGGTACCGGCCTCCTTGACCAGCACATGCTCATGAAACAACTGGGTGCGTGATGCATTCATCAGTTCCCCGGCGATGGCGCCCAGCGGGCCCTGATCGCACACGTCCTTGTAGGCTTTTATGCGCTGCCAGTTGACATAATCACCAAAATAGGCGCCGGGCTTGCCTTCTTCAGTGTGGTTTTTCCCGTAAGGTCCGGGGTTTAGCATGTTTTCTTCAATTGCGGCTGCAAGCTGGTCGCGCCAGGTGGAATCAATGATGTTGCGCAATACGCACACGCCGTCGCGGTTGAATTGTTCACGGGTGTTGGCTGATATCGTGCTCATGCTGATCTCCGGTTGATCGTCTTCAGACCGCGAGCATGCATCAAGCCGGCGATGTCGGCAATCGGTCAATTCCGGCTTTTTATCAGCTACCTGGTCTTGCCCACGATGCAGATGACGGAGCGGGCGCGCAGCGAGCTGCAAATATTGGTGGCCTGTTTCTGGCTGGCAGCGCCAATGCGCGCAGAATAGCGCCGTCTTGCCCCCATGCTCAGGTTCCTGACCCCGACAATCATGGGTGGCTTTTCGCGCAGATCAGCCGGAAATTTCCGCTTTATGCGGTTGAACGTGCGAATGGCAATATTTCTGGAAAAGCTTTCGGAGATCAGGACGCCCCACGGCTGGCGCGGTGCCGCCGGTGCTGCCAGCCGTATGCGTCCGGGTTTGCGGACAAGCTGCAGGCAGGCGGCGGCAAATGAATTCTGCTTGCCGATTTTCGGTATGGGGTGGCGGGCGTCCGGTTCGCGCCATTCCTCAACGGCACGCCCCGTAATGGAGAAAACGTAGTTCTCGGTTTCCAGCGGTACCCTGCCACCGGTGATGAAACGGCTCGCGGCGCCTTCGCCGGCATTGTAGGCAACAGCCGCCAGGCCCAGGTTGCCAAAGCGGTATTTCAGGTGAGCGAGAAAATCAATTGAAGCGGTCAGCGCGGCAGCCGGGTCATACGGGTCGGCCAGGCCGCGCCGCTTTGCCGTGGCGGGAATGAATTGCGCAATGCCCTGTGCCCCTGCCGGAGATACCGCATTGGGTGAAAACCGGCTTTCTGCATTGATCAGGCGGGCAATGAAATGCGGATTGATGCCGCGCCATTTCGAACGGTTTTCCATTAGCCGGCAGACATCACCGGCAAAGGCGGCTGCAGTAACGGCCAGCGGTGCCTGCACAGGCTTCAACCGGGCCTTTACGGGCCGGGCTGAAGCGCTGGCAGCAAAGCAGATGCAGCTTGCGAACAAAACAACCGTGAGCGTGTCAGCCCATGGCTTTTTGCAGATTGCGATCAACGGCATCGAGGAAGCCTTGTGTGCTGAGCCATTTCTGGTCAGGTCCAATAAGCACGGCAAGATCCTTGGTCATCTCGCCGCCTTCAACGGTGTCAATACACACCTTTTCCAGTGTATCGGCAAATTTTCCCAGTTCTGCGTTGTCGTCCAGCTTGGCGCGGTGCGCCAGGCCACGGGTCCAGGCGAAAATCGAGGCGATGGAATTGGTCGAAGTCTCCTTGCCTTCCTGATGCAGGCGGTAGTGGCGGGTAACCGTACCGTGAGCGGCTTCCGCCTCGACAGTGTCACCATCCGGTGTCATCAGCACGGACGTCATCAGGCCCAGTGATCCGAAGCCCTGTGCAACGGTATCCGACTGAACATCGCCGTCATAGTTCTTGCAGGCCCATACATAGCCGCCGGACCACTTCATTGCAGAAGCCACCATGTCGTCGATCAGACGGTGTTCGTAGGTGAGGCCCGCGTCAGCGAACTTGTCAGCGAATTCCGCTTCGAAAATTTCCTGGAAGATGTCCTTGAAGCGGCCGTCATAGGCTTTCAGGATGGTGTTCTTGGTGCTGAGATAGACCGGATAGCCGAGCGTCAGACCGTAGTTCATCGATGCACGGGCAAAGTCGCGGATGGAATCGTCCAGGTTGTACATGGCCATGGCAACGCCGGAGCCAGGCGCCTGGAACACTTCCTTTTCGATGATCTTGCCGTCGTCGCCTTCAAACTTGATGGTCAGTTTGCCGGCCGTCGGGAACCTGAAGTCTGTCGCGCGATACTGGTCACCGAAGGCATGACGGCCAACCACGATTGGCTGGGTCCAGCCCGGTACAAGGCGCGGCACGTTCTGGCAGATGATTGGCGCACGGAACCTAACGCCGCCGAGAATGTTGCGGATTGTGCCGTTTGGCGAGCGCCACATCTTTTTCAGGCCGAATTCCTCTACACGCTGCTCATCCGGGGTGATGGTCGCGCACTTGACGCCAACACCGTACTTCTTGATGGCTTCTGCTGCATCAATGGTGACCTGGTCGTCTGTCTCGTCGCGGTATTCGATGCCCAAATCGTAATATTTCAGGTCAATGTCGAGGTAGGGATGGATCAGCTTGTCCTTGATGAACTGCCATATAATGCGTGTCATCTCGTCGCCGTCGAGTTCAACAACGGGATTGGCCACTTTGATCTTGGACATGGAAACTTAGCCTCGCTTTGTAGGGGGTTGGTGCAGCGCACAACAGATTATGGTGCGCGTCATAGCAAAGCGCGCGGCCAAGAGCAAATATGACAAAGGGCTAACACGGGCCGCATCGTCGCACGCCGGCGACCATGCGGTCTGTTCAGTCGTTGTTGATAAACCGGATGCCGAGTTCCCGGTCACCGCGCCAGCAGACCTGGGCCTGTTTCACTGCGCCGTCGGGCAGGATGGTAAATTGAAAGCAGGACGGCACCGTGATGTCTTCGTCAAGGCGCAGCCTGGCGCCGGCGGCCGTCAGGTCACTGATCTCGCATGGCACGCCCGGCTCATCACCGGGATAAATGATCAAGCCATTCCCGTTTTCGTCGGGGCGGGGCTCACTGCGGTCGTGCTCGGTGTCTGCTGCGGTTTGCTGATCAACTCCGGCTTGTGTGTCCAATGCGGGGATGTGAAGTTGCCCGTCATCGGCGCCCGGCGCGCGCGACGGGTGCGGTCTTGCGGGCTGATGCGACCGTGAAACATCGGATGGCGATGTATTCAAGGCCTTCACCCGATCGAGTTGGTGCAGCAAGCGCTGATGCAGATCCGTCATGTCAATTTCCGGAAGCAGGTTCCAATTGGCCAATTTTCCGGGCGATTATCTCTCATGATTGATGAAAACCGGGTAAATGGCGGGAACAATATCGCGGCAAGGCATAATTTTATTTTGCGAGAGCAGTATCCAGCCACAAAGATGGGCGCATTTTCCTTAACACCTTGGAATTGAGCCTCTTTGTTCGCTCAGATGATGCCAACTGGGCGAATGATGCGGTTGAGGCTTGTATTTTTCAAGCTCTGGTGTATCGCATATCGCAGCATGACAACCACACCGACAGACGCTGCGGACAAGCCGGCCGTGATCCTGGTGAACCCGCAATTGGGGGAAAACATCGGCACGGCTGCTCGTGCCATGGCCAATTTCGCCTTGAGCGAACTGCATATCGTGGAGCCGCGCGATGGCTGGCCCAATGATCGCGCGCTGAGTGCATCGGCCGGCGCCGTTCAGATCATCGAGCAGGCCAGGCTGCACGACACCTGCACGCAGGCAATTGAACCGTTCAACCGGATCTATGCCACCACTGCGCGGCCGCGCGGCATGACCCAACAGATCATGACGCCGCAGGAAGCTGCCGGTGACATGCACCGTCGCATCGGCAATGGCGAGCGCATTGCGATCATGTTCGGCCGCGAACGCTGGGGCCTGAGCAATGAGGAGGTTTCCCTGGCCGACGTGATCATCACGGCCCCTGTTGATCCGGAGTTTGCATCCATAAACATTGCCCAGGCCGTGCTGCTGGTTGGCTATGAATGGTACAAGCCCATAGCTGCCAGCCTGGGCATGGGCACCGGTGAACTGCCGGCCATGAAGGGATCGGGCCTGAGAGTTCGCGGCGGCGAGGGACTGGCGACCAAGCAGGACCTGCAAGGGTTTTTCGCTCATCTGGAAGCCGAGCTGGAGGCAGCCGGGTTTTTCAAATCACCCGCCATGCGCCCCGGCATGATTCGCAATTTGCGCAACATGTTTCAGCGTATTGAGCTCAGCCTACAGGAGATCAGAACATTGCGCGGCGTCATCGCGTCCCTGACCCGGACCCATTTGCGGGCACGCAAAAGCCGTACCAAAACCAATGACGAGGTTGGTGAATGAGCCATCGGCGCGCGCGCATCCTGGTTTTTGATTCCGGCACAGGCGGCTTGAGCGTGGCGCATGCCATACGTGCGCAACTGCCTGATGCAGATTTTGTCTATGCAGCCGACACAGCCGGTTTTCCGTATGGCAAATGGGCCGAAGTGCTGCTGGTGCGCCGCATTTTGCGGGTAATGCGGGATTTGCTGGACCTGGTGAAACCGGATTGCGTGGTGATCGGGTGCAACACGGCCAGTACGCTGGCCCTGAACGTGCTGCGCGAGGAATTCCAGATGCCGTTCGTGGGAACAGTACCTGCCATCAAGCCTGCGGCTGCGCTGACCAAAACCGGGGTTATCGGCGTGTTGGCCACGCCGGGCACAGCCAGGCGCGAATATACCCAAACCCTCATCCACACCTATGCATTTCATTGCAGGGTCATCCTGCACGGTGCGCAGCGACTTGCGGCCATGGCAGAGACGAAGCTGGCAGGCGGCGTTGTGGACAGGGCTGCTCTGCTGGCCGAGATCAGCCCGGTGTTCCGCGAAAAGCAGGGTGCGCGGACAGATGTCGTGGTGCTTGGCTGCACACACTATCCGCTGCTGCTGGAGGAAATGCAGGAGTTTGCCCCGTGGCCGGTCACCTGGATCGATCCGGCGCCGGCAATCGCGCGGCGCACGGCATCGATTCTGGCAGATGCCGGTAAATCGGCCGGCCTGCCGGTCGCGGTTGAGCACAACACAGTCCTGCTGACTTCGCACCCCAAGGGTGGTGACCATGTGCCCGCCGGGTTTTCCGATGCGGGGTTCGACAAGTTACAGGTTGTCGATATTCCCCTCTAGAGCAACATGGATTCAATTGAACCCATAAAGTTGCTCTGACCCTGTGGTAACAAAACGCGCGGCAGAGTTTGACACGGGGTGTGTTCCGGCGTAAAAGCCACCTCGTTCTGTGCCGTCAAGGCCAGTACATTGCTTGTTCGTGACCGTTTCGCCTTTCCCGAATTTTAAACGCGGGAACACTTTGGGGAGGAACAGTCTGTCGGACCGGGAGACCGGTGAGAAGGAGAACAGGCTTCATAACCGAGAGGCGGTCAGCGGAATTTTATCCGGCACTGGCCGCTGTTTTTATTTTTGATCTGGAGTTCATTGCAAAAATGTCCAATCGTGTAAGCTCAAAGTACAAACTTGATCGCCGCATGGGCGAAAATATCTGGGGCCGTCCGAAATCCCCGGTAAACCGTCGTGAATACGGCCCCGGCCAGCATGGCCAGCGCCGCAAGGGCAAGCTCAGTGACTTCGGTACGCAGTTGCGTGCCAAGCAGAAGCTGAAGGGCTATTACGGCTCGATCTCAGAAAAACAATTCCTGGCAACCTACAAGGAAGCCTCGCGGATCAAGGGCAACACCGCAGAAAACCTGATCGGCCTGCTTGAGCGCCGGCTTGATGCTGTTGTCTATCGCGCAAAACTCGTTCCTACGGTTTTTGCCGCGCGCCAGTTCGTCAATCACGGCCATGTGCTGGTGAACGGCAAGCGGGTCAACATTCCGAGTTACCGCGTCAACATCGACGATGTCATCGAAGTTCGCCAGAAATCCCGCGAAATGGGTCTGGTGCTGGAAGCCATCCAGAGTCCGGAACGCGATGTTCCTGACTATATCGATGCAGACCACAAGAAATTGACCGCCAAACTGGTGCGCATCCCGCTGCTGGCCGACGTGCCGTATCCGGTGATGATGGAGCCGAACCTGGTCATCGAATTCTACTCAAGCTGATCCAGCCTTCAGCTTTATCGAGATCCGGCCCGGCAGCTTACCCTGCCGGGCTTTTTGTTTGCGGAGAGGCACAGTATGAAACTTTACATCGGCAACCAGAAATATTCCTCGTGGTCGTTCAGGCCGTGGATCGCGCTGAAGGTGAAGGGCGTTGCATTTACCCAGGTGCTGCGCCGGTTTGACGATCATCCCGAACGGATTGATTTCAAGTCGTTTTCGCCGACCGGCAAGGTGCCCTTGCTGGATAATGACGGGGTAAAGGTGTGGGAGTCACTGGCGATACTGGAATATCTCGCAGACCTTTATCCGGATAAAGGGTTCTGGCCGACAGATGTCAGCGCGCGCGCCCATGCCCGGGCCATTTCGGCCGAAATGCTGGGCGGTTTCAATGCGCTGCGCAGCGAGTGCCCGATGAACATGGCACGCAAGCACGCAGCCCTTGCCGTGTCCGACGGTGCGCGCCGGGATGTATCGCGCATTGAACAGATCTGGGCCGAGTGCCTAGAAAAATCCGGCGGACCATTCCTGTTCGGCGAGTTCAGCAACGCAGATGCGATGTATGCGCCGGTGGTCAACAGGCTGGAGATCTATCAACTGTCAGACCACGGGTCTGTAAAATCCTATTCCGCCGCCATGAAAGCCCTGCCGGCGTGGCAGGAATGGCAAGCAGCGGGCAGGGCCGAGCCGTGGATTTATCCCGAAGACGAGGCCTGAACACACCTGGTTCAAATCGGTCTGAGCGTGGTTTTTCCACCTGGAGGCGCTGTGCGCAGCGCGATGCGGTGTATCGGGCAAGCTCAGCAACGCACCTGATGAACGGATTTGCCTCTCGCCGGTGTGTCGAGTTCCGCCGCTATTTTGACCGCCGGATCGTCCTATCGATAAGGTCATTTACCAATGCCGGTGTTTCGATTGAAGAGGAATGGCCTGCGCCCTTGAAGACGACCAGTTCCGATCCCGCGATCGCTGCATGCAGGCGCTCGGATTTCTCAGGCTCTGTGGCTACGTCCTCATCACCGACACCAATGCCGACCGGTATTTTGATGTCGCCCAGAAGATCGCTGCAGCCATCACGGTCAATCACACCCGACACTGCTCGGGTTATGCCACTGCGGTTATTGCCGCCAATCGCGTTCGCCCACCGTTGTTTTTCTTTCACCCGGGTTGTGTTGGTCAGAAACGTCTGGCCAAAAATGATCGGCAAAACGCGACCAACAACAGCCCATAGCCCGATCCAGCGAGCTACAAAATTGAGCATCCGGTATTTGGGTCGGTTCTGTATTGGCTCAGGGTCGGCAGTGGTATCCAGAAGGGTTAGCGTTTTCAGCAACTGTGGCTTTCGCGCCGCCAGACGCATGCCAACGAAACCGCCCATGCTCAACCCGACAAAGTGGCAAGGGGCGATATCCAGGTGACCGATCAGGGCGGCAGCGTCCTCCGTCAGCGTGTCGATATCATATCCATCTTTGGCCACGCCACTTTGCCCCTGACCGCGGTGATCGAACGTAATGCAGCGATAACTGCCCTGCAGATGGGCGACCTGTTCCTCAAACATGGTTCCATCAAGCAAAAGCCCGTGCGAAAAAACGATTGCCTCGCTGCCGCTAGCTGTGTCGGTGAAGTGAATATGCGTTCCATTCAGGTCAACGTGTGGCATTTTCTGTTAAACAAACTCCGGAAGTGTATTGTTTGATATTCTCTCGACCGAAGCAAAATGCCGAAAACCATTTCACACTTTTCGGAAAGCGCTTCAGGCCTCATGCCGGTTGCGGAACAGTTCCCAGGCGAATTTGGCCCGTACGCCGATGTCCAGAAACGGGCGTGGCGGGACTTTTGACGGACTGCCCAGGCTTTCCATGTCGGCAATCATCGGGTTGTCCACACCACACGCCATGTCGGCGGCCAGCATGCCGGAAATCGTGCCCTTGGTCACACCAACCGCATTTTGACAGGTCGCAGCCCAGACATTTCCGGCAACCTTGCCAAAACCGGGCGCGCCGTTTTCCGACAGGCAGATAAAGCCGGTCCAGGTGTGCTCCATGGTTACATCCGGCAACATCGGGAACCGTTGGTCGAACAATCGCTTGTGCTGTCTGGCGACTGTTGCGCGTGCCGTCTCCGCCACACGAACAGATGGTTGAAAGTGGATGTTCTGTCGAATCAATATGCGCTTGTCCGGTGTGTAGCGCATGGTGATGCCGGCGAAGGCATTGGCCGGCGTCAGCCCCCAGTCCTCATCGACCCCATAGGCTGCCTGTTCCGCCTCGTTCAAGGGCCTGGTCAGGCTTGCATGGGCTGCAAACCGCAACAGCCGGCCACGGTAAAATCCGAACTGGTCGGCCAGACCGTTGACGCACATGACGAGTTTTGGCGCAAACACACTGCCGAAAGGCGTTTGTGCGGTGACGCCGTTACTATAGTCGATGTCCACTACGGGTGAATGTTCGTACAGATCGACATTGCCCGGCAGACTGTCGGCCAGGCCACGGGTAAGTGCAGCTGGGTTCATCAGAATACAGCCAGGCGTGTAGATGGCCGCGTCAAAGTGGCTTGTGCCGAGCCTGTCGCTCAACTGTGCCTTTTCAATCCAGGTCAGGGGCTCGCCAATGGCCTGCAGTTCGCGGGCAAAAGGCTCCAGTACCTCGCGTGTTCCGTGCGCGCTCACGGCGGCATGATATTTGCCCTTGCGCGCCCAGCCGCAATCGATGCCGTGCTGCTGCACCATATCTTCCAGATGGGCAATGGCAGCCCTGGCAAGGCCCATATAGCATTTTGATGCCTCAAGCTCTTCCAGCGACGATCCGACATTGTGCGGCAGGTCGATGGCAAATCCGGAATTGCGGCCTGATGCACCCTCGGCGACTTCGTGTGCCTCCACGAGGGCAATTTGATCATCCGGCCTGTTGAGCGCCAGTTGGCGGGCAGCGGCCAGCCCGGCGAAACCGGCACCAATGACCAGCCAGTCTGCCCTGATATGCTTGTCAAGCCCGCGCCGGGGTTGCCGGTTTGGCAGGATCGCGCTCCACCCGTTGGTCTTGTCGTCTTCAGGCAACAGCTTGATTTTCATGTCGGAAGGCTCAGTCTTCTTGGGTCTCGGCCCAGTTGGCCGGGTGAATGGCAAAAAACACAATGGCGTGTTCCGCCTCATACACAAGTGGTGTGCCGGCCGGCAGCCAGATTGAGTCCTTGCTGTTTGCTTCAAAAGTGCCGTTCGGTGTGTGGACCGTCACCTGGCCGTCCACAACATGCAGGACTTCATCGTACCTTACGGTCCATTCCAGGCGTGCATTGGTCAGCCGGGCCATGCCGCAGCCAAGTTCACTGCCATCCTCACTGGAACATATGCTGGCCAGTTGTGCCTGATCACCGCCTTCGGCACGGGGCTTGAATTCTAGCTCGGTGAACCTGACAAGCCGGGCCGGAGATTTGGTTTTGGTCATGTTGCGACCTCCCGCAGTGATTGTTGCCCGGTCAGGGTGATGGCGCAGTGCATCGAAGCCGCGCACCTTTACAGCAGCATGAAACATGACTCTCGAACTGGCAACCGCTTAACGGGTTGAAACATCCCGGCAAGGCGCATAAATAACCGGCATGTCGTCCTGACGATGCACGATGATTCGATTTTTGAAAGACCGGATGTCCGCACTGCTCGAACTCAATAGCCTGGTTAAACGTTTTCAGTCGTTCACTGCCGTGAACGATATTTCACTGGAAGTGCCTGCTGGCGAAGTGCTCGGTTTTCTGGGCCCGAACGGGGCCGGGAAATCAACCACCATGAAAATGGCGGCAGGGTTTCTAACGCCGGACAGCGGCAGCGCACTCATATGCGGCGTGGACGTTGCCGTGCACCCGGAACTGGCGCGTACGAACCTCGGCTACCTGCCGGAAGGTGCGCCGGCGTATGGCGAGATGTCGGTCGCCGGTTTCCTGAAATTCTGCGCCAGACTGCGCGACCTGTCGGGTGCCGAGGCGCGTGAGGCCATCGCACGTGCCGTCGACCGCACGGAACTCGGCGGCGTGCTTGACCAGCCCATCGAGACCATGTCGAAAGGCTTCAAGCGGCGCGTCGGGCTGGCGCAGGCTATTCTGCATGAACCCAAAGTGCTGATCCTCGATGAACCCACCGACGGTCTTGACCCCAACCAGAAGCACCATGTGCGACAGTTGATCCGCGATATGTCGGCAGATCGTGCCATCGTGATATCCACCCACATCCTCGAAGAGGTCGATGCTGTGTGCTCGCGCGCCGTCATCATCGATCGCGGAACCATCGTCGCCGACGGGACGGCGGATGAGCTTCGCAAGCTGGGCGCCCGTAAGGGCAAGACATCCAGCCTGGAAGAAGCCTTCCGGCAGGTGACCGCGCCCGTAACGGAGCAGGAGCCTGCCCATGTCTAAGATCATGGCCATTTTCCAGCGTGAGTTGTCGGGCTATTTCACCACGCCGATTGCCTATGTGTTTCTGGTAATCTTCGTGATGCTGGGCGGGCTGTTCACTTTCTATATCGGTAACCTGTACGAACGGGGCGTGGCGGACCTGCTGCCGTATTTCACCTATCTGCCGTGGCTGTTCCTGATTCTGGTGCCGGCCATCTCGATGCGGCTGTGGTCAGAGGAACGTCGCAGCGGAACCATCGAACTGTTGATGACCATGCCGATCAGTGTCTGGCAGGCGGTGGTCGGCAAATGGCTGGCCGGTGTGGCTTTCGTGGCTGTTGCACTGATGTGCACCGTTCCGCTGTGGCTGACCGTCAATTACCTTGGCTCTCCCGACAATGGTGTCATTGCCGTCAGTTACCTGGGCGCGCTGGCGCTGGCCTGCGTGTTCCTGGCGATCGGCAGTTGCATGTCGGCCCTGACCAGCAACCAGGTCATCGCTTTCGTGCTGGCCGTGACGGCCGGCTTTGTGTTTGTCACATCGGGTACGCCCATTGTACTTGACGCGGTGCGCGCCGTTGCACCAGAAGCTGTCGTTTCAGGTATCGGATCGCTGTCCGTCCTGACGCACTATGAAGGCCTGACACGCGGATTGATCGACGTGCCGGCCGTGGTGTGGGTTGCCTCGATGACCGTGTTCTGGCTGTTTGCCACGACGGTTGCCGTTGAACTCAAAAAGGCCGGGTGAGGGTGATGTTGCAGGGTGCATCAAAATCGACACTTGGCATTGCCGCACTGGTATTGGCCGCACTGGCACTGGTGGGCGTCAACCTGTGGGCAGGACAGGGCCTGAGCCGGTATCGCGCAGATATGACGGCGGGCGGCATCTATACATTGTCGGACGCAACCAGGACAGTGTTGTCCGGTCTTGATGAGCCGGTGACCATCCGGCTGTTCTACACGCCGCAACTTGGCGCGCAGGTGCCGACCTATGCCAGGCATCATGACCGTGTGCTGTCGATGTTGCGCCATTATGGCGATCTGTCTGCCGGGAAACTGCGGGTCTCGCTGGTGAAAGCGGAGCGCTTTACCGACGAAGAGGATGAAGCCTCGGCTATCGGCCTGCAGGCAGCACCCCTGCCGGGCGGCAACGGGTCGGCATTTTTCGGGCTGGCCGGTACCAATTCCACCGATGAACTGGAGATCATTCCGTTCATGGCACTGGAGCGCCAGGACTTCCTGGAACTGGACCTGACGCGGATGGTGTTCAAGCTTGCCAATGCGGGCAAGAAGAAGGTTGCGCTGATGAGCCGCCTGCCGCTGGCCGGCAACGTCAATCCGCAGACCGGGCAGCAAATTCCGGCATGGGCGGTGGTTGACCAGTTGCGCGACTTTTTCGACGTGGATTTTCTGTCACCGACCTTTGACGCGGTGCCGGAAGACGCCGACCTGCTGCTGCTTGTCGCGCCCGGTGAACTGAACCAGAAGACGGCCTATGCCATTGACCAGTATGCCCTGGCGGGCAAACCGGTGATCGTGTTTGCTGACCCTTATTCCGAAGTGTTGCCGACGGGCCGCGACAGCTTGACGAAAAATCCGCTGTTTGCCGCATTGCTGGCCGCCTGGGGTATGCAGGTTGAGGCGGACAAGGTGGTTGGCGACATCGACAATTCGCGGCAGGTCCAGTTCAACAACCAGGGCCAGCCTGCCATCGTCAACTATCTTCCCTGGCTGGCCATGCCACAAACCAGTTTTGATCGCACAGACGGCATCTTCAACCAGATATCCTCCTTGCTGCTTGCCTCTGCCGGGGCCCTGTCACCGGTGAAAGACGCCGGCACCAGCTTCCAGCCGCTGGTCGCCAGTTCACCGCGTTCTGCCATGATCGACGTGAAGCAGCTGCGCAATCCCGATCCCATCCGGATGCTGCAATCGTTTCTACCCGATGGTGAGCAGCGTGTGCTGGCCGCCAG
>SWCD01005514.1_pt1 | contig 15773 bp, 15 predicted proteins | sample 4693011 | NCBI WGS metagenome assembly SWCD01 (sample SAMN10267278, study PRJNA491770) | bioreactor metagenome | isolation source: DHS bioreactor inoculated with marine | place: Japan: Omine Ridge, Nankai Trough | reverse complement strand
CGTGATTTCCAGAAAGATCTAGAAACAGGTAGCAAACTACTTGCCGAGATATGTGGTAAGCAGATCAAAGGCTTTCGTGCTCCGCAATGGTCATTGAATCACAAGACTCCTTGGGCCATTGACCTCCTTTTAAAAAACGGCTTCAGCTACGACTCAAGCCACGCGCCCATGCCCATTATCGGTGATCCAGGCTTCCCAGAGGTGGCCCATACTCTTACAGGTGATAAAATTGAGGGAAAACTGTGGGAATTCCCGCCCATGGTACTCAACCTGGCAGGGCTCAAAGTTCCTGCTGCCGGCGGATGGGGGCTTAGAACCTGGCCCATGGCTCTGATACTCCGTAAGGTACGTGCCTTAAACAAGAAAGGTTCACCAGCCACCTTCTTTCTCCACCCGGTTGATTTTGTTAACCACCGATACGACCACGCATTACCCCTTGTCAAAAGAGCTGTTCTTTCCTATGGTTTTCGGAGTCCTTTACGTAGCCTGGCCCTACTCATGGACAACCTTGAACTTACAGCAATTGAAGACTGCCTGAAAACTTTGAAACCATGATTCGTAGACAGCGCCCCATCACACTATTACTGACTCTTACCCTGATACTTTTTCTTTTAGGAATTGCGGGCTGCAAATCACGTCGCCTTCACCAGAAGGATGCACCGGCTCTTCATATTAACTGGGCTAAAGAGACACCTGAAACCCTGCTAAAAAACATGCAAGAAAGTTCTGGAGGCCTAGACACCTTTACAGCTTATTTCCAGATCAACATGGATCCACCACCCAAAAAGATGCCTTCCTCCTTTTCGGGTATTCTCTATCTCAGCAAAGATGGAGAAAATACCAGGCTCAGGATCAAGGCTTTTCATCTCTTCGGCACTACCCTTTTTGATATGGTTTCCCAAGGGGGCATCACAAAGGTGTATATTCCCTCAAAACAAACTCTTTATGTCGGCAAAATCGAAGATAAACAAAATGATGAGGAACAAGGACCGCGTCAGATCTTTTCATCCCTGATGATCAATTTTAATGATCTTAAGGCGCACCCTGCTTCTACACTGAAAATTGGGGAAGACACTGTTACACTGCCCCTTGTTAACGGTGAAATGCTGTTGGATAAGGGTACAGGCCATATTCTTTCTTTAACGGAACCTGATAAGACAACAAGTTACAGCGCCTATCAAAAGCTAGCCCCAAACTTTCCGGCCATACCCACTGATATCAGGCTCACATCGTCCCTCGGCAAGGCCAGGTGTCAGCTTAAAGAAGTCACCATCTACAAAACAATGGGGCAGGAAAATTTCGACATTTCCAGCTACGAGGTAAAAGAAATCAAAGCTCTCTCGGAAGCAGGCAAAGAATAGAAGTTTACTTTCAGTACAAGCTATCTTGAGACATCAAAACAAAAGGAGTTGCCATGAACATCTTTCGTAAAATAAGTGCGGCTTTTACAGGTGGAGCATTAGGTGCGCTACTGGACAGTTTTAATATCTGGTTTATGGGCAAATCGGGTCTGTCAGCATCAATCGGCATCACCATGACGCCTCAATTCACTGCACCGTGGGCCTATAAACGGATGATCTGGGGAGGTCTATGGATGCTCCTTCTCCTGCTGCCTATAATGAGACGAAAAACAATTACCAGAGGCATGCTCTTTAGCCTCGCTCCCTCTGCCATGATGCTCTTTGTTGTCTTACCGCAAATGGGTAAAGGATATTATGGCCTTGGCTTTGGTACCTTGACGCCTGTGGTGGTGATTGTTCTTAATTTTATCTACGGTATTGCTGCATCTTTCTGGTACTCCCAGGCTAAGCAATAAGAACCGGCAGTTAAGCAAAGAATTATAAATACTTTCAGGAATTAAAAAGGAGAGGAGAGGGTGAATATCCGAAAAATAACATCTCTTACGATGCTGACCTCGTTTGCCTTATGTATTTTAACAAGTGTCATATTATATATCGTTCCCCATGGCAGGGTTGCCTATTGGTCTGATTGGCGGCTTTGGGGCCTCAGCAAAACTCAGTGGAGCGAATTGCACCTTAACTTAGGCGTTCTGCTTTTATTGGCCGGCTTCTTTCATATTTATTATAACTGGAACCCCATCGTTGCTTATTTAAAAAACAAGGCCCGCCAAATTAAGGTATTCACCCTGGATTTCAATATTGCCCTGCTCGTTACTTTGATTGTTGGTTTAGGCACCTATTTTCAAATTCCACCCATGAGCACAATCATTAATATCGGTAATTCCATTAAGGATTCAGGTGACCTTAAATATGGTGAGCCGCCCTATGGCCATGCCGAACTTTCCTCTCTGAAGATGTTTGCTAAGAAGGTGAATCTTGATCTCCCAAAAGCCACTGCCCTGCTAAAGAAAGCAGGTGTCCAATTTGAAGATGAAAAACAAACCATTCTTGATATCTCCAAGGCAAACGACCTGACACCAAAACAGGTGTACGAGATTATTAAACCAGCAACAGTGCAGAAGAACAGCAATGGAAAACCTGTTTTCCCTGATTCACCACCTCCGGGATTCGGCAACAAGAAGCTTGCCGAGGTCTGCACAGAGTTCAAACTTGATCTTCCACAACTTATTCAGGCCTTATATCAAAAAGGCGTTAAAGCCCAAGGAGATTTGACCATTAAAGAAATCGGAGCTCAAAATGACATTCATCCGATGGCCGTTTTCGAGTTGATCAGAGACTCTATAACTCCTTCATAACCTGCAAAAACTGCTCATAACTGACCTGATTAAATGAGATCTATACGCTCACTTCAGGTCAGTTTTTTTTGATTATTGTTGTTTCTTGCTCTGAGTCTTGAAAAAAATGAGCAATCCGGACATTGCCATAGTGATTGTTCCTAAACCAACAATAATTCTGAATATTGCTCTGATGGCTCCACCACCGCCATGACCTAATCGCACAGTATCAATCCAGCCGGGAAGAGCGACATGATGGCTTTCTTGCACCGGCCCATAGTGATCAGCATCGGCAGCATGTTCATGGTCGGAGCTGTGTTGATGGTCTGAGGCATGGTGATCAATATTATTATGATGATCGACCTCTTCAACATCATGAAGAGAATGATCATGGGGTTTGATTAGACTGGCAGCAGATAATATCAAACCACCTCCAGCCTGCAAAATGATAAAGATGGCCAAAAAAACTCCAATGTAGCGATGACTTTTCCTTAAACCTGCTTCTTTCATTCCATCCTCCTTTACTTTTTTCAACGATACTCTATCTGTAAGTTATTCATAAAAATAGCTTTTCTATTTTAAACCATCTTCTCACAAAAAAATCCTTTTTTTCCTAACAACCTTTTGATATGGTCGTAGGTGGCTTTAATAATCTTTACTATTTTTCAAGCTCCCAGTTTCAAGTTTTTATATCGCTCTCAATTTTTAATAACATCAGCAAGGCTCTTAAAAAGTTTTCTCTCTCAAGTTTTCGTCCAAAAGTTTTTGACATACTCATATTTTGACTTGGTACCGGTGGATTTCAAGCCATTAATCCATCCTATTTCACGTCTGTACTTCTATTGTCCGCCACTCTTAGCCATATAGTTACAGGCAGCCAAGTTTTGTTCATCAAATTCATGGAGGGGAGTACATGAAAAAGCTACATCTTTTAATCTCAACTTTGCTATGCCTGTTTGTTTTTAGCACGGCACAGGCAGCTGATGTGGTGCCGCTGGTCATTGAGCAGCCAGGCACCCAACCCACCGAAGTAGGCAACCTTGAGTCGCCTGATAGGTGCGATAATTGCCATGGTGGCTATGACAAAGCAGTGGAGCCATCCTTCAACTGGGCAGGAAGTGCCATGGGTAATGCCGGAAGAGATCCAATTTTCTGGGCCACTCTGGCCATTGCCGAGCAGGATTTTGATGGTTCCGGTGACTTATGTATTCGTTGTCATAGCTCAGGCGGCTGGATGGAAGGACGTTCCACCCCAACTGATGGTTCCGGGTTAGCTGCCAGCGATGATAATGGTGTTGACTGCGATACCTGTCATAAAATGACAAACCCTGATGACTCAGAACATCTGGGTGAACAAAATGCACCTTATGTAGCTAATGATGGAGGCACTCCTGCTGAAGGATATTACGGCAGCGGTATGCTTTCCCTCTGGGCTGGTGCTGATAAGTTAGGCCCTTATGATGATGCTGAGGCCAGGCATCAATTCATGAAGTCTAATTTCCACCGTTCCGTTGATTTCTGCGGATCCTGCCATGATGTTTCCAACCCAGCAGTAGGAAATCTGGCGCCCAACAACGGTACTCAGACTACTGCTGACCCGGTGGTTGCCGATGGCACTCTTGACGGTGTTGTAGACACCAAGGCAGCCTTTAACAATCTGCCCTTTATGTATGGCATTGTAGAGAGGACATTCAGCGAATTTAAAGCAGGTGATATCTCCAAAACGCTTGTTTCCGATTTTCCAAACCTACCTGCCGATCTTCAAGGCGGTGCCCTGCTTGCAGGCTATGAAAGTGCCCTCTTGGCCGGAACCGGTGGCAATTACGAAGATGGCACGCCAAGATATTTTAGCTGTCAAACCTGCCATGTTCGACCTGTAGTCGGTCAAGGCTGCAACAAGAATCCACCAGTCAGGGGTGACATGCCTTTGCATGATATGACCGGTGGTAATTACTGGCTTGCTGATGTTATTAAATATCAAGACAGCAAAGGCCATTTAAGGCTTGGTGGTGACCTTACAGCACTTCAGGTCGAGGCTTTGGATGCAGGTTCTGTCAGAGCCATGAAGCAGCTCAGCGAGGCTGTTTCTCTTTCAGTATCCGGAAACAACTTGAAGGTGGTCAACCAGACAGGCCATAAGGTTATCACCGGCTATCCTGAAGGACGCCGGATGTGGCTGAATATCAAATGGTATGATGCCAACAATGTTCTTGTTCGCGAAGATGGTGCCTACGGACCGCTTGTTGATGCAAACAATAACCCTGTCACAGTTATTAATCCTGCTGACAATCAACCAATCCAAGTAGAATCCCTGCTTGACCCTTATGATCCAAACTCAAAGGTTTATGAAGCCCATTATGCAATGACCCAGGAGTGGGGGCAGTCACTCATCGATTTGGGTTATTCACCTACTCTGCCTTTAAGCTTTGATCGTTACACCGGTGTTGTCGATTATACCCTTGGCGACTTAGCTGCCCAAGCACCGGGCACCTATCATGAGACATTCCACTTTGTCTTAAACAACTACGTATCCAAGGATAATCGTATCCCGCCATACGGCATGAATCGTGAGGTTGCTCGTCAGCGCAATGCTCTGCCTGTGCCTGCTGATCAATACGGTAACCCTGCTGCAAATGGAGTTTATAACTACTGGGATGACTTCGCCCTTAATCCTCCAGCAGGTGCTACCTATGCAACAATCGACATGATGTATCAGGGAACCAGCTGGGAATATATCCAGTTCCTGAAAGAGGCCAATACAGGTCAGAATGCATTCTTAGGAGCTGAAGGCGTTAACATGCTGGAGGCTTGGTTAAATACTGGTATGGTTGCTCCCTATGTGATGACTTCTACAGTATGGGGAAGTGCTCCCTCACCGGCTACTAAAGACATGTACGCCGACTCCTTGGCCACATCTCTGATCGACAGAAAAGGCAATGAGACACCAACCTCCACCTTTAACGCCGGAGATGAAGTTACAATCAAAGCACATGTGGTTGATCAAGACCTAATCTCACTTGCCGGTGCACAGGTTTTCATGGATGTTACTCTTGGCGGCACAACTGTAACATCTCTCCAAGGTTTCTCGGATGAGACTGGTACAGCTGTATTAAGCTGGAGTACAGGTAGAAAAGAAACACCTGGGCTCTATACTGGCGTTATCACAAATATCCTGAAAAACGGATATCTGTTTAACCCAGCCACAGGAGTGACAACGGTGGACTTCACAATTCAATAAAAACACCTCAATATTTCGATGAGGCAACAAAAACCGCGAGGGAAATATCTTCCTTCGCGGTTTTTTAATGAAGTACAAAGGTTACTTCAAGGTGGAGACGATTTTTGATCATAGAAGGTAGAGGTAATTTCCTCTTGGAAAATCTTAAAAATGAATGAAACAGGTTAATTTCTTAAAAAATTCTTGTCATTGCTGTTAGGCTAGACAATTACCCTAGCTAATAAAAATAGCTAACTGTTTTAATACAATGTACCTGGGAAAGAGAAGATTATCTTACCTGATCTCATGAGAGCTGAATGAAATTGTACCAATTCAGAACGCTTGCCCAGAAATTTACAACCGTGATATAAATTTACTATCAAAAAAATTACCCATACTTCTTGACCAACCAAAGAAAGGAGAATGACGATGACTTATATCAGCTTGGCAGATATATCTTTGAAAAATCATACTCTGGAAACATTACCTAGGCTCAAGGAGTTGCGGGTCATCTCGTTTAGCCGTCAATCTGAAATTTGTATTGAACGAGCTAGGTACGTCACAAAATATTTAAGCAAATATGACCAAGAAAACGATTCACCCGAACTAAGGCAGGCCAAGAAAACTCATTATTTTCTTAGCCACAAAACTCCCTGTTTCCATGATCGCCACCTGCTGGCGGGCTCAACTACAAGTAAAGCCTTGGGCGCTCCCCTCTTCCCGGAATATTTCGCCTTAAGCCTGTGGCCGGAACTCATGACGGTCAGCGATCGCCAGAAAAACCCTCAAAAACTCTCCCCGGAAGAGGCCCGTGAACTCAACTTTAAGATCTTTCCATTCTGGATGGAGAATAATATCCAGGAGCTTACTCGCAAACGGTTCAACAACCCTAATTGTCTCTCCCTCTTTGAGTGCCTGAGTTTTTTTATTGCCGGAAAGGCAGGCTGCATTTCCCATTGTGTACCATCGTATGAAGCTATGTTGGAAAAAGGACTTGATGCCATTATTACCAAGGCAACTGGCTACGAAGCCGATTTGCGTCAACATGGCAGCAAAGAGGCCCTAGCGAAGGCAGATTTCTACAAAGCCGTGGCCATCTCTTTGGAAGGCATAAAGAACTATGCCGCAAATCTCGCTGAAGAGGCGGAAGAGTTAGCCACACTCACTGACGACCCACTCCTTGAGAAAGATTTCACGGAGATGGCAGCGGTATGCCGCCGCGTACCTGCTCAGCCGGCAACGACCTTTCGGGAAGCTATCAACGCCATCTGGTTGTGCCAGGTTGGCATCCATGCCGAGAATATCAATATGGCCATGAGCCCAGGCAGGCTGGACCAGATCCTCTACCCCTTTTACAAAGCTGATATCGAAGCGGGTCGCCTTACTGTTGCCAAGGCCATCGAACTTGTTGGCTGCCTGTGGCTCAAGATGGCAGACAATGTAGCCATGGTACCGGAAGCCTCCGAAGAACTTTTTGGTGGTGCAGGCACCGTTCCGGCCATTACCCTGGGCGGCGTTGACATGCAAGGGAAAGATGCGGTTAATGATTTGACCTACATCATGCTTCGGGCCACTGAACTTCTCCAAATTCGTGATCCAAATGTCAACGCTCGTTACCATTATGAAAAAAACACTCAGGAATACAGTCGCCGTGTTGCAGAAGTGATCATCAACACCAAGGCAGTGCCTGCTTTTTTTAATGATGTTGCCAACATTGATTCCCTGCTCGGCCAAGGCGAATCACTGGAGCATGCTCGCGATTATGCGATCATTGGTTGCGTGGAGCTGGCCAGCAGCGGTCGCGATTATCCAGCCTCAAGTTCAATCATTCTAAATTTGGTAGCTGCCTTGGAGATGGCCCTCCATGGCGGCAAAAGACCGATTACCGGCGACAAGCAAGTCGGCCCACTAACAGCCCTGCCGTCACAACTCCAGAGTTTTGAACAGTTCTGGGAGGTATTCAAAACCCAGCTCGACTGGTTGATTAGCAAGGCTGTTGAGCTTAACGAGCACTTCGGCACTATCCATCAGGAGGTGATGCCGTCACCACTGCTTTCTGCTCTGTTTGAGGGTCCAATGGACAAAGGACGTGATCTCATCCAGGGCGGGGCCCTTTATAACTCCTCTGGTGCCACCCATATCGGTTTTGCCGACATTGTGGATTCTCTGAACGCCATTGAAAAAATAGTTTTCAACGACAAAAAATATTCTTTTGCTGAACTCGTTGAGGAATTAGACAGCGACTTCAGTGGTTCGGCAGGCAAGAAAATGCAGGCCTACTTAAAAAACCATACTCCCAGGTACGGGACAGAAACCCCCATTGCCAGAAAGAACGCCAAGAATATGATCCGTCATATTTTTGAGGTCTACCAGTCCTACACCAATTACCGAGGCGGCCCATACCGGCCAGCCTACTGGACTATGACAAACCATGCCGGCCTTGGCTCACTGGCCGAGGCCATGCCCCATGGCCGTAAAAAGGGTGAACTTCTGGCCAGCGGTATCACTCCGGTTTCCGGTGCGGCCCCCGAACTCACAGCCTGCCTCAACTCGGTGGCAGATCTCGGAGGGAAAGAGGTTCCCGGCTGCTGGGCTTTTAATATGAAATACTCACCGGAGGCAAACAGCAGTGAAATTCAGGATCGCTTTGCTCAGACTATCGAAGCTTATTTTCAGGCCGGTGGTCAGCAGGTTCAATTCAACATGATGACCTACGATATGCTGCAGGACGCCAAGGAAAACCCTGACAAGTACCCCGAACTCATGGTCAGAGTCTCAGGCTATTCAGCCTACTTCAAGGATTTAAATGCGTTCATGAAGGATGAATTAATCACTCGCACCCAATATGACCTGTCCACCAATCAGGCTGTACCATTTCCAGGATAAAAAAGGAGAATACCCATGGCCATATTCGATTTTTTCAATTCCGCCAATATTGATAGCTTGTGGAAAAAATTTCAAAACTGCTTTGAGTCGGAAGTTGCGGAAGAGTTCCTTCAGACTTTACTCAACCTTATGCAATTTATGTTTGTCATTAACCATGACTATCGTCAGAACATCCGCAACTTCAATGGTCGATATCAATTTCTAAGCAAAGACGGTCAACTTTCTGTGGCGGCAATTTTCAAAAATGGCCGCATGAAGGTGGTTGAGAAAGTTATTGATGCTCCGAACATCACTATCACCTTCCGCGATGGTCGGACCTTGCTTAACTTTCTCATTTCACCCCGGCAAGATATTTTGAACTCAATGCTGCGCCAAGACGTAAAAACCGACGGCAACCTCAACTATCTGTACAAATTTGGTTTCATGGCAAAGCAGCTCCAACTCATGATGCCACAGCCATGAAAAAAGGATTGATCGGTGACATAGGACGCAGCGCTCTCCATGATGGACCAGGAATCAGGACAACAATCTTTTTTAAGGGCTGCCCTTTGCAATGTCCCTGGTGCCATAACCCTGAATTCATCGACTATAAACAAGAGATAGCCCTTTACCCCGAGCAGTGTATGGGTTGTGGCGACTGTCTGGCAGCCTGTCCAAACAGGGCCCTAGATATCCAGGAGAATGTAGTTCAACTCGACAGGTCTCGCTGTGACGGATGCGGGCAATGTGCTGAACAATGCCCAACCCTTTCTTTGAAACAAATCGGTCAGTGGTATACGGTGGACAGCCTCACAGAAGTAATCCTGCGAGACCAATTGTTCTACGAAACATCTGGTGGAGGTGTGACACTATCGGGCGGAGAACCAACAAGGCAGTTGGACTTTGTCGGTAACCTCTTACACCGCCTGAAAAAACATAACGTTCATACCGCCATCCAGACCTGCGGTTATTTTGACCGGGATGCCTTTGCTGAGCAGGCTCTTGACTTGCTTGACCTGATCTATTTCGACATAAAGCTTTTCGACCCTGAAGTGCATAGAAAATATTTAGGGAATGATAATGCACTTATTATCGATAACCTGAGCTATCTTGTTCAGGAAAAGCCCGATGATGTGATAGTGCGAATCCCCTTAATCCCCGGATATACTGCAACCAGAGAAAACATTACCCCTCTGGCCGAGCTGTTACAAAAACTCGGAGCTAACCACATCGCCCTTTTGCCTTACCACTCCTGGGGCATTTCAAAGGTTGATACTATTGGGGGGGAAATGGACGCTGATTTACCAACGACACCAATGAGCCCAGAAGAACTCAGCGAATGGAGACAATATTTCAGACAAACTGAGATGGTTGCAAACTAATTCAACCATTGTTCACCTTCTGTTAACAAAAACAGGAGGTGAACCACTCGGCTTTACTCTTTACTTCCCTTAAGACAACTCCATCCTTTCCTGTGCCACCTTCTCATCAGCAAGATACTCATCAAAGGGCATCATCCTATCGATAATACCGCCAGGCAGTATCTCAACGATGCGATTGGCTATTGTTGAGACGAACTGATGATCGTGGGAGGCGAACAGGACAACCTCAGGAAAGGCCACCAAGGCATTATTCAAGGCTGTGATAGACTCCAAATCAAGATGATTGGTTGGTTCATCTAAAATCAGAGCATTGGCGTCGGAGAGCATCATCCGCGCCAACATACAACGCACCCGTTCACCACCTGAAAGTACAGAGGTTTTCTTTAAGGCCTCATCACCGGAGAAAAGCATTTTCCCCAAAAAACCACGGGCAAAACTTTCGCCCTCTGTAACCGGGGTAAAACGGCTCAGCCATTCCACCAAGTTTGAGTCATCCTGAAAAAAACCGCTATTCTCTTTGGGAAAATATGAGGTAGACATGGTCACTCCCCACCGGAAGCTGCCACTGTCCGGGCCCATCTCCCCTGCTAAAATTGAAAATAGAGTTGATTTAGCCAAGCTGTTTGTACTACCGACAAAAGCGATCTTATCGCCCTTGTTCACTGTGAAACTAATATTTTTGAGTACGCTTTCCCCATCCACTTCCTTGCTTAAGTTCTCAATCTCAAGAATGGTGTCCCCGCAAGAGCGTCCAGCCTTAAAATGAATAAAAGGATACTTGCGCGAAGAAACAGGCATATCCTCCAGGGTTAGTTTGTCTAAAAGCTTTTTCCTTGATGTGGCCTGCTTGGCTTTGGAGGCGTTAGAGGAAAAACGAGCGATAAAGTCCTGGAGTTCTTTGGCCTTGGCAGCAGTCTTCTTATTCTCATTTTGCTTCTGTTGAAGGGCAAGTTGGCTGGCCTGGTACCAGAAATCGTAATTGCCGACATACACAGTGACCCGGCCAAAATCAATGTCTGCCATGTGGGTACAGACCTGGTTTAAAAAATGACGATCATGGGAAACGATAATTACGGTGTTGGTGAAGCGTTCCAGGAAATGCTCCAGCCAAGTGATGGAATCAATATCAAGATTATTGGTGGGCTCATCAAGAAGCAGAACATCCGGGTTGCCGAAAAGAGCTTGGGCGAGAAGAACCCTTACCTTTTCGCCGCCTTCAAGCTCCTTCATTTTTTTCTGATGAAGTTCGTCGCTAATACCAAGACCTGCCAAGAGTGTCCCGGCCTCAGACTCGGCTTCATAGCCGTTCATCTCTTCAAATTCTGCCTCTAACTCACCGCTGCGAATGCCGTCTTCTTCTGTAAATTCAGGCTTTGAATAGATGGCCTCTCGCTCAATCATGATTTCATGGATGCGGGCATGACCCATAATGACCGTATTAAGAACGGTTTCTTCGTCAAAGGCAAAATGATCCTGCCGCAACATGGCCAATCGTTCCCGTGAGCCGATACTAACCTCGCCACGATCTGGGTCAATTTCACCGGCAAGAATCTTGAGAAAAGTGGACTTGCCGGCACCATTGGCACCGATCAGGCCATAGCAGTTGCCAGGGGTGAACTTAATATTTACATCTTGAAAAATAACCCTCTTGCCATAGGAGAGAGCCACATTGGAAGCATTTATCATGATAATTTTATCCCATTTATAACTGGTCCATCTGGAGTCTGGACACCAACCTACTGAAATTCAATCTTTTTTTACCACTATGTCATTCCCGCGAAGGCGGGAATCTAGGAGAGCTAGCTAAGCCCCAATGGATTCCCGCCTTCGCGGGAATGACTCGTTAACACAACTAAAATTAAGTAATAAGCAGAAAACAAAAAGCCACAGGGAGTCCCTGTGGCTAGGATGCTGTGTCTCTATAGCATTTATTAACAACCTGGCAATAAAATTATTCACTGCCTGTAACATGGTTAAGAAATTATCATTTACTTCCCTAAACTTCCGATTCCAATGGAAAGAAAAAAGATCTGCAGCCTATCCACCGATAACATCATCTGCCCAACTTAGGGCCGCTGTAACAGTCGGAAAACCGACAGTACTGGTCAAAAGAAGTATGGCCTGATAAATCTCGTCAGAAGATGCGCCTGCCTCAAGTGCTCTTCGAGTATGGCTATGCACAGCACCTTCAGAACGGCTGGCAGTGGCAGCAGCAAGTTGAATTAATTGCGCTGTTTTTTCGTCAATCGGCCCTGCCCCTTTAACAGCCTTGCCCACTTCCTCCAATGCCGCCATAAATTGAGGATGACGCTCTTTCATTATATTGTATTGCTTAGATGGAATAGCTGACATGTGATTCTCCTTAACGTGTTGACTTTCAGGAAGCTTCTGTTGAAGATAAAAGTATAAACACGCAGGAAAGAAATAGCCATTTTATGAGGAGAACTTTATGGAACTCATCTTTGCTTACAATGCTGACAGCGGTTTCGTAAGTACCATGCTTGATATCGGTCACAAAATCATCAACCCTGAGACCTATTCATGTGACTTATGCAAAATGACCTTTGACACCTTTACCGAAAACAAAAAATGGAAAGAATTCCGCGAAAACTCCGAGATCACCATGGAGTTTCTTCATAGAGATGAATTTGAAAAGAAATATGAAATGAATTTTGAGTACCCAGTTGTCCTCAAAAATACAGAGACCATTGAGGTGGCGCTCTCTTCAGAACAACTTGCTGCGTTTAAAAACTTAGATGAACTTATTGATGCGGTAAAGAAAATAGCTTGATACAAATATAACTGCGATTATCACCAGTAATACAAACATTGGAGCTCAGCACAAAAAAATTATCTTCGGTTATGCAATATGAACATATCAAGAAAGTAGGCTGTCCCCATGAATGCCGAGTTTTGGATCAAGTACCAAACTCAATTCTGGAGAATGATTTTCAGGCCAATACCGACCAAAACAAGCCCGCCTAAGATTTCAACCCTGCCTCCCCATATTGTACCTATTTTTCTACCAAGAAGCATACCGGCAACGGTCAATATAGTAGTAATGACGCCGATAATTATTGCCGGAGCCCAAATCGTGACTCCAAGCATAGACAAGGAAAAACCAACCGCCAGCGCGTCTATACTTGTGGCAATGGAAAGAATGACCAGACTCATTCCTCTGGTTGGATCTCGTTTTTCCTTTGCATCTTCGTGATCCGTAACTGCTTCATAAATCATCTTACCTCCTACAAAAACGAGCAGACAAAAAGCTATCCATGAAGCAAAATGCGTAACAAATTGTTTGAGTCCGATTCCGGCAAGCCAACCGATAATCGGCATCCCGCCCTGAAACAGACCAAAGTGAAATCCGAGTCGAAATAATTGTCTCCGGGTAATTGGATCAAGGATGACTCCGGCACTCAGAGCCACTGCAAAGGCATCCATGGCGAGGGCAACGGCTATTCCGGTTAATGTCAGTATATCCATTAGTTATATACGGAAATTATAATGTCATTTAAAGAGACAATCTGCTTTTTATTTCCTGACCTATATAGTTGAGAATAGATCTAGAGGTAAGATAAACAGGAAATGACAACCGGTAAGTTTAGATGTTTCCTGAGTATATTAGGAACCGACCATATCCGGTTCAACATGGTTGTCCTGTAACTCCTGTAAATGACTATACACCCCACCTTTATCCAGCAATGCCTGGTGATCGCCCTGCTCGACAATCCTTCCTTTGTCCATAACCAGAATATGACCTGCCTTACGGATTGTGGACAGTCTGTGGGCAATGACAATCCCGGTTCTATTGGCGAGGGTGGAGGCTATTGCTTTATTGATGAGGATTTCTGTGGCTGAATCCACGCTGGAGGTTGCTTCGTCAAGGATAAGAACTCTGGGGTTGCGGGCAAGGACTCGGGCAAAGGCAAGGAGTTGCTTCTGACCTGAAGAAAGGCCAACGCCTCCTTCGCCTATGAGTTGTGTTTCCCATGTCCCTGATCGCTACAAGTTATGCTTTTGGGCGAATATTTCTTTTAATATGTCTAATGCAACGATGACAGAAGCAAGACTGATAAACATCTCGAAAATTTGACCAACATTGAACAACATATAATCTATAGCTATAAAAATAATAGCGTGAACGATAAAAAACACTGTAAGTGCATTAGATGGATTAGGCATATCTACAAGAAATCGCCATCGATTATCTTTATCCAGTTGCTTCATTAATGGTAAAAGGCACCAGAGAAAAGCCAAGAAAACATAAAAAAGCGGTGTTAGGAGAAAACCTATATTTTTAGTTAATTTATATGAGTAGCTGTCTTCAGGAAATTGGAGCAGTTCAGCTACATCGATGTTATGGATGTTTGTTTCATGCTGGGCATTCATTTTCACAATTTCCAAATCATGAGAATAGTCAAGCAGATGATCCCCCCAACTAATTTCTTCACCAAAGGCAAACATGGAGAGTACACAATAGAACACAATCCATACTCGTTTCCAGGAGTTATTGGAATCATTAGTGCTAAGTTTTAATGAGTAGAGAAATAGTAGCAACGATGCCAGCCAAGCTATTGCCGACAAAACCTCAAAGAAAGAAGACTCGGAGTTTGTTAACACGTGTTTTTTGACAATCCAGGTAACCAAGGGCTCATTAAAAATATGATAATGTTCTATTGCACAAAGAAAATAGATCGTTACGATAAAAAAGACGCTCGTCAAAAGGTAGGGCATTCTTAGCACGGTTTTCATTTGTAGTGTTTTTTCTATGTCGGCTCCACTCGGTGGCTTGCAGTAAAGTTTATTTTCTCGTACGTGCTTAACGAAGATTTGAGTCGCAAATAATTCACAGCTATGGACGAGTGTTCTGTTATTTCTCGACACGATATAATTGTTTCGAGCAATCGATCACACCAAGCCTCTTCAACGAAGTTAATAGCATGTGTGCGAAATAATCCAAATTTAGTTGGCACGTCCCAATGAATCAATAGGTTTTTTGACATTACTTGAAAATAAGCGACATGCTCCGCGAGTACTCATGCAGTGTGTTTTCCTGGCAAAGTTCACCACCTTCCTTTTCTCAGGCGGCTTTAAAGCTTTTTTTCTATAACATCCTTAAGAACTCGGTGTTCGAGGCCAAGTTCAGCATACATCTGATTTAATCGCTGACTCTCTTTCTCAACCTCTTTCAGGTGTTTTATATCAGGGGCCTCCATGCCTCAGTACTTAGCTTTCCAGTTGTAATATGTAGCTTCAAACATGCGGTATTCCCGGCAGACGTCTTTGACGCTGCCCCTCCCTCAACTTCTTTCAAGATCCGGACAATCTGGCTCTCTGTAAATCGTGTTCTTTTCATCTTAGATTTCTCCTTTCTTGGCTCACAACTATCCCGGAGAACTCACATTTGTGCTGGTATTATTTTCGGGGGAGGATTACATAAAGACACTCAACTGCTAACCACCGATAATGCAAGAAACATCACCAAGAAAGAAGCAAAAAGCCCTCTTGATTTCTAGGTGGACTTTTTGCTCGCAGAACAGAGCTTTGGCTAATCTAGTTATGTGGTATTATTTACTATCTGCTCTAAAGATAAATGTGCTTGAGCCATCAG
>SWCD01021570.1_pt1 | contig 15774 bp, 12 predicted proteins | sample 4693011 | NCBI WGS metagenome assembly SWCD01 (sample SAMN10267278, study PRJNA491770) | bioreactor metagenome | isolation source: DHS bioreactor inoculated with marine | place: Japan: Omine Ridge, Nankai Trough | reverse complement strand
CCTCTGGGCACAGTTTTTTACTTGAATCGTTACGTTCCTCAAACTATAAATGGTCAACCGTAAACTCCTTTCATCTTTGGTTTGACAAAAACTGAGCTCCCTCATACACTGCTCTAGGTATAGATACCTATTTCTGCTGTTTTTCTTGGACGAATCGGAGCTAACCCATATTTTCTCTGGTTTTCCTGAACATCCTCATGTTTACATAATTAAAACAGGTTGAAAATCATTCTAAAGTCATCCTTCTGAGGATGTTCTTAGGGGAGCTCGAAATGCTTGAATCTCTCTTTTGTCCTGATTCTGTAGCAGTAATTGGTGCCTCTCGTTCTCCGGGTAAGGTTGGTCATGATGTTTTTGCCAACTTGGTTCAAGGGGGGTTCACAGGTACCATTGTTGCTATAAATCCATCAGCCGCCGAAGTCCTCGGCCATCCCTGCCATAAAAGCCTGGAAGACTACGGTGAAAAGATAGATCTCTGCATCATTGCAGTGCCTCAGCCTTTAGTGGAGCAAGCGGTCCATGATGCTGTTGCTGCAGGGTCCGGGGGTATTATCATCATTACCGCCGGTTTCAAGGAGGTGGGCGAGGAAGGTGCTGAGCTTGAACACCGACTTGCTGAGTTTTGCAAAAGCAAGGAGGTGCGGCTGGTTGGCCCCAACTGCCTCGGCCTGATCAATACCACCTCAAAACTTAATGCCTCCTTTGCCGGCAAAATGCCTGACGAGGGCAATATCTCCATTATCTCACAATCAGGTGCCTTGTGTACGGCGATTCTTGATCTTGCTGCCAGCCGTCACCTTGGTCTGCAGACTGTGGTCAGCATTGGTAATAAGGCGGATATCTCTGAAGTTGATTTGCTTCGTGCCATGGCTGCAGATGAGCAGACAAAGGTCATCGTCGGCTATCTTGAAGATATCAGTTCTGGTGATGAGTTTGTTAAGGCCGCTGAAGACGCCTCCATGCAGAAACCGGTGGTGGTCTTGAAATCAGGAACCACAGCAGCCGGTCAAAAGGCGGCCGCCTCCCATACCGGTGTGTTGGCTGGAACAGACACCGCTTATGGCGCGGCCTTTATGCAGGCCGGTATTGTCCGGGCCGATACCTTTGAGCAGCTTTTTGATTATGCCACAGCCCTTGCCATGCAACCTCTGCCTCAGGGCAATCGGGTTCTTATTATCACCAATGCCGGCGGCCCTGGAACCATGGCAGCCGATGCCGTGGAAAAGGCTGGTATGGAGGTGGCTGAGCTTGACCGCAATGTTGCCACTGCCCTGCGTCAAGAATTGCCTGTGGCAGCAAGTGTTGGCAACCCCATTGATGTGCTTGGCGATGCACCGCCTGAACGCTATGCTGCTGCTTTAAAGGCAGCCCAAGAGGATGATGAGGTTGACGCCATTTTAGTTATCCTCACTCCCCAGGCCATGACCAAGGCCCCGGAAACAGCCCGGGCAATTGCCCAGACCATGACCGGAGATAAGCCGGTACTTGTTTCCTTCATGGGAGGTACTGCTGTGATGCCTGGTCGTGATGAGTTGTCCGCTGCCAACCTGCCTGATTATGAATCCCCGGAGCGTGCTGTGGGCGCACTCAAAGCCATGTACGAGTACAGCATGTGGCGTAACAGGCCGCCGCGCATCGTTAACAGATTTCCGGTCCACCGGCGGAGGGTAGAGCGGATTATTACCAGAAGTCAGCGCATAGGTCGCTTACAGCTTAATGAGGTAAAGTCCAAAGCCATTCTCAAGGCTTACGGTTTTAAAATTCCACCGGGCCAATTGGCAACCACCTCGGAAGAAGCCGTGGAGATTGCCGATCGCATCGGCTACCCCATGGCCATGAAGATTGTTTCCCCGGATGTCATCCATAAAACAGACCTTGGTGGAGTCAAACTTAATGTGGCCAATGCCGGTAAGGTTCGCGATGCTTTTGATCTAATGTCACTGCGTATCCGAGAGCAGGTTCCCGGTGCCCATATCGAAGGGGTATATGTTGAAAAGATGCTGGATCGAGGCCTGGAGATCATCCTTGGCATGAATCGCGATCCTCAGTTTGGCCCCATGTTGATGTTTGGTCTGGGCGGTATCTTTGTTGAGGTAATGAAGGATGTTGCCTTTCATTTGGCACCCATCACCTTTGATGAGGCGATCCAGATGCTGGTTGCCACCCGCTCCTATGAAATGCTCGAGGGCAAGAGGGGTCGTAAGGGCGTTGATATTGAGGCTGTGGCTGCTGGTCTGCAGCGAATCAGCCAATTAACCACAGACTTTCCTCAAATCCTTGAGCTTGATATCAATCCCTTTATTGTTGGTGAGATTGGCACAGAGCCTGTGGTTGCGGATGGCAGAATGACTCTAAGCACTCCCCTTGAAATTTGATTTAGGTATTCAATCCCTGAGGATAGATCATCATGGAATACGATAGCGCCTGGCAGGAGAAATTTGTTGATTTCATTGCCACCCCCAAGCAGGCTCTCTCCAAGGTCAAGCCTGGGCAGAGAGTTTTTGTCGGCACTGGTTGCGGCGAGCCGGTGGCCTTAGTTAAGGCCTTGGTGGCCAGGGCTGGAGATCTATCCGATGTTCAGATCCTACATCTTCTCACCAAGGGTGAAGCTCCCTATGCAGATGCCAAATATGAGGAATGTTTCACGGTAAATTCTTTTTTTATCGGTGAGAATGTTCGCGAGATTATCCAGCGCGGTGCCGGCAGTTATACGCCCATGGTTATGAGTGATATCCCCAAGCTCTTTGATTCCGGCCAGATGCCCTTGGATGTTGTTCTCATCCAGGTAACGCCGCCAAACAATCAGGGCAAGGTGAGCTTGGGGATCTCGGTGGATATTGTCAAAAGTGCTGCTGAGAATGGCTCTTTGGTTATTGCCCAGGTAAATCCGCAAATGCCCTGGACACGAGGTGATAGCACCCTTGATATTTATGATATTGACCTCTTGGTGCCGGTGGATGAGCCGATTTTGGAACGTCCCTCCAAGCCGCTTGGCGAAGCCACCAAGACTATTGCCAAATATATCGCCGCCCTTATTGAGGACGGTTCCACCATCCAGATTGGGCTTGGCCGCATCCCAGGTATTGGTCGCATTCCGCCCGCTATCCTTCGTTATCTGAGTGATAAAAAAAATATCGGCATTCATACAGAGTTGATTACCGACTCGGTGATTAAGCTTGTTAAAGAAGGCGTGATCAACGGCAGCCGCAAAAGTACGGATCGTGGCAAGGTTGTCGCCTCCTTTTGTATGGGAACCCAGAAGCTCTATGACCTCATAAATGATAATCCTCTTTTTTCTTTCCGCCCCACCGAGTATGTCAATGACCCCTATATAATTTCCCGCCAGCACAAGATGGTGGCCATTAATATGGCTTTGGAGATTGATCTCACCGGCCAGGTCTGTGCCGACTCGCAGGGCGATAAGTTCTACTCCGGTATCGGCGGCCAGGTTGATTTCAGCCGCGGCGCCTCTGGTTCCAAAGGAGGTAAGTCAATCATCGTTATATCTTCAACAGATGTGGAGAACGGCAGATCACGCATTGTTACTAGGTTGACACCAGGTTCCGGCGTAGTAACCACGCGCGGCGAGGTGCAGTATATTGTTACTGAATATGGAGTTGCCTACCTGCACGGGAAAAGCGTTCAGGAGAGGGCTCTGGCATTAATCAGCATTGCCCACCCAGATTATCGCGAACAGCTCTTGAAAGAGGCGATTGACGCCCATTTTATCCGCCAGGATTTTGCTGATGTGGAAGGGCGGTTTATCGTTGCCCATGAAAAGATCAAGACCTCTCTGATTCTTGATGATGCCACCCAGGTCCAATTCAGGGCAATCCACCCGACGGACGAGTCAAAGATGCGAGAGCTTATCTACAACCTCTCGCAAGAGACCATTTACTACCGTTTCATGAGCCACCAGCAACATTTCGGCAGCAAGCAGATCCACAACTTTGTCTACGTAGATCATCGTAAGGATGTGGCAATTGTCGGTGTGGTCCCCGAGGCCCATGGTGAGGATATTGTAGCTGTTGGGCGTTACTATCTTGATGAACGGACCAACAGGGCAGAGGTGGCCTTTGTTATCCGTGATGCCTGGCAGAACAGGGGTATTGGAACCTTTTTGTTCAAACATCTTGTCAAAACTGCTAAAAATAACGGTATATCAGGATTTACCGCTGAAGTACTCAGGGAAAACAAGAGGATGCAGGCCATTTTCAATAATTCTGGTTATAAAGTAGAAAGCTCGCTTGAAGAAGGGGTGTATAGTATAAGTATTGATTTCTAACCGCCTGTGCCTGTCTAAGGGCCAGTATTACGTGGGAGGTTACTGATGAAAGAAAATATGAATAAGCTCTTACCTTTCGCCACAATCCTCTTTGTAGTTTTCTTCGCACTAACAGCATGCGCTAAAACTCCTGTTAAGCAAACATATAAACCCCCAAGGACACATGCCTCTGATGTAAGAAAGGCAGATGCAACTGGTTCCAGCACAATAAAGGACAAGATCTATCTGCAGTATCAGCAATGGAAGGGGACAAGACACGCAATGGGAGGCCTCAGCAAGAGAGGTGTCGACTGCTCGGGTTTTGTCTATCTCACCTATCGTGAAAAGCTTGGTATGGAGATTCCCCGTTCAACCAAGCTTCAGTCTCAGGCTGGCAAAAAGATCAAACGGAGTGAACTTCGGCCAGGTGATTTGGTGTTCTTTAAAACAGGCTTTAAGGGCAGGCATGTGGGTATTTACATTGAGAAAGGTAAGTTTTTGCATGTTTCAAAGAAGAAGGGTGTAATGATCTCGAGTTTGGCTGGGTATTACTGGAAGGATAGGTATTGGCAGTCGCGGAGGGTGAGGTTGTGATCTCTTTTTGTTTGGGAGTGAGGGGACCTTGGGTGTTTCTTTGGTCTTGGTTGCCATTGCCTGTTACTTTTCTTTGCTTGCCCAAAGAAAAGTAACCAAAAGAAAGGGCACCCCAGCAGCACTGGCCTTACGGCGCGCTCGTCTTGTGCCGTGAAAGGGGAATTGTAGAAACTCGTACCCTGCGGATAATCAGACATGCTGCGCCCAGCGGAAGTGCCCTTGGGGTGCAATTCAAGTCCCTTTCCCACCCCAAGCCGAGCTCAGTGCTGAATGGGGAACTTCAATAAGGATGCCCTTCGGGCTTTATCAAATATCCTGGAAAATTATTGGCATGACATGCCTGTTGATTTATTGTCGACCTCTGCTGGGAATAAATAAAGTATCTTAATTTTACTCCGACCCCATTTATTACTTACAATTCAACTGGAAATATGATGGTTCTGACTCCACGTAAACCAGGACAGCCTCCATTTACCCTTGTCAAGGTAACGCCAACCCCGGAAGGCAAATTGCTCAAGGAAATAAAGTGGCTGAATGCCGCTCAACACTCACGACTAAAGAACGCATGTCTCAAAGTAGATGACCTCTATGCTACCAGTGATATTTTTCTGGTAGTGAAAGATAACTTCCACTCACTATGTGAGCTGTTAAGGGTTGTTTCCAAACATCACCCGGCACCAGATACCAAATTAGCTAGGCGTCCAATACTTAGAGAAGTTGTCAATACCGCATCTTCTTTTCGAATGTTTTTAGATCACCTTGATAGTGAGGGCAAGTCGAAACTTGGCAAAGCAATAGCGGACGAGTTGAAACAAGCTCAAAGTCGGGAGTACGATGCAAGTTTATCATATCGGCTTTGTTATCAATTGCGTAACCATGCTACGCACAAGGGTTTCCCGTCTTTAGAAGTTAATATCCGATCTTCTATGGAGGGAGATTTTAAAATAGCCTCTGCAAGTCACTATGGGTCTGGTAGTTTTACATCAGTATTAGTATCAATTAATCGAGACGAGCTACTAAGGGATAAAAAAAAATTAAATGCAAAGGTGTATAATGAACTAAAAAATCTCGAGGAAAAAATTGAACTTATTGAACATTTTAGAAATGCTGTAGAAGCTCTAGAGCGTATTCACAGTTTATACGTGCAAAAGCGAGACATCGCCCTTCAAAGTGAGCTGCAGCTACTGGACGAGTCAATTAGTGATGAAAGTCTTGCAGAAAGAGAATTTGTCACACTTTTTGATCAACCCAAACCAGTTGGGAAAAAAAGGAAAAAAAAATTTAGTCTTAGCTTCACTAACTATCCAATGGATGCGCTTCGGAAATTTAGAAAAGCTTAAAATGCTGAACTTTCTAACACTTCAAGAATGAGATAAACATGGCCTTTGCAGAAAAATAGGCCTTGCAATCCGCTCAAGCTCGCCAGTTTTATAGGCTTCGGCCAACTTGATTACAACCCAAACTTACCATCTTCAGCTAGGCTTGCGTCTTCGTTTTGCGTTAGACTGAAATAATGATTGGTACTCATAAATGCCTAAAAATCTTGTTAAATTCATAGATTCAAAATGGATGCCTGACTTTATGAATTTAAAACAATACAAAATCAAAATAGGATCATTTTTGTACTACCGAGAAATAGAGGATAAAAAACGCAGAGACCAACAAGAAGGGCAAAGAGGTCTTGATCTTATTTTAAAAAGACCATGCAAAAAACTTGATGAGCTTATTAAAAAAAATGGGTATGGCGACTACAATTCAGATTACTTAGACTCTACAGGCTGTTTTAAAGGTGAATATCACCTACTTGTTCACGACCATATGTATGAATTCAATGCCTGGGTCTTTTGTTGCTCAATAATAGATGATCTTAATGATATAGAAAAGCTCAAGACCAATTTTGAATGTGACAGTTTCTATTTCATATCTGATATCGATAAATTTATAAATTCTATCCAACGTTCACTAGGAAAAGATCTAATCTCTACACCTAAAACCTTATCAGGAGAATTAAGAGTCAAACATCCAGAAAAAGAAAGCGTATTCCTTGATGGGTGGAAAGATATCGTTTCATACAAAAATGACTCTAAATCAATGACTTTCACTTATGATACACTTGAAGATTTCTTAAACAACAAAGATTCGAGGAGTATTAATCAAAAGTTATGGTTTCAAAAACCAGTAAAATTTAGGGATGAAATGGAATTTAGATACATTTTATATCCAAGTGGTCCCAGACCTGAAAACAAACGCTATAGCATTAATGAAAAATATTGTTTTCTAGATGTAGATTTGACGGGCTGTATTTCAGAAAATCCGGCGGAAATATAAATTTTGAATCATTGGAGGCAGAGTCGAATTTATTCGATGGGCTGTCTCTAAGGTGTCTTTTCCTTGTAGCCTTTCCCCATTGCAGACCTGAGCTCGTCATCTGGTTTGAAAAGGATTTGAATTGCAGCATGTCCGAGTATCCGCAGGATGCGAGTTTCTGCAATTCCCTTTTCAAACCAGATGACGAGCGTGCCGAAGGCCAGGTTCTGCCGGGGTGCCCTTTTTGCGTTACTTTTTAGGCAAGTAAAAAGTAACTAAAGTTTTTAAGGCCCCAAAACCAGCTACCCACAAAAAAACATCAACCAACCAAACAAAAAAGGCGACCGATGAAAACTCATCAGTCGCCTTTTTAAGTTCATTTTCGCGATCAACCTGACCGCATATGTCCTAAGCTCAGGAAAATCCCCCCCTAGAAGAACACCCCGACAAAGCCCCAGCCGGAATTGAACTCGAAGAACTGGCTAATCTATAGCTCGATGCAGAGATTGTTTTCCTGATATTTTTACTCTCACACTTCGGACAGGTCACTTCAGAAACCTTACCGCTTGAAGTGAGGATGGTTTCAAAATTATTCTTACATTCGTTGCATTTAAATTCATAAATGGGCATGGCGGTGCTCCTGAAAACTTGTGGATTTTTACTATTTAATTATCTGCTTAATTTATACATTCTTTACTTCGATGTCCAGGACTTTTTCCAATTTGACAGGTCTTCGATTTTTCGAGGGTATCGCGTAAGGTTCGACATGCCTCAATACCTGGTTCGGAGGGCTGTCTAACAATGAGAAAATTGAGCCCCCACTCCTGTTCTGTACCGGTGAGAGATTCATAGATCTCCTCAAAGATGGCGTCGGAAGAGGGTGGTTCACCTTCTTCATGCTCCTGGTAAATAAGGTAATCATTTCGCTTGCGAAAGAGCATCACCGAGCCATCGTAAAACTCCCTTTTTTTACTGAATTGATGGCAGATATCTGCAAGGTTCTGGCCAATCTCATCAAAGACCTGGTCGGCCACCAGGTAGCCTGGATCCTGCTGGAATTCACCAAAGTTTGTAAACGTAATGAGGATCAAGCTGTATGATAATGTGTTTTTTTTGAGGACTCCCGCATCATCAAGAAAGATTAGGTAGCGGTAATTATAGAAGTCGCTGAGCGGTTCGCGAAAATAGGTTCGGTTACGGAAAAGCTCAACATCCTTCATGAAGCCAGCCGTGACCCTGGTTTTAGCAGTTATTTTTGGGAGATCAGGAATAATGTTAATAAGAGCCGAGACTACTTTCTTATCCAGCCGTCCTTTTTTGGCCTCTTTTTTAAGTACCTTAACTGCCTCTTCCGTGGAGAGGGATTTTTGATAAGGTCTTCTGGAAACAAGGGCCTCGTAGGTGTCGGCAACCGCAACAATCCTTGGCAGGAGACCGATTTCATCACCTTTAAGCCCCGCCGGATAGCCGCTGCCATCCAGGCGTTCATGGTGGTTAAGGATAATGTCGATGATTCTGTCGTCTTGAATATGGCGAGCTACAAGTTTGGCACCGATCAGGGGATGGTATTCCATGATATTCCGGTCTTGAAGACTAAAGCGGGCCGGTTTCAGGAGCACATCATCGGGGATAGCTGTTTTGCCAAGATCATGGGCCAGACATCCCAGTTCTAGACTGTCTAGGGTATCTTTACCTAAGCCCAGCTCCTGACCAATGAGTTTTGAAATAGCCGCCACCTCCATATCGTGCTCAAAGGTATATTGATCACGATTTGCCAGCACCTCTGCAATTATCTCAAAGAGCTCTTTAAGAAATACGGTGTTTGATCTTTCCAGTTTTTGTTCAGTTTTTTTTCTGGATTCGGTTTGCCAGGCGAGCTTGATGTCTTTTAGCTTTATACTGGCTTCGGCGCGGGAAAGTTCTTTTTGTTCTGCCTGGATCTTGCGTATGGCTCCTCGGCTGAGGCCAATGACAAGCAGAGCAAATGAACCGCCCAGGAAAATACTGGTAGCAATGAGGATGCTGGGAAAGGGGAATTTGTGAAGAAGTAAGTAAGCGAAAATGAGATGACCACAAAAGAAAAGGGTCATTATAAAAATAAGCAGAAGCCATTTCTTTTGGAGAGATTGGGGGATTTTCCCTTTCAGACGTATGCCGGAAATAATCGAAATAAGCATGAAACCAGCTCCGATTATAACGAGATTGGTGGTGGCTGGTGATGTCATTATTCAGTTCTGCTTGTGGTTTGTGAATGGGTGACAGCTTGGGAAGCTGTTTTGTTAGTGGGTATTCCTTATACTGCCTAATTTTGGAGAATTAATCACCCCCATTATTCATAGTCGTCATCGCCAGTATGGGGAGTCGGATGTTCGGTGAGAAAAATGGTGGCATAAGTATCCGGTATTTGAGGTTAATAACTTCTTGATGATGACTGTTAAGGCATGTATGTTCACCTAATGGAATTTGCCTGGTTAACATATGGATTAAGTCAAGCCTGCTGGTTGCGGAGTGAACATGAGACGTTTTGAAGCGTGGTTCGGGCTCTTTGTGGTACGCAGGCGTTGGTGGATCTTGATCCTGGCAATCTTGGTTGCCTTCTGCACTGCCAGTGGCATGGCAAAGCTGCAGTTTGTTAATAACTCCCGGATGTTCTTTTCAGAGGAGAACCCGCAGCTCCAGGCCTTGGAGATGCTGGAAAACACCTATACGAAATATGAGAATGTGCTCTTTGTGGTTGAGCCGGCCTCAGGAAATGTCTTTGAACGCCAAACCTTAAGTGCCATTCAGGAGCTGACAGCAGAGGCCTGGAAGCTGCCTTACTCGAGCAAGGTCAGCTCGTTGACCAATTTTCAACACACATGGGCTGAAGGTGACGAACTTATAGTCGAAGATTTGGTGCGCCATGCTGACAAGCTTAGCGACGAGGATCTGGCTGCTATCAAAGAGATTGCCCTTGCCGAACCGTTGCTGGCAAATAGTCTGGTTTCTGCTTCAGCTCATGTATGTGGGGTTAATGTTAATATCATCAAACCTGAGAAGGATGTAAATGAGTCGCGCGAGGTTGCAACCCAGGCCAGGGAGCTTGCCCGGAATATAGAAGCAAAATATCCCGGGATTACACTCCATCTCACTGGCGGTATCATGGTTGATGATGCCTTTGGCGAGGCACCCAAGAGGGACATGGCCGACTTGATGCCATTTGTTCTTCTTATATTCTTTGTCGCCATGATTATCTCCCTGCGTTCGATTCTGGCGACTCTTTCCACTTTTTCTGTGGTTTTTATGTCGGTTTTCACCGGCATGGGGCTGGCAGGATGGCTGGGCATTGATATTACACCTGCTTCGGCAAACGGCCCCATCATTATTCTTACCCTGGCTGTGGCTGACTCTATCCATGTCTTGGTTACCATGTTCCATCAAGTACGCCTTGGCAGGAGTCGTAAAGAGGCCGTGGCTGAGTCTCTGCGCATAAATCTCCAGCCCGTTTTTGTTACCTCGCTCACCACTGCCATTGGTTTTTTGACCATGAATTTTTCCGATGCCCCACCTTTTCGTGACTTGGGTAACATCGTGGCCATGGGGGTAACAGCGGCCTTTTTTTACTCTGTTATGTTTTTGCCTGCTCTGGTGGCTGTTTTGCCCATTAAGGTCGGAGTCGTTCAGGAGCAGCAGGCAACTTTTTTTGAGAGGGTGGGCAGCTTTGTTGTTGCCAAAAGAAAGCCTCTTTTTAGATGGCTTCTGCTTTTTATGGCCTTGATGACCACCGGCATTAGCCGCATTGAGCTGGATGATGATTTTATCCGTTATTTTGACCACAGTTATGCGTTTCGCCGGGCATCTGAGTTTGCCATTGCCAACCTCTCCGGGGTCTATATTATTGATTATAGTCTGAGTTCCGGTGAAGAGGGGGGAATCAATAACCCTGAATATCTGCAAAAGGTTGACGAGTTTACTCAGTGGTTTCGTAATCAGGAAAAGGTGCGCCATATTTATTCGATGACTGATATTATGAAGCGCCTTAACCGATCCATGCACGGAGATGACCAGAATTGGTATCGTTTGCCTGATCAGCGTGATTTGGCAGCCCAGTATCTTCTTCTCTACGAAATGAGCCTGCCCTTTGGCTTAGATCTAAATGACCGCATTAATGTCGACAAGTCTGCCACCCGGCTCACCGTTACCCTGGGTGATAGTACCACCAGGGAGGTGCGCGAGCTGGAGGAAAAGGGAAGACGTTGGCTGGAAGCAAATGCTCCGCCACCTATGCACACCTATGGCTCTGGTCTTTCGGTGATTTTTTCTTATATTTCTAAAAGGAACATCCAGTCCATGCTTGGTGCCTCCATAGGCGCGCTTTTGGTCATTTCATTAATACTGGTTTTTGTGCTCCGCAGCTTTAAGCTTGGTTTGATCAGTCTGTTGCCTAATCTTTCGCCGGCATTTATGGCCTTTGGCCTTTGGGGATATACAGTAGGGCAGGTAGGCTTGGCTGTTTCGGTGATGATTGCCATGACCATGGGTATTGTGGTGGATGATACGGTTCATTTTCTCTCTAAGTACCAAAGGGCGCGCAGGGAACATAGAACCTCTGCTGAAGAGGCGGTGGTCTATGCCTTTAAGACCGTGGGTTCGCCCATTTTAGTAACCACCCTTATTCTGGTGGCAGGTTTCTTGGTGCTTTCTTTTTCCGGGTTTGAGATAAATTCCAATATGGGCTCCATGACTGCCATCACCATATTTTTTGCTTTAATTATGGACTTCTTTTTTCTTCCAGCCTTACTTGTTAAAATTGATAGCAAAACAGGTACAAAAACACAGGAGACATGATGCGATTTGTATCCATACTTTTCTTACTCTTTCCATTTATCGTAGTTGCCGACTCTTTAGCGCAGAGCCCGGAAGAGAAGGGGTTGGCCATTGCTAAGAAGGCTGATGCCCAGGATAATGGTTTTGCTGACTTTACAGCTGATATGGAGATGATTCTTCGCAACAGGCATGGCCAGGAAAGTATACGAAAAATACGTATTCGGACCCTTGAGGTTAAAGATGATGGCGATAAGAGCCTGACTATTTTTGATTCACCGCGTGATGTTAAAGGCACAGCACTGCTCACCTTTACCCACAAGGTGGGGGATGATGATCAGTGGCTCTATCTCCCAGCTCTTAAAAGGGTCAAGCGTATTGCCTCACGTAATAAGTCAGGGTCGTTCATGGGCAGTGAATTTGCCTATGAAGATATTGCCAGTCAAGAGGTGGAGAAATACACCTATAAATATCTTGAAGATGTTGTTTATGAGGGACACGATTGTACGCGGGTTGAGAGTTATCCTGTTGATGCAGCTAACTCAGGTTATACCCGCATGGTTTCGTGGCGAGACAAGGATGAGTACCGTCTCTGGAAGGTTGAGTATTATGATCGCAAGTCCAGTCATTTAAAGACGCTTACTTTTGATCAGTATAACAAGTATCTTGACCGCTATTGGCGCCCCCATCTCATGCATATGGTGAATCATCAAAACGGCAAGTCAACGGAGTTACGTTGGCATAATTTTAAGTTTGCCACCGGCCTGAAAGACAGTGACTTTAATAAAAACAGCCTGAAGCGAGTAAAGTAAAGATGGCAGGCCGTGATCATTTTTTCTCGTCTTTAATAGTTTTCTTTTGGGCGCTGAGTTGTTCTTTTTTTCTACCATCTTTTGCTCATGCTTTTGAGCTCACCGGCTCTGCTGCCCTGGAAGGCCGTCTCTTTTTTCATAGCCCTCAGTTTCCTGAGCAGCGTTTCCAAAGCGCTTCCATAGCTTTGGATGCAGAGCTTTACCACGAGTTTGACAATGGCTCCAGCCTGATTTTTGCTCCCTTTGCCCGTCTTGATAGTGCTGACAAGGAGAGGAGTCATGCTGATCTTCGTGAGCTTAACTACCTGCATGTCAGCGATGACTGGGAGTTTCGTCTTGGTGTCGGTAAGGTGTTTTGGGGCGCCTGTGAGTTCGTCCACCTTGTCGATATTGTCAATCAAACTGACTTGGTTGAGTCCCTGGATGGTGAAGAGAAGCTGGGGCAGCCAATGCTCCATTTCTCTTTAGTGCGAGATTGGGGTGTGGTGGATTCCTTTTTGTTACCCTATTTCCGTGAAAGAACCTTTGCTGGTGAAAAAGGCCGCTTGCGCCCCGCACTTGTGGTTGATACCGACCACCCTTTATATGAAAGCGGCAGTGAAGAATTCCATCAAGACATTGCCTTTCGCTATAGTCACAGTTTGGGTGCAGTTGATTTTGGCCTTTCCTATTTTCGTGGTACTTCTCGCGAGCCTTTTCTGTCTCCCTCCCTCAATTATAAAAATGAACCGGTTCTGATCCCCTTTTACGAGCAGATAAGTCAAACATCTCTCGACCTACAGGGTGTTTTCGGCTCTTGGTTGATTAAGGGTGAGGCCTTTTATCGAAGAGGATATGGTCGCCCCTTTGCGGCCACCACCTTTGGCTTTGAGTATACCTTTGTCGGCGTTTTTGATTCGAACCTTGATTTAGGTATTATCGGCGAATATGTCTTTGATGACCGAGAGGAGGAGCGAAAGGGTATCTTCAACAACGATGCCATGGGCGGTCTGCGCCTGGCATTTAATGATGCTGCTTCAAGTGAGTTACTTTTTGGTATTATCCAGGATCTTGATCATAGTTCCCGGCTGTTGAGTCTGGAAGCTGGGCGCCGTTTTAACGATTCTCTTCGTTTGAATATTGAGGCGGCCTGTTTTATGGATGGCGACAGTGAGAGCGTTGACAATGCATTACGTGATGATGATTTTATAAAGCTGGAATTGGTTTATTATTTCTAAATTCATCACAGACAAAGGAGGCTTTTTATGCAACGCATCAAATGCTCTCTCCACCTCATATTTCTTTCCTTTTTAGTTTTATTTCTTGCCTCTTGTGCTCCGAAAAACGGCCACGTCTCTTTAAATTTTGATGATCAGGTTGAGGTTGATCTTTCTGGCGGTGAGCTCCAGCCCGGCTTTAGCTATTTTTACAACGGCTCAGAGGCTGAACCCCATACGATTATCGGCATAGCTGGAGATGTTTCTTTTCAGCAAGATCTGTGGCAACCGGCAACAGAGGGCGTGGTACAGGTTCAAAGGTGGCTTGAGAATATCGATAGCAGCTATATTTCAATAACCGATATGTATTCTGGCGGCACTCTTGTTGATGGGCAGGGCAAGACACTTGGTATATGGTTTTCTAAATACAGGTTCTATTCAGGCTTTTTTACCAGTGATGGGAAACTTGTTATCAGGCGGCCTTTACGTGACAAGAAAACAGTAATTTTTGAAAGATAAGCTTAATGGTAATTATTACTAAATAGTTCTTTACATCATATCCTCCGGTGTTACTATGGTGACATTAGAAAAATGAACATCCGGAGGTAATTATGTGTGTTGAAGTAAAAAGAACCTGTCAATGCGGCTCAAAAGAGGCCTCTTTCCATATGCGTGACCACATTATGGCCCCTGAGGTTGTTGACCGCATTTATTGTCCAGACTGTTCATCCACCGTGAACAAAGATGAAGAAACCATGCTAGCCGATAATGGCTGGCTTATTGAGTATGATATGGACATGGCGCGTATGTTTGCCATTACCAAGCTGCAAATGGATCCGGCCAGCGTTGATCCTGAGTTTGTTTTTGATGAAGGCTACGCCACCTGGAAGGAAATGTACCCTGGCGAGACTGAAGAGATTGCTGATGAACGTTGGCAGATCATCTCCAGGAAAAGTGAAGATCCTAAGCGCTATCTGCGCGAAATTAATGACTGGGCCGTGAATCGTATTCAACGCCTAAAAGAAGTTGGTTGGCGTAAGGCACAATTAGCCTGATTTTAAAAATTATATTTCTTGGAAAAGCGGTTTGCCATAAGGTAAACCGCTTTTTTAGTTTGGGCTCTTTCGGGCCGATCGTTTCTGCCACAGCCACCAGCCCAACAGAAAAAAACCAGCACCAATAGCATCGGCAACGATGTCGGCAAGGCTTGGGTAACGCCCTGGGATGAACGATTGATGAAATTCGTCACTGATTCCGTAAAGCAGGCAAAAAAGAAGAATAGCCCATAATGAAAGAGCACCTCTTTTAGTGACCTGGGGCAACCAGGCCCAAAGGGCTGTTGCCGCCAAAGCAGCATAGGCCAGGGCATGGAAAATTTTATCGAAAGTGTCGATGCCTTTTGGCATCTCATTGCCGGGTGTGTGTGAAAGAAGGAAGATAACAGTCATTATGCCGATTAAGGGCAAGAAACGCACGACTCACGGTTCCTTTATGATGGAAGCTGATTCAGAATTCTGAAGTACCTTAACCGGCCTTTTAAGCAGAATTACAACCCAGAAAAGAACAACCACCATAACTCCGATCATGTCGGCCTCAAGATCGACCTTGTCTGGTCTGCGCCCGGGAATAATTGATTGGTACCACTCCTCGAGGCCAGCGAAGGCTAAACAGATAAAGATTGTTGCTGTGCTTATCCTGAGAGGGAAGCGGCGGGGAAGATTACGGCCAAAGGCAAAGAGATAGCTTGCCGCTAAAATACCATAGGCCAAGGCGTGGGCATATTTGTCAACGCCGCCAT
>SWCD01006437.1_pt1 | contig 15793 bp, 15 predicted proteins | sample 4693011 | NCBI WGS metagenome assembly SWCD01 (sample SAMN10267278, study PRJNA491770) | bioreactor metagenome | isolation source: DHS bioreactor inoculated with marine | place: Japan: Omine Ridge, Nankai Trough | reverse complement strand
CCTTGAGGCCTGCAACACTGTTGATGGCTGCTGCCTTTGCTTCAGCCGAAAGAGTGGGGTTGATGTCTGATAAGCCATCATCTTGGGCAGGTGGTACCCATATGCCGTTTATTTTTAGGTCATGGAGACCAAGGGCGCCATTGGTGTGGTTGCTGTATGAAGTAGGATTGCCGTCCACGTCAACGGTTGCCGGAGCAATGGTGGTAGAATCCAGGCCAGCCGCAGTAAGCACCGCAGTTGTAGTGTTGCCGAAGGTGAAACTGGTTGGTGCTGACAGAGAAACTGTACCGGTGTTGTGGGTGGTGTCGGCACCACCCGATGCATCAGCACTCACATCATCAAAGCCAAGACTAGTTGCCGCGAGTGAGGCTGGTGCAGGACCGGTAAAGGTAATGGCTGAAGCATCGCCATCTTGTACATTTCGAAAAACAACAGAGTCAACGACACCGCCATTGGCGCCATTACCCCTGAGGGCCATGACTCCGGTAGAACTGCTTACGCTGTTAACAGCGTTCACGGTTTGTTGGGCAACTTCAGTGGCTGTACCGCTGGCAGTGAAACCCACTGTGGTTGTACCTCCGCTGCCAGTGATGTCAAAGGTGATTGCCAAGGGGGGGGCGACTGCAGTGGCGGGATTGGCACCGCCTGTCAGTGTTGTGAGGCTGGCCGTGATGTTGGTGTCAGTATTAATAGCCGTGGCAAGATTAGAAGCGTTGAGCATATGGAGACCACTAATGGTGTCCGGGGGAACAAGCAGGTTTGTCAGGTCGGCAGAATTTACCTGCTCTGTAAGTCCTGTGCTAGGGTAGTAAAATTCCAGGGTTCCCGGCGGAACCACCGCGCTGTTAAGGTCAGTGCCATCCTGAACAATACCTGGTTGCGGGAAGAGGGAAACCGGTGTGGAGGCCACGCCGTTTAAACGATAGCCGTCAATGAGTTCTCGGACAAAGGGTTTGGGTTCAATATCGTTGTAGCCTGAAGTTCGGGTGCCGCCGAAGATATATTTGCCGGCAATCTGGGTGTTGGCCAGAGTAACGGCCTGGTCAAGTAGATTTGCCACCTTGGGGGCAATAAGGTCACGGTCATTTTCTACAATGGGGGTTTGGGCCTCAATGGCAATGACCTTAGCCTCCATGATCTGTTCTTTAATCTCGCGCAGGGCCGTTTCCGCGGCGGTGACCATGGAGTCACCGTAGTTGATATTGCTTTGATACTGGTCAAGCTCAGCGATCTTGGTGCGCATAATTAAGGATGAGACCATGTTCACCGGGTTGTCAGAAATTTTTGACATCTGGCGGCCCGAGGATATCTGGTCGTTGAGCCTGAAAATATCCTTGTTGATCGTATGCAGGTTGGCATTAATCCGAGTAAAAAGGGTATTTAAGGTGGTTCTCATAATATCTACCCCTATCTGTTTACACTGTTAAGCAGTGTCACCAGCATTTCGTCTGAGATGGTGATGAGCTTGGCTGCTGCCGTATAGGCATGCTGGAATTTAATAAGATTGGCCATCTCCTCGTCGAGGTTGACGCCTGAGGTTGCATCGCGCATTTCGCGAAGCTGGGTGGTGACCAAGGTGTTGTACTCAAAGTCACGATCCACTGTACGGCCTTTGATGCCAATGGTCGCCACCAGGGCGTTATAATGACCGTCAAGGGTGTTATTGGAAGCACCGGTGAAATGGATATCTTCTTTGTTTTGAAGATTGGTAATGAGCAGGGCGTTTTGTTGGTCGCCGGTGAAAATCTGACCATAGCTGTCTATCTCGCCGGCAGCGACATACTCCAAGGAGTCGGAAACTTGAGAATTTATGCCGATGGTGGAGGCGCTGTGGCCGGTGAAAAAAGTGTTGATGCCGGCAGTGGCCAGGAAGTTTGAGGTGTCGCCACCAAAGGCAAAGCTGTGGTTGGCATCCGGATTCAGGACAAGTTTGTTTTCTTCCACTGTGGCGGTTAGCCAGGTGTTGGGACTCACGCCGCTGGCATTCTCCACAGCCACATTGATGGCGTTGGCAACATCGTAAAGGGTGTAGACCCGGTCCATGGGTACTGATACCGGAGTGGGCAAGGCCAGGGTATCGTCGCTGTTATAGAGCCAGATATCAAAGCTCGTGCCATCGGTGACGAGTTCATCGGAATAGGCATAGCCCATCATGGATGCCGCCAAGCCGCCAACACCGCCGGTGCTGTCGGAATACTCGTAGAATATTTTGCCATCCCCTGGCGTATCGTTAATGCCATAGACCCCGCCATCAAGACCAAGATGGGTGAGGTTGACATCGGTACTGCCGCCATCGATCTCAATGGGGCCATCATTATTAAAAAGGGTGATCTCACCGGTATTATGGGTGGCATCAGCAACGTAGGTGCCATCCATTAAGCCCAGATGTTGGTCCGGGGAAGCACCGGCAGGATCAATGCCACCCAGGACGATTTGTGACTCATCGCCTGGGTTGTCATTTTTAAGAATGAGCGCATTGAGGGCACCGCCGTTTAAACCAGTGCCCACATCAGCAGTAAGGGTAATCTTGGGAACATTTATCGGCCCGGTTGCGGTATTATGGGTCGTGATGGCAGTATTAATGGTGCTTGCCAGGTTGGCGGCCAGGGTGGCCGGGCTACCAACATCAGCCGCTACGGCAGTATAGCTGATCGCTAAACCGTTAATGGTAAAGTCCATGGTGTCGCCAATGGCCAAGGGAGCGGCAGTAACGGCGTTGCCGGCCACCAGCGTTGTCATTCTGGCCTTCACGCTGCTCAACGAATCATTAATGGCCTGTACTGCATTTGCTGTTTTGCCCATGGCAATGCCATCAACGGCAATGGCGCCGTCGATTCGGCCAATGTCGCGGTTGTTGATGATGAAGGTGCCTGCCGGGATATCGTCAAAGGCTGTTGCCGGATCAACAGTTGACTGCAACCTTGTGGTGTCAGCCGCCGGGGTGGTGCTTGTTACGGTATCGGAGAAACGGATCAGGCCGACACCTTGGGTGTGGAGCTCATTTACTTCACGGATCAGACTGTTTGCCATGGCGTCAAGACGCCCCAGATAATTTTCGGGTACGCCCTCAACAAGTTGGCCATGGATCTCCATCCAGCCGCCGATTTTGCCGCCTAATTCTTCACCTCGGCCGATTTTGGTCAAAGTTACCTGGCCATTGGCATTGGTTGATTGCCAAGCCAGGTCCCTTTCATCCCATGTTAGGGACCACGCCTCGTTATTCTCCACCAGGGTATGGCCATCTTTAAGCATGATGGTGTAGGCGCCGTTGTTCATCTCAAAATAATTTAAGTCCACGAATTGGGCCAACTCCTTGGTGAGTTCGTCCCGCTGGTCACGTAGATCATTCTGTTTTTGGATATCACTCTCGGAGCTGGAGATTTGGACGTTGAGCTCGGCAATCTGGGTTGTCAATGTATTAACATCAAGAACTGCCGAGTGGAGATTTGAGCTGATATCTTCCCGAGATTGAGCAATTTCATCTGCCATGATATGGAGCTGTTCGTTAATCAGAAAGGCCTGCTGGACCACGGTCTCGCGGGAAGAGATAAACTCCGGGTTGTTGGCAATTTCCTGCCAGCCCACCCAAAATTCACTTAAAAGCTCATTGACTGCCATGCCGGGTGCCTCGTTGAAAACGGTTTCAACCACCCGCATGGACTGGTATTGGGACTCGAGGTTGCTTAGTTTTGATTCCTGATTGATAAGACGTTGGACCATGAAACGGTCATACTCCCGTTCAATGCGTTCTGCCTGAACACCGTTACCGATGAAGCCAATGCCAATGGGGCTGGCAATGGGCGATGTGAGATCAACCGTCTGCCTGGTGTAGCCTGGGGTGTTTACGTTGGCTACATTATGACCTGTGACACCAATAGCTAGCTGATGGGTGACAAGGGCCTCTTTGGCAAGGTTGAGAACGTGGGAGATTCCGGCCATTTTTATACCTCACGGGAAAGCAGCGATGGGCGGGCTTTTTCTGTTTTTCCCATCATGCCGCTTGGCGAATAGGTGGGGTCGTTTGCAATACCGTCACTGATCAGGGCAATGGCATCACCTAGGTAGCGCAGGGTATCTTCGGTGAAGCTGTGATTGATGTAGCTCTTGCGGTCGATCTCATCGCGCAGGCTGGCCAGGTTGAGACGGATGTTTTCCAGCTCTTCAACTTCATCATCCTGGAGGTGGGGATAAAGGTCGCGAAGTTGGATGATCTCACCTTCTTGACGTTCTTCCTCTTTACCAAGGATAAGGGCTGCTGTTTCCTGGATTTGCTCATCAACAAAGATCATTTGGCGCAGGCCGTTTTCTTTTTGTTTACTGATCTGTAAAAGAATGGACATTCCCATCTTCAAAAGTCCTGCCTGCTCTTGATCCAGAATATGGATGAAGGCATGGGTGTAGTTCACCTGTTTTTGCAGTAGGGCTACGAGCTGGTCAAAATGTGGGCTGGAAGTTTTCATAATCGCCTCCTTTTTCATTAGGCGTTTTTGGTAAGTTGTTCAAAGAGCATTTTGCCAAAACCAATACCGCCGCCAGTGGCCATTTTCTCTGCGATTTCTTGGTCAGCCATGGACTGAAAAAGTTTCTCGGCGTGGCTTTTTTCAAAGATGCCTTCGGTTTCAAGGGAAGCCTCGCGCATGGCGCTGAGCATCTGGTGGGTGAGCAGGGCCTCAAAATCATTACAGGCCTTGCGGAGATCCTCTTTGTCCTGGGGGCTCATTTTGGTCTGCTGATCTGCCTTAGCTATGGCAGGTAAATGTTTTAGGGAGATCTCCATAGTCTTACCTTAAATGATCTGTAAATCAGCCTTGATGGCGCCGGAGGCCTTCATGGTCTGGAAAATGGCGATCAAATCCCGGGTTGTTACACCCACAGAATTGAGGGCCCGCACTACCTCACCCAGGGTGACCCCTGTGTCGAGCTGGACCAGTAAATTTTCTTTGTCGCGGGCAGTGATGTTTCGATTGGCCTCTTGACTGGGAACCTGGCCGGTGGTGGGATTCACCTGTACTGAAAGGTTGCCGTGGGCCACGGCAACCTCATTAATTGTTACGTTTTCGCCCATCACCACGGTGCCTGTTCGCTCATCAATGATGATCTTTGCCTGGTTGTCGGGAGTGATGTCGAGATTTTCCAGAACAGCAAGGAGGCCCACCTGGTTCTTTTCAAAAGCTGGTGGAACTTTGATTGCAACAGTGGCGCTGTCTTTGGCTGAGGCATATTGGCCGACCAGGATATTGTCCACCGCTTCAACAACTCTGCTCATGGTGGTGAAGTCTGGATTGTTGAGGTGGATGGTGAGCTCTTTTTTGGTAAGCAGGGAAACGGGCACCTCTCTCTCCACCGTGGCGCCCCCTGGAATACGGGCGACATTGACATGGTTTTTCTGGCTGTTTCTGGTAGCGCCTCGTACCTCAAAGCCGCCAATGGAGACTGGGCCTTGGGCCATGGCGTACACCTTGCCATCGAGCCCTTTGAGTGGGGTGGCAATAAGGGTTCCGCCGGCGAGTGAGGAAGCATCACCAAGGGAGGAAAGGTTTATATCAATACCCTGACCAATTTTGACAAAAGGTGGCAGCTTGGCAGTCACTAAAACACCGGCGACATTTTTTACCTTCAGGTCTTCCTTGTTGACATGCACTCCCATGTTTTCAAGCATGTTAACCAATGCCTGGCTGGTGAAGGGCGATTTGTTGCCATCACCGGTACCGCTTAAACCCACCACAAGGCCATAGCCTACCAGCTGGTTGTCGCGGACGCCTTTCACTGTGGCAAGATCCTTAAGCCGGGCTGCCTCGGCTGCTTGGCTCCAGAAAATAAGGAAAGCAAGGGCGAGAAAGCTGACGATATGTTTTTTGTGAGTCGTTTTCATGGCATTTGTACCGTTTTATGTGCGTCTGACTTGTTGTTTTGCAAGGGGTGTGCCAAAAGTTTTTAGGGTTTTTTTAAGGTTAAGGTCTCGATTTTAAAGACAATAAGCTTCGTGTGTGAGGTGGGTAATTTTTTCCCACCTCACACACGAAGCTGAATTGATAAACCTGTTCCTGTTTTAAAAAAGTGCTTTGAAAAACGTAGCGAGCAGCAAAAAGACAAGGAAGAAATGGAAGAAAAAGCGGAGCTTACATATGTAAGTGAGCATTTTGATTCCATTTCTGACGCAGAATTTTTGCTGTGCAGTAGTTTTTCAAAGTACTTTTTAGAAGGGCCAAAGGATATCTACCCCCTTGGCCAGCCAGCCAGGCTGCTGTTTGTCGCTCACTGCACCCTCACCTGAAATTTCAATACGGGCATCGGCTATCTGGGAGGATTTAACCACATTGTCCGGTGAGACATCAGCAGGCCTGATAAGGCCGGAGAGTATGATGTGTTGAGTCTCGTTGTTGGTTTTTACCTCCCGGTATCCTTGGATGAGTAAATTGCCGTCCATGGTTACATCAATGACCCGGGCTGAAATTGTTGCTGTCATCGTATTGTCGCGGGTGGTTTCTCCATCACCCTTAAAGTCGTTTTTCAGGCTGGCCCCAAGGGTTCTGCTGTTCGTGCCGGGTTCTTTAAGTTTTGCCCATTCAGCAAAACGGAAGAGATATGAAATGTCGCCGGTAACACTGGAGTCCCGGGAGGTCTCAGTGGTTGCCTCAGCGGTGGAGCTGGCTGTTTCAACAATGGCAACGGTAACGATATCTCCAACTTTATGGGCCCGTTGATCTCGATAAAGATCCATGGTGTGGGCCGAGTAGATGGAGCCTTCTTCAGGCATGAGTCGTTCACTTTGGACAGGAGGCAGGGAGTGTCTGGCCGGTAGTGCAGTTGAGCTGTTTTGGCCCGGTATTACACAGCCTCCTAAAAAGCAGGATAGTAGGATACATAAAGAGGCTTTTTTCATGGGAATATCTCCGTTAAAAATCAACCTGAACCAAGCCGGAACTGATCACCCTAGCTGTGATCATTTGCCGGCTTGTGAGGTTTTTTACTTGAACAAGGTCTCCCTCGGCTCCTTGGCTTCGTGCTTCGCCCTTTGTGGAAATTTGCAGGGACTTGCTTGTTGCCTTGATAGTGACTAAGTCACCCCTGTTAACCACGGGTTGTTTCTTTAAGTATTGCTTGAGAAGGACGGTGCCCGCACCAAGAGAGGTTCTAAGTCCCTTGTTGAGAGCCTGTTCAGGGCTTGTTACCAGCTCATGGCTGAACATGGTGATGTTGCGCCGTATCACAGCGATATCGTCACGGCTGATAGTATCTCTGCGTCCGAGACGTCGGGTGAGAACGACCACATCGCCGAAGAGTTCAAGGTTGCCGCGCATTTTAATTTTTTTGCTTGGAGCACCATCAACCGTGATAATGACTGACAAAGATTTTTGCCCCAAGTAGCGGCTGTGGTTTTGGTTAAGCACCTTATAATCGATAGTGCCCATGGGGAGGGTGACCTGGGAGGGACTGCTGCTGAAATTGCTTATCACAAGATCCTCAACAGGCCAGGTGCTAGTGGTAAGCACGATGTCGGTGAAAATCGCCTCAAGATCTTCGTGATCAAGAGTGATGTCTTCTGCAGAAGCCTGAGTGTCCCAAAAAAGCAGAAACAGGGGGAGCAGGATGAGAGATAACAGGGTTTTTTTACGCATAAATCTACCTTGCTTTACCGGACGAGGTTATTGGTGACTTCGAGGATTTGATCTGCCGTACTGATACCTTTGGAGCTGGCATCAAAAGCCCTTTGGGTGACGATGAGGTTCACCATTTCCTCAGTAACGGAAACGTTGGACATCTCAAGGTAGCCCTGGGCTAAGGTGCCAGCGCCATCACTGCCTGGGTTGGACTCGATGGGGTCACCGGAGGCATCGGTTGGGAGATAAAGATTGCCTCCAACAGATTTTAAGCCCCCCGGGTTAACAAAGGTGTTGAGGGTAAGCTGGACAGAGCCCAAAACCTGCTGGGCCGTATCCATGGCTGACAGCATACCAGCAGAGTCTATCTCGAGAATCACCGTGGCGTCGGGTATGGCAAATTCAGGCTGGAGACGGTCGCCATTTTGATTAACGATATAGCCCTCACTGTCGCGGGTAAAGGCACCTGCCCGGGTGTAATACTCCACACCGTCGCGGACGATCTGGAAAAAGCCCTGGCCCTCAATGGCCATATCAAGATCGTTATTGGTTTGGGTGTAGTCACCCTGAGTAAATATTTTTTGGACGGCGGAAGTTCTGCTACCCAAACCCACCTGGATGCCGGTAGGTACCTGGCCGCCTGCAACGGTTTCAGCACCTGCAGCCCTAATGTTTTGATAGATGAGATCTTCAAACTGGGCCCGGCTCTTTTTGAACGCTGTGGTGTTGACGTTGGCCAGATTGTTTGAGGTGACGTCGAGCTGCAGTTGCTGGGCCTGCATGCCTGTTTGTGAAGTGTAAAGTGCCCGGATCATGGGAGTCTCCTTTAAGGTTTAAGTATCTAACTGTTTAATCTGCCAACTTTGCTGATTGCTTTGTCGTCTAGGTCATCAATGGTGCGAACAATACGTTGTTGCGTTTCATAGGCACGGTTGACGTCAATCATAGCGGTGAGTTCTTTCATGGTGTTGACGTTTGATTTTTCAAGATAGCCCTGCTTAATGCTGAATTCCTGGGCAACCTCTTCCTGACTTTCTCCAGTAAGGGCAAATAGGTTCTGGCCCTGTTTGGTGAGATCTGCCATGTTGGCGAAGGTAACAATGGCCAGGGTGCCTCGTAGTTCGCCATCCACGTTTATATTGCCGTCTTGGGCTACGGAAATATCTTTACCGTTTACGAGAATAGGGCCGCCATCACCTAAAACAAGGTGGCCATTGGGAGTTATAAGCTGCCCTTCATTATTTGCTAAAAATTGCCCTGCCCGGGTGTAGCGAACCCCGCCGGGAGTTTGGACCTTGAAAAATCCATTGCCGCCAATGGCTAAATCCAGGGCATTGCCGGTTTCATCAATTGCGCCGGGTTGCATATCCGTTACATCGTGGATTGCCTTTCCGACACGGGAGCGTTGATGGTCTGTTTTGTAGAGCATCTCCCAGAAGGTGATATCCTCCTTCTTGTAGCCGGCAGTATCAACATTGGCCAGATTGTTGGTGATTTGGTTGAGGCGTTGGGTCTGGCCCAGCATTGACTCTGTACTCTCAAGGAGACCGAGGCGGTTATGGATGTACATTGTTTCCTCCAGGCCAGATCCTCCACCTCAAAGAAAGGTCGATAGATATGGCGGATTTTTGACGTAAATTTGGCACTACCCTCAGTGTTGCAATGGGCGTGCCATAATGGTGAAAGGGTGGGATGGTGAAGGTGGAAGGAGAGGGGGAGCTAGAAAATCCTTTTAGATTTAGACAGTTAGCTCTTTAATTGTGGGCTGCGGCAGAGAAGAGATATTCTCGTGCGCTTGGAGAGGGCGGAAGAAAATTCCCTCTATTGTGTCCGTTTTTTGACTATAGAGAGGTTTTGGCTCTGCCGGCTTCATCATTGGCGCGATAGATAAAGGCGAGAATCTCGGCAACAAGCAGATATGTCTCAGCAGGGATTTCCTCACCCGGATCTAGTTTGGCAAGCACTTCAACCAGGTCTTTATCCTCGTGGATGGGGATGTTGTGCTCTTTGGCCAGTTCCAAAATCTGTTCGGCCACCAGGCCCAGGCCTTTACCGATAACGCGGGGCGACTGCTCTCTCTCCGGGTCATAGCGTAGAGCAACAGCTTTTTTGGATTTTTTGTCTGAGTCGTGGTCAGTCATGGTGAGAAACCGATTACTTTTGGTGAAAAATCAAAGTTAAGGAATGCTCATCAATTTGGTATCGGGTATGGTTTATAACCATGATACTTCATGATCTTCAGCCGGCAACATTTATAAAAAGGTATAAACGTTTTCTTGTTGATGTCGAAAAGCCGGACGGCACAGTTTTAACTGTTCATTGTCCCAATACAGGCTCCATGCGTGGTTGTCTTCATCCCGGCAATAAGGTGATGATATCACGTTCCGACAATGCCAAGAGAAAATACCCCCATACCCTTGAGTTGATTGAGGTGAACGGTTACTGGGTGGGGGTTAATACCATGCGAACCAATCATCTGGTTCGCGAGGCCATGGAAAAAGGCATTGTGTCTGAGTTAGGCCAGGTGGACCGAATCCAGCCCGAGGTAAAGGTTTCTTCGCATAGTCGCCTGGATTTTTTAGTGGTCAAGGCTGAGGAGAGAATTTACATTGAGGTGAAGAACTGCACCCTGGTTGAAGAGGGAGTTGCCATGTTCCCCGATGCTGTTACCGCCCGTGGCACAAAGCATCTTGAAGAACTGGCCAACCTGCTTGAGCCGGGAGTCAGGGCCATGATATTTTTTTGTATTCAGCGGCAGGACGGTACTTTCTTTGCCCCTGCCGATCATATTGATCCACTTTATGGAGAAACTTTGCGTAAGGTGGTTGGTCAAGGGGTTGAGGTCGTGGCTTATGAGGCCCAGGTTCAACCCTCTGAGGTTACTCTTTTAAAGAGTATGCAGGTGAATTTAGAACGTAATGACTGATAAGAACAAAAAGGCAGTAATTTTATTAAGTGGCGGCTTGGATTCGACAACAGTGCTGGCCATTGCCCGGGATCAGGGTTTTGCCTGTTACTGTTTAAGTTTCTCCTATGGCCAGCGGCAAAGCGTTGAGCTGGAAAGAGCTCGGATGAATGCCGACAAGTTAGGGGCTATAGAACATCTGGTTTTGAATCTTGATCTTGATAAAATTGGCGGTTCTGCCCTGACCACCGAGATGGCAGTGCCCAAGATGCGTTCTGAAGAGGAAATCGGTGAGGCAAGTGTGCCGGTGACCTATGTGCCTGCCCGCAATACCATTTTTCTCTCCCATGCCGTGGCGTGGGCCGAGGTGATTGGCGCCTTTGATATTTTTGTTGGGGTCAATGCCTTGGATTATAGTGGCTACCCTGATTGCCGCCCTCAGTTTTTAAAAGCCATGGAAGAGGTGGCAAATATTGGAACCTCCGCAGGAATTAGCGCTGGCCGCCGATTCCAAATCCATGCACCGCTTATGAAACTCACTAAAAAAGAGATTGTCGAGCAGGGTATGGCTCTGGGGGTGGATTACTCCTGTACCCATAGTTGTTATGACCCAGACTCTGAAGGTCTTTCTTGCGGCAAGTGCGATGCCTGCCTCCTTCGTCTTAAGGGCTTTCACGAAGCCGGATTGGAAGATCCGCTTACCTACCAGGGGAATAATTGATGACTCTGTCTCTGGCCGATTTCGGTTCTTTATTTATGGTAGGTCTTCCCGGTTATGAGCTTGATGATTCCACCCGCCACCTCATTGACGAATACGGAGTAAATCATTTCATCTATTTTAAACGTAATGTGGAGAGCGAGGCGCAATTAGCCCGGCTGAGTGATGATCTCATTCACTATTGTCGTGAGAGAGGCTTGGCCGAACCTTTGATTTCCATCGACCAGGAGGGCGGCACTGTGGCCCGTCTTCCCGAGCCTTTTGCCCAGTTTGATGATGCCAGGGTCTATGGTGATGGCCCTGATCCTCGGCGTGACCTCAAGGGCTATACCCGTCTCTGTAGCAGGGATCTGAAAAGAACCGGCATCAATATGAATTTCGCCCCGGTTCTTGATGTCTGCCCCCGTGGCCAAGATTGTTTTATGGAGTACCGGAGCCTTGGGGAAGACCCAGAGCGCGTTGCAGAACTGGGTGTTTTTGTCATTAATGAGTTCCAGAAAAACGGTATTGCCGCCTGTGCCAAACATTTTCCCGGGTTAGGGGAGGCGGTTATTGACCCCCATCTTCAGCTGCCTGTTGTGAGCGACTCCTGGGAGAAAATAAAGAGCTGTGATCTCCTTCCTTTTCAAAGGGCCATCAACGCCGGTGTTGCCTCAGTGATGACCTCCCATGTTCTGTACGAAAATATTGACCCTGAAAACCTTGCCACCTTTTCGCCAAAGATCCTAAATGATCTCCTTCGTGATCAGATGGGGTACGAGGGAATGGTGGTCAGCGATGATCTTGAAATGGGCGCAGTGGAAAACGATATAGGGGTGCCTGAGGCCTCTGTGCGGGCATTTAAGGCTGGTGTTGATCTTCTTCTTATTTGTCATGATCATGACAAGGTAAAAGAGGCGGTGTCTCTTCTACATCAAGCCTATCTGAAAGGTGGAGTCTCAGAAGGGCGACTGCGGCAATCTTTTTTGCGAATAAAGAATGTTGGCGGTTGTTTTCTAAGAAAAGGTGCTTAAATTTTTAATTCCAAGAGTTTTTCTTTGTTTTCAGTTGGTTATCTAAAAGGCAGAGAGAATGCTGGATCAGGATTTTTTTTTAAAGTATAGTTTAAGTACGGGTTGCCTAAAAAATATCGATGTCTTTTTAGGGGCCTGGTGGAGGGTGCGAAAGGTGATCTGAAATCTCTTTTTCCCTCTTTCTAGACTTCCCTCTGGGAGTCTTTATGTCACGGCGGCCTGCAGTGACAGGTCGTCACGACGTTCCATGGGCAACGGAAGGTACTTCCCTTGTCTTACTCATTATCAGGAGGTGTGTATGGAACTAAAGGTTGAAGGCTTGAATCTCAAGGTAAGAAACTCATGGCACGAAAAAATTGCAGAAGAAAGGGAGCGGCTGGAGAGGCATCATGCGTCCCTTGTTCATAATCTGCGGATTACTATTGAGCAAACGTCTTCCCATAAGGAGGGCGGCCATGAAGTACGACTGATTGCCGGAGTACCCAACGATACAGTGGTTGTTAAACGAAAGGGAGATTCGGTCCGGCCCATACTCGTCGAAGCCTTTGATACCTTAGGCCTACAGCTTAAAGAGCTACAGCGAAAAAGAAGGCAGAGTCATAAACATCAGGAGCCGGGTGCTGCAGGAAGCGCCGGGCTGGGAGTGATTAAAAACGTTTCTCCCTATGAATCTTACGGTTTTATAATTGCTGCTGACGGTCGGGAGGTTTATTTCCACGAAAATTCACTCAAGGGCCTGGATATTGATGATCTGACTGAAGGGGACGCGGTCACCTTTGGTGAGACAGCCGGAGACAAAGGTCCCCAAGCTACTTGGGTGCGAACCGCCTAAAATTATTGGCCTCATTTGAGAAGGCCTGTCGTTTTTAGTAGAAATCTCTACCGGGCTTGTTTAAGGTTGCATATCCTTAGACAAGCCCGGTTTTTATTTGGTCTTTTGGTATTTTCAGCAAGGAACATAATTAAAGAGAAAAGACGTATGCACAATATCCAGCCCTCCATTCCCGCCGAATATCTTAATGAAGATGAGAATAATCTCATCGCCCGCATCCAGGCCCGCAAAAAAGAACTGGGCAGCCAGCTCTTGATTTTAGGCCATCATTACCAACAAGAAGCTGTTTTTCAATGCGCTGATATGGCTGGTGACTCCCTGAAGCTGGCCCGGCAGGCAGCAGAGGCAAAAGATGCCCGTTATATTGTTTTTTGCGGTGTCCATTTCATGGCGGAATCAGCTGACATTCTTACCGACACTGACCAGGCTGTTTTCCTGCCCCATCTTGAAGCAGGTTGTCCCATGGCGGACATGGCCACGGTTGACGAGGTTGAAAAGGCCTGGCAGGAATTGGCTCAGGTTTGCGACGTGGATAAAGTGGTGCCGGTGACCTATGTTAATTCTTCGGCAGCCATTAAAGCCTTTGTCGGTGAAAGGGGAGGTTCGGTGTGTACCTCGTCAAATGGCGAGCGTGTTCTGGCCTGGGCCCTTGAACGGGGAGAAAAGATGTTCTTTTTTCCTGACGAGCATTTGGGAAGAAACTCCGCTAAGGCGCTGGGCGTTAACGATGATGAAATTATTATCTGGCAGCGTGGTAAACCTCTAGGGGGTAATACTCCCGAGCAGCTCAAAAAGGCCAGGGTCCTTCTTTGGGACGGCTTTTGCGAGATTCATATGGAGTTTGATGTTGCGCAGATTGAAGAGTGGCGCCAAAAGGAGCCGGGCATTCAGGTCATCATCCATCCGGAGAGCAATTATGCGGCAGTATCTGCTGCAGACCAGTACGGCTCCACTGAAGCCATAATCGCCGCTGTTAAAAACTCCAAGCCCGGTTCGGTGTGGGCCATTGGCACTGAGGTCAACTTGGTGAACCGGTTGCGCGATCAGCATCCGGATAAAACCATCCATCTTTTGGCACCCACATCCTGTGCTTGTACAACCATGGCCCTGATTACACCGGCCTCTTTGCTGTGGCTTCTTGATAATTTGGCCCAGGGAAACCTGGTCAACCAGATAACGGTAACTCCGGAAATAGCCAAGGGCGCCAAGCTGGCCCTGGATCGAATGCTTGAAATTTAGGCATGAGTTGGTGTAGTATCCGGTTGGTTTTTGTCAGGAATTCAGGGCAATACTGTGTGCCATCTCCCTTAAATTAAGGAAATAGAAAAAATGTGTGGAATTGTTGGATATGTGGGGCCTCGTCGGGTTGTACCCATCGTCCTTGAAGGACTGAAACATCTGGAATACCGCGGCTATGATTCGGCCGGTATCGTCTTTTTGGAAAAGGGGGCCTTGCGTAAGTATCGCAGCGAAGGCAAGCTTGCCAATCTTGAAGAGATTATGGATGATGTCGATACCAAGAGCCGGATCGGCCTTGGCCATACTCGCTGGGCGACCCATGGTCCACCTTCTGAAAAAAATGCCCATCCCCATAGCGATTGTAGCGGCGATCTTGTCGTCGTTCATAACGGCATCATTGAAAATTATCAAAAACTGCGGAAAGAGTTGCAGGCCAAGGGCCACACCTTCACCTCAGATACGGACACCGAAGTACTGGCCCATCTTATTGAAGAATACCTGGATGGTGATTTGGTTGCTGCCATCAAACAAGCCCTTAAAGAGGTAGAAGGTTCCTATGCTCTTGGCGTGATGTGGACCAAGGAGCCCGATACCCTTGTTGCTGTCCGCAACCAGAGCCCCCTCGTGTTAGGTGTTAAAGAGGGGGGCGGTGCTTTGATGGCCTCCGATATTCCGGCCCTGCTGCCTTCCACAAATCAGGTGATCTTTTTAGAAGACAATGATTTGGCGGTGCTGAGCAAGGATGAGGTGAGCATCATTTCCCTTGAAGATGGTGCCCCACGCCAGCGTGAAATACAGGAGATTCTTTGGAATGCCAGTATGGCTCAGAAGGCCGGATACCGTCATTTTATGCTTAAGGAGATCTTCGAACAGCCCCAGGCTATTTTGAATACCTTTCGGGGCCGGCTTGATCCTGAAAGCGGCCATGTTACCCTGCCGGAAATTGGCCTTTCCGAGGAAGAGATAGGCAAGTTCACTCGCATTTCTTTGGTGGCCTGTGGTACTTCCTGGCATGCAGCCCTGGTTGCCAAATATTGGCTTGAAAAATGGGTTGGCATTCCGGTCGAGGTGGATATCGCTTCCGAGTTTCGCTACCGCCGCCTGCTTTTAGGGCCTGATGTTATGGTTATCCCCATCTCCCAGTCCGGCGAGACGGCAGACACCCTGGCAGGTCTACGTTTGGCCAAAGATCTGGGCGCCAAAGTCATCTCCATATGTAATGTGGTGGGCAGCACCATTACCCGAGAATCCCACGGCACCATCTACACCCATGCAGGTCCAGAGATCGGTGTAGCCTCCACCAAGGCCTTTACAAGTCAGCTTACCGCTTTTTTCCTCCTGACCCTCTATCTTGCCAAGGTGCGGAAAAGTGTTGACGCGCAAACCTTGCAAGATCTTGGGCGCGGACTTCTTGATTTGCCTGCCGTCATTGAGGAAGAGCTGCCCCGTCTCCATAAAGAGCTGGAGATCTTGGCTGAAGAGTTT
>SWCD01010605.1_pt1 | contig 15808 bp, 14 predicted proteins | sample 4693011 | NCBI WGS metagenome assembly SWCD01 (sample SAMN10267278, study PRJNA491770) | bioreactor metagenome | isolation source: DHS bioreactor inoculated with marine | place: Japan: Omine Ridge, Nankai Trough | reverse complement strand
GATCATTCCCCAAAGTTGGGTTTTCCCCCTGAACGCTGCTCTTTTTCAAATCCTTGCTTTCCATGAGATTCGGCTTCTCCCTTTCCAATGCTGCCTTTATCTGTTCTGCCGCCTCCTCTTCCAATGCCCTGATCCGCTGCTTTAACTCAAACTGACCCACCGCCAGCTTTTCCTGCGTCTCCAATTCCAGCTCGACCGCTTCCAAGGCTTCGCGTCTCGCCTCATCTCGGATCACGTCTGGGTCACCTTCGCCCACCTGCTCTAAGGCGCGTCTTTTTGAATAGCCCAGCTCACGCACCGCCATCGAAGCCGCATTGATGCGCGTCATGCGGTCTGTAGGCACATCGGGGGTTAATTCCACCAAAACATGCAGATCTTCCACCTGATAAGTGTCGGGCTTGATCGTAAAATGTTTCCCCACCGCATCGCGACCTGTGCCAAAACCCTCTAGAGCCACATTCTCATGCTTCACCCAGGCCAACATCTGCATCAAAATATCGGATAAGGATTCTTCCGCCAATTCCTTATAAGGGTTCAAACTTTTGATGCCACTCTGTGTGGCTAAGTTTAGGGTGGCAAAAGCCGTCCCGCTGGGGAAATCTCCGGTTTGCAGCACTCTGGGTACGGTACTCTTTCCGATCCGGTTACCAACCCGTTCGGCGATGGCTTCCAAACTCCTGTCCAGACCAGGCGGGTTGAGTTGGCTCAAATTATGGCCGGGAGCCACATAAGCCATTCGTCCGGGCTCACCATAATCCACTTCGACCCCATCTCCAGGACCTTCCACTTTTAGTCTGGGCGAGGCAGCATAGGCGATCACTTCACTGGTCAGCAAAGTTTCTAAAACATTTTGGGTCTCCCACTGACCGGCCTGAAAGACTGAATAGAGCAAAGGCACGCGCTGATGTTCGGATTCATCTGCTAAAGTAGTGCCGCCCACACGCGCCACCCAAGGTAAGAACCCCATCCCATGTGCCTCACGCAGTATCTCAACACCGCCATGTAGTTCACTGCCTAAGGGCGCAACCGCCATGCCGTTGCCCTCTTGCGGCAATGCCCAAACAACGCGATGCTCCATATCCATATAATCGTAGACAGTGACATACTTCATCTCCCCCATCTCTTTTCCATTTAAAGCCCGTCTCAATTTTCCGGCTTTCTTTCCCCAAAAATCTAGCGCTTCTTGCACGGGCATCACGCGTTTCATCACGACTGCTTCGGGCATCCAATCTGAATAGCGGACATGCACCTGACGCGGATTACGCACCAAGACGGCAAAGGGGCCATATTTTTTTGCGGCTTCTAACCGACGGCTATCCCCTTTAAAAGACTTGAGAGCTTCGATCTGATGGGGTAAATAGACCACCTGGGCAACGACTTCATCATAGAGCAATGCCGAAAAAACGACATCACGCAAGACGCTGGCTCTGCGCCTACGGCTGGACTGTTTTAAATGCCAACCCAAGGCGCGTTCCATCTTATCGGCTTCGGCGCGGCTGGCCTCGTTGGGCCCCATCGCCTGCACAGAAATGCGCGGGGAGGCTGAGGACAAAACGCGTGTGCCTGCACGCAGCGCATCGTGGGGGTCGGTGCTGACGACCTTATGCACCCAGCGTAATTCGGCGAGCGAGCGGGGTAGATCCCATTCTCCACGCCACATCTGATCCATAGCAGATAACATTTGGTCACGACCTTTATCTCGGTGGACCATCTCATCGGCAATTGTCTGGTAAAAATTTAATTCCTTCATCTACTTCCTCCTAATTTAATTAATTAACCCTGTTCTCTTTAATTTTTATTTATGCAATTTTCTTTCCGCGCAGGAAACGCGGGGCAGAATTTAGTTCTGCCATTTCCCATCCTTGATCAAAGACCTCCCATAGGTAAAGCTCTTCGCGATTGACGAAGGGGTTATAAATGCGGATAAAATTCTCACCCGCCATTTGGAATAGATCTTGAATGGTTACCCAATGGGCGGTGTCCCCCCTCATGCCCACTCTTCCGGCACCGGTTCGGCTGGGATCGATGTTGACCAGCGCGATGACGACATCAGCGTTGGCGATCAATTCAGCTAACGAGGAAACCCGCCTTCCTGCCGATGCGAGATAATGATGAGAGAGCTCCCATTTCTCTCCATTTCGGCTTCCAATTGCGAAGATAAAATCGATCAACTCTGAGGCGTATGTGCCGCGATTGGGATTGCCTAAAATGGTGCTGCCCCATTGGTCTTTTTTATCGACCGCATCGTAAAAAATTCGTAAGCCTTGGGGAAGGCTGATGCCCATTGCTTCAATGACCGCCAACTGACCACATAGATTGAAATGGGTCGAGCGAATGGCCTGATAGTAGCCCACCGGCTGATGCGAACCCGCCTCCTCTGCCTCTAAAATGTTTCGAGGCGAGAGATATTGGGCGGCGGTGAGTTGATCAGTATTGCCTGCAGCATAAAATTGGGCTTGCCAAAAACCACCCCCGAAGCCGTGATGGGCATCGTTGACTTGTTGGGGGAGAAAAAGTTCGGCCAGTTCCCCCAAAATGATGCGGTAATAATGCTCGTAGTATTCTGCGAGAACTGCAGGATCACCTGCCTCTGTATCGATTTCAGCTTGAAGAAATTCGGAAACAAAATCCTGCCAGATCGCTTCCGCTTCGCTATTCCCCCTTGCCCAATCGGGGATCAGGGCATCGAAGAATGCTTTCTTTTGATCCAACTCTTCATTTAATTCTAATTCTTTAGGGTCCGGCGTTTCATCTTGCCTCTTTTTTCTGTTGGCATTTCCCTTTTTAATTTCCTGCCAATCTTTATGTACTTCTGGATTTATACCTGTCTCATTTATGTTGCTTTTCTTCATCATTTCCTCCCGTAATTTATTACCTTTGATAAGCAAACGTGCTTTATTCATAATCCGAAAAAGGGATTTTCCTTCTTTTTTCCTTTCTTCTCACGGTCTGCACCCAAGAGATGGGGGACACCGACGTAGAGCATCCAATAGACCGCGTCTAAACAATCGTCGTGTTCGCCCTGAGGCCAGCGCACCCATTCTTCTTCGAAGGCGCGGAGGAAGGGGGTTTCAAGATCGGAGAGCCACACTCGACCAAATTCAAATAAGGGAGCCATGCCTCGCTCGAAGCGAATGCCCTTACTTTTGCCCCCAGGCTGAACGGCGCGAATGGGTAAGCGGGAGCTGCGGAGCATGAGGTGAAAAAATTCCTCCCCTTTGCCGACGGCTTCGACCCCAATGATCTGGATGCTGGGATAGATGGCGGCCATTTTTTTGAGGGTCTCTTCTGCTTCTCCTTGGCTGACCTTTCCACGGAAGCCATCTACGAGGACCATGCCCGCCCCTCCCGGCAGGGCGCGTCCGATGGCTATGGCAAAGTAATCTCGTTTGCCAGCGATGATTTCGTCGGCGGCAGAGGCATAATCAACACCCATGACCACCGGCCAACTGGGATCGATCTTTTCGAGGGGAAATTTGTTGAGCCATTCCCTGCGTAAATAGACGCCACTGACAGCTTTGAGATCGAGCAAATACATTCTGGAAAACTCGACCTCGCCCGCGAGCCTCCTTTGACGGTCAATTTCTTCGAGGCCAAAACGAGCTTCCCAAACGGGCTGACGGACTGCTTCGTTTTCACGCAAGATGGGCGTTTTGACGGAGAGGTATTCTCCGGTGGATTTTAGATAGCCGAGGACATCGTTTTCGACCCAGGGGGTGCCGATAATGACCTGCTGAGTTTCGGGCGTGCAGGTGGGCAGAATTGTGCCAGTGACGATCTTTTCGACGAGGGCGAGTTCACGGGCGGAACGGGTATTTTGTTCATCGTGGATATCATCGAGAAAAAGGACGCCAGAGGGATGCTTGCCGATGATCGCGCCAGAGCGGTAGCCCAAACCGAGCAAAGTGGGATCTTTGGCTTTGGCCTGTGCAGTGAGCTTGCGCCATTCTTCGTATGCCAGATCGATGCGCTTGACCTCATAGCCCGCGGCGCCCCATCCGGCATGTTTGTCGGGAACGATATGGGGGAAGACTGCTTTCCAACCTTGATTGAGTTCGATCATGTCGGCGATCTGGCTGGCAGTGTCACGGGCGGCTTCATCGGAATTTTGGATGAGGAGATTGCTTCTTTCGGGCGATTTGCCGATCTGGAACATGAGATAGGTGATGGTTAAGGTGGTGGTTTTGCTCGATCCGCGAAAGGCTTCGATGATGGTGCCGATGCCCTCCGAGCGGGCCTGATAGAGAATGGGCAGCCATTCTTCTTTGGCATGGGGCGGCAGGGGCCTGCCCCAGAGCAATTGGTAGAAGGCGGCGAAACTTTCTGGGTCGTTGCCCAAGCGGGCAATCTCCACTCGACACCAGATCGCTAGCGCTTCTTTTTCATCAACAGTTAAACTGAAAATATAGTTTTGTAATTTTGTCATTTTTCCTCCCCCAATCTTTGATTCCCCCGAACCTTGAAAAATTTATTCTTTGAGTAAAGCTAAAATCTCTTGGGCTAAGGTGCGGCCCAGGACCAATTTTTCGGTGCCAGCATCCAACTTGGTGTTGTCCTCCATCATGCCCATCACCTGGGCGACCAGTTTGGCGGCGGCGGTGGCTTTGGAGCCGTTGTCTTTGTCCATGGCAATCTCGGCCTGCACGCCGACCAAATGTCCCCAGACTTCTTCGACGGAGCGGGCATCGAGGCCCTGCTCTTGGACAACCTGGATGATCTTTTCTTTAATTGGTTGTTGTGGTGATTTAGAAACAGCGCTTTTTTCTTTTCTAATTTCTTGAAATTTGGCGAGGTCTCGTTTGGCGATGAAGCGGCCGGTTTTGGCGTCTCGATAGAATTCTTCTAGGTTGGCAACGCGCTGGTTTTTTGCATTTTCTTTTTCTGTCATCTTTCCTCCCTTGGATTGACGGTTGTTGATTTGGAACTTAATTTCCCCGAATATATTGTTGATGGCTTAAGTATAACATAATTAGAACGTTTGTGCTAGTTAAAATGCGGTGAGTTCTTATTAGGTTTTGATCCATTAATTAGGTATTTTTAGGATGAGGTGATTTTACATTTCTTTTTCGGAGGGGACGCTTGCCCCCTTCCAACGCCGCAGAGCTTCGCTCTGCTAAGGGAGAATGGTGTTATACGCCATTCTCCAAGGAAATATTTAAATCATTTCCAAACCCATAGGAAATCCCGAATGTAAAAATATAAAAAAAGTACAGGCGCAGATTGCCTAGGTGTTTTGAAAGATCCAATAGTTAATTGCAAAGGAGATTTATGAAATCAATTTATTGCAGGGTTTAGTCTACTCATCGGATTATTTTATTAGAAAAGTGGATTATTTTTTCTTTTGGAGGGGACGCTTGCCCCCTCCACCCCCGCAAGGGGGTTTCACCCCCTTTGATCCCCGAATGAAACTGTTTAGAGTTTTCAGGGTTTATGCCGAAGTCTATCGGTACCGAATTTTAATTACAAGATATTGAATTTTATGTGAACAAATTAAATGGTAAGGGCAGGATGTGTGGTTTTATGAAGCTACAAGCGAGATTCCTGCCTTCGCAGGAATGACGGAATTATAGGTATGTTCAATGGGAGACCGGGGAGAATTGAACATTAAACGCAGGTGTAGATTGCTTAGGTGAAAGGGGAAACGCATAAATAAAATGCTAAGGGGTTGGGGTGGTTGCTGGAACATTCCACCATGTGAGCAAGGATAATTTAGACAGATATATTGACGAGTTTACATACCACTGGAATAATCGTTCAATGGGCGATGGGAAAAGATTTGTCGAGGCTTTGAAAGGGATTGAGGGAAAGAGATTGGTATATAAGGATACAATCAAAAATTATGAACCATGATCATATAGAGTTTGAGAAGAGTCGATAAAAACTACATGAAAAACCTCATCTACCTGAATACCACATAATCGGCCGGTTTTTCCATCAAATCTAAATACTGTCAAATCATCCATATCTTCGGTTATGAATCTGGGGCGACTTATACCTTTCTCTTTCAAAGATAAAACTTCGCAACCAAAACTGTGCTTTCTGTTTTGCCTTAATTCATTCCACGTTAGAGTGCCTAACTTCATCAGTTTTGAAATAAGCTTTACTTTTTGAATATCACTACACGACTGTAAATTATAATCCTTGTCAATATGTTCGAAAGTAAACTTTGGCTTAAGTTTTAAATGAGAAACTTTTTGTGTGTTTTGAGGAGGCTTAAATCTTGCCGAACCTTTACCTTTCCTTTTTCTAGGTTTGCTATTTTTTCCACCCATAAGAATTTAACACTAATTTAACTGAGTTTTGAAATAAGATCTTAGGCTAGAATGGGAAATGGTTTCAAAATTTTCCGTATTTATCCACGGTGGTTCTGAATGAGTTGAGTTTCTTAATGCCCATGCTGTAAACTGACTATATACGCCATACACCTCGTCTACTAACTCAATACTTTCATCGCTAAATTCTGTAATATCGGCATCAGTTGGAAAAGGTATTACGCCTTTTCCGTATTCCTTAAATTCATGATACACATCTGGAACAACTGGGCCATGCATCCAGTTTTTAATTTGTGAGTCAAATAAAGGTTTATCAAATACGGCTAAGTGAAAACCTTGGACATAATACAACAATTTTTGAAGTTTCATGTTTGTAATATAGTCTTCGTCAGATTTAGCTTTCAACAACAAGTAATCTGCGATATTTTTAGCTTTCATTTTTTCCACCTTTTTCTTTCTTATCCTTAGGCGTTTTCAATAACGCGCCCAATAATTCCTCAAATTTAGCACCCACTAAACTAATCGGTTTTTCTGATGTCATTTTCTTTTAATCATCACTTTTTTCAATTATATAGAACAAGCGTTTTCCTGCTTAAATAATACATCCCATGCTAGAATCAAAATATGGAAATACTAAGTTTCCTAGAGTAAGGGAGGATTATAGGAGGTGTAGCATAAAGGTAATGCAGCCGTCTCAAAAACGGTGTTCCGCCCGGAATTGCGGGTTCAAGTCCCGCCACCTCCGCTACTCCCAACATAGAACATAAATGCTATGTTTGTCAATATGACCATAATATACCATATTTTGTGTACACAATCTCATTGAATTATATATGAGTTTATTATGCGTGAGTATATCCATATGTTTTAGTATTCACACTATACTTATTATTGCTGTGGTTGTTCAGGCCAAGGGATAAAGTACTATTTGGGTTTGTCAAAGAAATAAGGTTCATAAATATTTACTTAAAAAGTATACGAATAATCTCCCCCTTGCCCAAACATGATCCCATTTCCCACTTCGAAATAATCTCTCCCTTGAGATTATTGCTCGCTGAGGGCTAATTTGGCGGCCAAGCCGGCAAAGATGAGGGCAAAGGAACGCTGCATTTTTTGGATAGATTTGGGGGATTTGAGTAAAAGCTCGCTGATACTGCTGGCGAATAATCCGTAAAGGGCAAAGATCAGAAAGGTCATCGCCATAAAAATTGCGCTGAGGCCGAGCATTTGAGTGGTGGGAGACCCTGAACCGGGGGTGATGAACTGGGGTAAAAATGCGAAAAAGAAGATGGTGAGTTTCGGATTGAGGATATTGATCGTCAAGCCTTTGAGGGCAATTTGCAACGCGTTGTTATTTTGTTCTGATTGATCGATCTTAAGTGTGCCTTTATCGCGCCACATCGACCAGGCGAGATATAAGAGATAGAGGGAACCGGCATATTTCAAGATCTGAAATACGAGGGCACTCATATGTAAGATCGCAGAGAGGCCTAAGATGCTGGCGATCAAATGGGGGATGATGCCCGCAGTACAGCCAAGGGCGGCGGAAATGCTGGCTTTCCAGCCGAGCATCAGCCCGGTTGAAACGGTGTAGATGACGCCTGTGCCAGGAATGAGGACAACCACTAATGATGTCAATAAAAATTCTGTGCTCAAAATTTCACCTCTTGATTCAGCTTAACTTTAGCTATTCTTTCAATATGGATTGGGCGGTTAGAAAAGAATTGATGCTCTTTGCTACTTCTGCGGGCTTCTCTAACATGACCATATGCCCGGCATCGGGGATGGTCTCTAATTTTGCATTTTTGATCAGGGATTGCAGTTGTTGATTTAATTTGGGTGGGGTCATTTTGTCTTCTGCGCCGACGATGATCTGGACGGGGGTGTTGAGATCGGCTAAGCGTTCGGTGACGTCGAAGTCGTTACAGGCCAAAAAGTCGCCATGGAGGACGGAGGGGCGAATTTCTTTCATCTTTTTGCGGACTTGATCGATCAGCTTGGGATCGGCATTTTTCGAATACGACCATTTGAGGATCAGGTCGAGGGCGGCGTTGAAACTGCTGGAGGAGGAGACTTTTTCGATGAGAGATTTATTGACGGGGAGGGTTGCGCCAGTGGCGATCAAAATGGCCGCAGTGACATAGTCGGGATGGTTGAGGGCGAGGGATTGGACGATGGCACCGCCCATCGAATGACCGACAAAAATTGCGCGACCGACCCCCACTTCGTTGAGCCATTGGGTGATCTTTTTGGCATAAGGCTCGATGGACTGCTCCCCTAGCCCGCCAGACTTGCCGTGAGCGGGCAGATCGGGGGCGAGCACGCGCAGGCCGGAGATGCGGCGGAGATCTTTGGGCCAGTGGAGATGATGCCCACCTGCGCCATGGATGAGGACGAGCACTGGTTTATTGTTTTTCCCCTGGGAATCTGAGTCGAAATAAAAGAGATCAGCCGCGATCGGCATCTTTGCTCCTAAAAATTTCATATCCGATGAGGGGACCTAGGAAAATCCACCAAATAGTGTTAACCAGTACATCGCTGATCTGCTTTCCAGGAATTTCAAAAAAGCCGTGGGCGTGCAAACTGCTTTTGAACAGTATGATCAATAAAATAAGGGGAGTGACAAAAAGGCCGGCGATCACGCCTCGAATCAAATAGCCCTTTAAAAGAACTACATTTTCTTTTGTGGTGGCATAGGAGACGATGATCAGGCCAGCTCCGCCCAAGCCTAAAATTGTGACGAAAAATAAATCAACATCTTCGACACGAATCCAGATCAGGAAAAAGGCAAGCCAAAACAGCCAAGCCCACTTGAGGGGTAAGGGAAGTTTTTTCGTTTGTAACCTCTTTTTATTACCCATTTTATTGCAAATTTTGCCTATATACAGATTTGGATCGCATTGATGATCCATGTTTTCCGGCTATTATAAACTGCATTGGATAGTTTGGACGAAATTACCCGAGGTATATCTTTGCGAGGCATCCCCAATTATAATAAAGTGAATAAATTAATAATGATCAAGTTAGATGAAGGAATTATTTATGCCTAAATTAACGAAACTTTATACTCGCAAAGGGGATGATGGCACAACGGCTCTGGGGACTAGAAAACGCGTGCCCAAAGACTCCTTGAGGATCAGCTCTTATGGCACGGTGGATGAGCTGAATAGTGTGATCGGGGTGGCGCTGGCGCAGGGGCTGAATGAGCGGTTGATGACGAGCTTGGGGACGGTCCAAAATGAACTGCTGCATTTGGGCTCAGACCTGGCTTTTCCATCGGAAGATGGCACAGAAGTCCCTCGGATACAACAAAAACATGTCGACGCGCTTGAGAAAATGATCGATGACTTGAATGAGGAAGTGGGGCCATTGTTGAACTTCATCCTGCCGGGGGGCACGTTGGGGGAGGCGCAACTGCAGCAGGCGCGCACCGTCTGTCGGCGAGCTGAACGGGTTTGTGTAAGCTTGAGCCGGGAAGAGGAAATTAACCCGCTTACGATCGCGTATCTCAATCGGCTCTCGGACGCGCTGTTCGTGATGGGGCGATTTGAAAACAAAGCCGCGGGTGTGGAAGAACCAGTATGGGATTCAAGGGCTTAATTTAGGAAAAGGCATTTTTCATATGCAACCTTATTTGCCCTAAGCCGTATAGGGTAGTGAAAGCAAAAACAAATATTTTCAGGAGGCAGATCATGCCAAATAACCGCAACTATTACAGACGTCCCTTCTTTTGGCCGATACTATTAATTGGCTTGGGGATCGTATTATTACTCTCTAATTTAAATATTATTGAATCAGTAAATTTCTTATTTTTACTTCAACTCTGGCCGGTACTCTTAATTTCGGCAGGATTACAAATTCTATTCGGGCGAAGCAACCCTTGGATAGGCAATTTGTTGGCGGTGCTGGTGGTGGGTACGGCGATCGCATTCTTGGTCTTTGCCCCCTCCTTGGGATTTGAAATTCCGGCGATGGCAAATTTGGAATTGGAAACTACTTTTCATGAAGAATCCTTGGGCGATGCGGATGAAGCGTCGATCTATTTGGATACGGGAAGCGGTTTTTTAGATGTGATCGCGCTGCCTTCTGGCAATAATTTGATCGAAGCGGAAGTGACGACCGATGGGAAAGTCAATTTTGATGTTTCCGGCAATAACGATCGAAAAGTGGTCTCGCTTGAAATAGACGATAGAAATGGGATCAATTTCGATTTTGGAAATCTCTTTGACAGCCAACGAATTTCTACAACAGTTGAACTGAGTAGAGAGATTCCCCTCGCGTTAGAAATTGACCAAAGCTCCGGCTCCTCCACATTGGACCTGGCGGGAATCCAATTGACAGAATTAGAAACCTCGAATGGGTCGGGCAGTTTGACGATCACATTACCAGCAGGCCACTACCCCACCAATCTCGATACGGGTTCGGGTTCCTTGAAAATTGATACCGAGGAAGGGATCGTTTTTGATCTTGAGGCAGATGTCGGTTCAGGACGGATCGTGCTGGACCTGAGCGAAGAAGTGAGCGGCTATTTAGACTTGAGCAGCGGTTCGGGTTCGATCACGATCACGATCCCTGAGTCGGTCGGGGTCCGAATTTCGGGGTCTACTGGCTCGGGCAGCATTTCTGTGCCATCCAATTTCATTAATATCTTTGGCTCAGATTCGGTTGGCCCCAGTGAAAGTGGGACTTGGGAGAGCGAGAACTTTGATCGTGCAGAATATCAGATCGAATTAGATGTATCGGTCGGTTCTGGCAATCTTCGAATCGAATACGAATAAAATCCTTATAGAGTAGTCTGATAGACTGCTCTATATTTTTTAATATATTGTTAATACTAATAGGGTAAAATAAGTAAGGATTCAACTAATGAATTCATCATAGTATTACTCCGTAGTGCACATCTCCTCCTTGTGCCAAGCAGCCCACCGATCCTCCTCTCGGCGGGCTGCTTACTTTTAAGGCCCCGAAATGATCTTGTGGATACTGTTAGATTTCGCTTGCAAATTGTATTTAATTGATTTATAATAGAACATATGTTCTTGCCATTTCTTTATGGGGGCCGTAAAAATGAAAAACCATCTGCTGCCTAATAAACGAGCGATCTCTGATCTGGTGTTCGCCTATCGGCATATTCATGGGCATGGGGAGAGGCCGCTTTCCTACCGGGAATTTGCACAGGAATGCAACCTTGCGCTGCGTAATAGCCCACAAGAGACCACCTATCAGTCGGTGAAGAACTGGGAGGACCGCGTACATATCCCGAGGATGTCTTTTTTAATTCCCCTGGCATTTAGTGGGGAGGATTGGCGATCAGAATTCGCGTTGGATACGATGGCGATCTTGCGGCCGAAACTGTATAAGCCAGCGACCTATATTGGCGAGCGGGCGATGGACAGGAGCAAGGTGGACACGGGGCCGCTCAAAGCCCGATATGATCCTTATTTCAGTGCACATTGAGGATGTCTAATTACAGATGGTCTGGCTGATATACTATGCGAGTGTCTCCCCCTTTCCCCCCAAACACAGGACTTTGCAAGAACTGTGAATATGCACGAGTGGTCAAATCCTCCAGAGGCTCTGTTTTTTTGCTGTGTAAGGCTCCGCCGGCATTCGGATTAGCAAAATATCCCCCCATCCCTGTTTTTCAATGTATCGCCCACAAAGAAAAACCTTCTGTCTCCTAAACTCAATAAGCTTCAATTTTGCTTCCCCCTGGTAAAATATTCATAGAATTCAACATAAATTAATTATTATATAAACTTATGAAAATTACTTATCGGTACACATTTTCTCAATTTACAGATCATTTCATCGCACAATATTACAGCGGGGGTATCCGCGTATTTACTCGATTAATGGGCCGACCAAAAATCACGATTACTAACCCAATTACGCGTGGAAATACGCGCCAAGTGGAGGTTGGGTTTGGCTATTACCTTCTGTGGGGAATCGGGTTGGTGATCGCATTATTCGGTCTGCTCTATTTTGTGCGCCCCGGTCTGCAACTGTTGTTTGTGCGCTCACGGAAGGATGAGTTTTTTGGGACAAATGGGGAAGAGGTGGAGCTGACGCTCGATCTTGAGGAACAATTGATCCTGATCAAAGGACCCGATGGCGAATCTGATCTGCCGCTGACCGAAATCTTGTATATCCAACATCGTTCGGAAAGCAGCTGGATCATCACCGACCGAGACCATACGATACCTATCCCAAGGCATGAGCTGCTCTCTGGCGATCATGATGCTTTTATCTCAGCGATAGAAGAAATTCTAGATATCAATGAACAAAAACATTAGGGTGAGGTAATTGATGGTAAATGCAATTCTATTTATAGTTGGCGCCCTGATCGTTCTATATACCGTAATTTCAGCGATTCGCACATTTGTGTTGCCGCGGGCGATCACGGATAGACTCACCTCTTTTGTATTCAGGATGGTAAGGAAGTTTTTCGACTATGTTCTAAAATATCTGAAGGATTACAAGCAAAAAGATAATTTTCTGGCTTTTTATGCCCCTGTAAGTTTGTTATCGCTGCCCCCCATTTGGTTCAGTATTTTCTCAATCGGCTATACCCTGATGTTTTATGCTACAGGAATCAGTGATTGGGAAGAAGCATTTACCGTAGCAGGGTCCTCTCTTTTGACCTTGGGCTTTGCAAGGGGGCCATTGTTGATCCATACAATGCTTTCATTTACGGCGGCGACGATTGGGCTGATCATGGTGACTTTATTGATCGCCTATCTACCGACGATGTACTCGGCTTTCTCGAAAAGAGAGGTGGTGGTGAACCAATTGGCTGTGCGGGCAAACACCCCCCCTTCCCCAATCGAAATGATCTTACGATATCACCGATTAGACAATCTCCCGCGGCTCAATGATTTATGGGAGATCTGGGAAACCTGGTTTACCGAATTGGAAGAAAGCCACACCTCATTATCTGCATTGGTATTCTTTCGGTCTCCGATCGCGGATCAGTCTTGGGTGAATGCGGCGGGCACCATTTTGGATGCGGCAGCTTTACGATTATCTTTGTTGGACTTGCCAGAGGATAAAGATTATTTGAAGGGAAAGAATAAGAGAGTACCGAGGAACATGGATGCGGCGATCACCATTCGGGCAGGATTTATTGCGCTTAGGCGGGTGGAAGATATTTTTGGTCTGACTTATAACCCAAACCCCAGTTTTCCACTGGATACGATCAGCATCAGCAGAAGCAAATTTGATAAGGTGATCCAAATATTTGAGGATGCGGGCATTCCTCTTAGAAAAGATAAGGAAAAGGCCTGGAAAAATTTTGCGGGATGGCGCGTGAATTATGATGCCTCTTTAATTGCGCTCCAAGATTTTACGGATGCGCCAGATTCCCCCTGGATCACTCCACAGACCGGTCAACTACCAGAATAAATAACAAGGCAAACAGATGACTAATAAAATTGAATACCGAACAGAAAAACCAGCAGATGTAGATGCGGTGATCGATTTGTATATTGCATCGACATTGGGCGTAAGACGACCGATAGAGAAGAGAGAAAACATGGCTCAAATGCTCGATGAGGCTAATTTGATCCTTACGGCATGGGATGGAGATTTGCTGGTGGGGATTGCGCGGAGCTTCACCGATTGGTGTTATATCGCCTATTTAGCAGATCTGGCGATTCGAGAATCCCATCAGCATCAGGGGATCGGTAAGGAATTGATTCGGCGATCTCAATCTGAGTTGAGCAAACAGGCCACGATCATATTGATCGCGGCTCCTGCCGCAGAAGGGTATTATCCTAAAATCGGGATGAAAGCTCACCACTCTGCTTGGGTCCTGCGACCGGGAGATACACTTAGCCCTGAAAAATAAATTGGAAAAATAATGATTACTTTTCCTATGCTAGCTACCCTATTAATTTTAGTCTTTGCGATCGTATTTTTCATCAATGAGAAATTGCGAGTGGATATTGTTGCATTTTCTGTCGTTGTTGGATTGATGCTCACCGGTGTTTTAAGTACTGAGGAAGCACTTTCTGGGTTTTCAAATTCGGCGGTTCTGACGATCGCGGCTCTGTTTGTGGTGGGGGGCGGATTTTTGGAAACAGGGCTAGCGGGACAGTTGGGGCGGAGAATATTGGCGGTCGCGGGGAATAAACCGGCGACGATCACGCTGATCTTGATGGGGGCGGTGGCATTGCTCTCAAGTTTTCTGAGCGATACTGGGACGGTTGCAGTTTTACTGCCTGCGACATTGGTCCTTGCTAGAAGTGCAAAACTTAATCCTTCTAAACTGTTAATCCCGCTATCGTTTGGTGCATTGCTGGGCGGGGCAACGACAATGATCGGTACTACTCCGAATTTGATCGTGACAGAATTATTGGAAGAACAGGGATTCTCAACATTCAACTTTTTTAGTTTTACCCCCCTAGGCATAATTTTATTAATCTTTGGCGCGCTATTCATGATCTTAATTGGTCGACATCTACTGCCAAATCGACGTTCTTCGATCGAGAGCCAACCGGTGGACAACCCGAAGGAAATTCTGGATCGATATCGCTTACCGGATGATCTCTTCCACCTCAGGGTACGGAGTGGATCAGGATTGATCGATCAGAAATTATCTCAGTCAAATTTGAGGGAAGATTATAAGATCAATGTACTGGAAATAAAACGAAGGCGAACCCCGAGATCGGCTAATAAAAGCTTTGGCGAGTTGATCGATTCGGTGTATAAACCCACCCTAGAACGAGATATTCTCACCCCTAGCTCTGAGACGGTGATCCAGCTGGATGATCTATTGACCGTTCAGGGGGAGTTTTCAGAGATCACGAGGGCCACTTCCAAATTTGGCCTGGGGATTCTCTCAAGGACGACGAAAGAGGGCGAAAGCTTCATCAATCAGGAGGTGGGCATCGCGGAGGTCTTGCTTCCGGCTCGGTCTTTTTTGGTGGGCAAAAATATAACTGATCTTCGATTTGGCTCACGTTATAAACTAAATGTATTGGGGCTAAACCGGCCAAATAGCAGCGAAGTTTTAGATCTAAAAAGCTCTAAACTCCAATTTGGCGATATTCTTTTGGTTCAGGGACCTTGGAAGAATATTTTGGGATTAAGGCATGAACGGCAAAATTTTGTGGTGCTGGGTCAACCTGAAAGCATGTTGGCGGCTCCCCGAAAAGAGAAGGCGAGTATTGCTCTACTGATCATGCTGTTGATGTTGGTGTTGATGATCTCAAATATCGTCTCGGTTGCTACGGCCAGTTTGTTGGCAGCATTGCTGATCGTGCTTACAGGTTGTCTATCGATCGAGGACGCATATAAAACAATTGATTGGAAGTCGATCGTGCTGATCGCGGGGATGCTTCCAATGAGCATCGCCCTTTCAAAAACGGGACTGGTAGATCAAGCCGCAGAGGCGTTCACTTCTCAATTGGGCGGGTTCGGACCTACGGCAGTTCTGGCGGGTCTTTTCCTAATTACTTCTCTTTTTACACAAGTGCTTTCGAACACAGCCACTACGGTTTTGATCGCGCCGATAGCGATCGTGACTGCGAGCA
>SWCD01009524.1_pt1 | contig 15827 bp, 14 predicted proteins | sample 4693011 | NCBI WGS metagenome assembly SWCD01 (sample SAMN10267278, study PRJNA491770) | bioreactor metagenome | isolation source: DHS bioreactor inoculated with marine | place: Japan: Omine Ridge, Nankai Trough | reverse complement strand
TCGAGGGGCCCGAAGAAGGGCCCGCTCCCATCGAAATGCCCGAGGATGGCTACCGCATCGTCACCCGCGACATGATGATTTCCTCGGCCAGGAAATCCGGCAATGGCAGCGATGGCCCAAATGAGATCGAGAGCGCGATGAACACGCGCGGCGCGGTGGCGATTCTGCGTGATGCGCCCTTTACCTTTGTCTCGCTGGATTGGCAGACAGAAACAGGTGCGCCACAGGTGGTGGTCGAGGGGTATCTGGGGTCAGCGCTAGTGGCGCGGGACCGGTTTGTCGCCCGCGGGGCGCATGATACGTTCACGACCCATCCAGCCGAAGCGCTGCAAGGGCAGGTGATCGACCGGCTGATCCTCTATCCGCAGCGTGACAACAGCGGCATGGGCGCGCTTGACCGGGTCATTCTAGAGGATGCGGCGGAGTTGCCCGAAACCTCCTGAGCGCGGCACGGGTTTGCCCCTTGCACCCCGGCCCGTGATGGCTATAACCCCACCAATTTGCGCAGGTGGGCCAGCCCCTCCTGCCCTTCCAGCTGCCCGGGGACCGATATGCCGAAAAGAACCGATATTTCATCCATCATGATCATCGGAGCGGGGCCAATCATCATCGGACAGGCCTGCGAATTTGACTATTCCGGCGCTCAGGCCTGCAAGGCGTTGCGCGAAGAAGGGTATCGGGTCATTCTCGTCAACTCGAACCCCGCAACGATCATGACCGATCCGGAATTGGCCGATGCCACCTATATCGAGCCGATCACCCCCGAGGTCGTGGCGCGCATCATCGAAAAGGAACGACCCGACGCACTCTTGCCCACGATGGGCGGGCAAACCGGGCTGAACACCGCGCTGGCCGTGGCGGACATGGGCGTGCTGGAGAAATTCGGCGTGGAACTGATCGGGGCCAACCGCCAAGCCATTGAAATGGCCGAAGACCGCAAACTTTTCCGCGAGGCGATGGACCGGCTGGGCATCGAGAATCCCAAAGCAACCATCGCCAACAACATGGATGAATGCATGGCGGCGATTGATTATGTGGGCCTGCCCGCGATCATCCGCCCGGCCTTTACCCTTGGTGGCACCGGCGGCGGAGTGGCCTATAATCGCGACGACTATATTCATTATTGCAAGACGGGCCTAGATGCGTCCCCCGTCAGCCAGATCCTGATCGACGAGAGCCTGCTTGGCTGGAAGGAATTCGAGATGGAGGTGGTCCGCGACAAAGCGGACAATGCCATCATCGTCTGCTCAATCGAAAACGTCGATCCGATGGGCGTGCATACGGGCGATTCGATCACCGTGGCCCCGGCGCTTACGCTCACCGACAAGGAATACCAGATCATGCGCAATGGCAGCATCGCCGTGCTGCGCGAGATCGGGGTGGAAACCGGCGGTTCCAACGTGCAATGGGCCGTGAACCCCGAAGACGGGCGCATGGTGGTAATCGAGATGAACCCACGCGTGTCGCGGTCATCGGCGCTTGCCTCCAAGGCCACAGGTTTTCCCATTGCCAAGATCGCGGCCAAGCTGGCCGTGGGCTATACGCTCGACGAGTTGGACAATGACATTACCAAGGTGACTCCGGCTTCTTTCGAGCCGACCATCGACTATGTCGTTACCAAGATTCCACGCTTTGCCTTTGAGAAATTCCCCGGTGCCAAGCCGAATCTGACCACCGCGATGAAATCGGTGGGCGAAGCGATGGCGATCGGCCGCACGATCCACGAGAGCCTGCAAAAGGCATTGGCGTCCATGGAAACGGGCCTCACCGGGTTTGACGAGGTCGACATTGAGGGTGCCCCCGACAAGGCCGCCGTTATCCGTGCGCTTTCTGTCGCCACACCTGATCGGATGCGCACCATAGCGCAGGCCATGCGTCATGGCCTCAGTGACGACGAAATCAACGCCGCGACCGCGTTCGATCCGTGGTTCCTTGCCCGTATCCGCGAAATCGTGGACGCAGAAGAGCGCATTCGCCGCGACGGCCTGCCCCTGACCGAAAATGGCCTGCGGCAGCTCAAGATGCTTGGCTTTACCGATGCGCGTCTGGCCAAACTGACGGGACGCGACGAAGGTCAGGTGCGCCGCGCCCGCATCAATCTGGGCGTGCGCGCCGTGTTCAAGCGGATCGACACCTGCGCCGCAGAGTTCGAGGCGCAGACACCCTATATGTATTCCACCTACGAGGCCCCCATGATGGGCGAGGTCGAATGCGAGGCGCGTCCGTCAAACGCCAAAAAGGTCGTCATTCTGGGCGGTGGCCCAAACCGGATCGGCCAAGGGATCGAGTTCGACTATTGCTGCTGCCATGCCTGCTTTGCCCTGTCCAAGACTGGGTATGAGACGATCATGATCAACTGCAACCCTGAGACGGTCTCGACTGATTATGACACCTCGGACCGCCTCTATTTCGAGCCGCTGACCTTTGAGCATGTGATGGAGATCCTGACCAAAGAGCAGGAGAACGGCACGCTGCATGGGGTCATCGTGCAGTTTGGCGGACAAACGCCGCTCAAACTCGCGCGGGCTCTCGAAGCCGAGGGGATTCCGATCCTTGGCACCACGCCCGATGCCATTGATCTTGCCGAAGACCGCGAGCGGTTTCAGGCGCTTGTCAACAAACTCGGATTGAAGCAACCGCACAATGGCATTGCGAGCACGGACGCGCAGGCACTTGCCATAGCCGAGGACATCGGTTTTCCGCTGGTCATCCGCCCCTCCTATGTGCTGGGCGGGCGCGCGATGGAGATCGTGCGCGACATGGCGCATCTGGAACGCTACATCGCCGAGGCGGTCGTGGTCTCGGGCGATAGCCCGGTGTTGCTGGATAGCTACCTCTCTGGCGCCATCGAATGTGATGTGGACGCGCTCTGCGACGGCACCCGTGTCCATGTGGCCGGCATCATGCAGCATATCGAAGAAGCGGGTGTGCATTCGGGCGACTCCGCCTGCTCATTGCCGCCTTATTCGCTGAGCGATGCGACCATTGCCGAGATCAAGAAACAGACCGAGGCCCTTGCGCTCGCACTTAATGTCGTGGGTCTCATGAACGTGCAGTTCGCGGTCAAGGGCGACGACATCTATCTGATCGAGGTAAACCCCCGCGCCAGCCGCACCGTGCCCTTTGTGGCCAAGGCGACCGATAGCGCCATTGCGTCAATTGCCGCGCGCCTGATGGCCGGTGAGACGCTCGACGCCTTCCCCTTCCGTGGTCCCTACCCCAAGGAAACCAAGCCAGGCACCCTGCCGATGGCTGATCAGATGACGTTGGCCGATCCCAATATGCCGTGGTTCTCGGTCAAGGAGGCGGTGCTGCCTTTTGCCCGCTTCCCCGGCGTGGATACCATCCTTGGGCCAGAAATGCGCTCGACGGGCGAGGTGATGGGCTGGGATGTGTCCTTCCCGCGCGCCTTCCTCAAGGCGCAGATGGGTGCAGGCGTGGACCTGCCTGAGAGCGGGCGCGTGTTCATATCGATCAAGGATATGGACAAACAACCGCAGATGATCGAGGCGGCACAGGTATTGGTAGACCTTGGTTTCGAGATCATCGCGACGCGCGGGACGGCGGCGTTCCTATCCGAGGCAGGCATCGCCTGCGAGATCGTGAACAAGGTCTATGAGGGGCGCCCAAATATCGTGGACCTGCTCAAGGACGGGCAAATCGCGCTGGTGATGAACACGACCGAAGGCACGCAGGCGGTCGAGGATAGTCGTGAAATCCGCTCGGTCGCGCTCTATGACAAGATCCCGTATTACACGACCATGGCCGGGTCGCACGCCGCGGCCCTTGCGATCAAGGCCCGGCAAGAGGGGGAATTGACCGTTATGCCGTTGCAGGGCAGCACGGCCTGACTGGCAAGACAATTCAAGTAGAACGGAGCGGCGCGCCATGGGTGCGCCGCTTTCGTTTCTCAGTCAGAAATGGCTGCGAAATGTATATACATTGCATAGGCAAATTGGTATTCTGTGCCCGGTGGAGGAGCACGGCCCATGGCAGACGGATCGCGCAAACAGAAAGAGCGCAAGGATAGCCAATTGATCCTGCGTATCAACGGCAAGGATCGGGACGATTTCGTTGCGCTCTGCGAGGCTTTGGATACAAGTGCGGCGCGCGAAATCCGTGCCTTCATCCGTAGCTTTGTCGCGGCACATGCGCCGAGAGAGCCCGCGACCTCAGAGGCAGAGGACATCATCGGCGAAAGCACTGGTCCCCAGCCTCAAAAGCACAAATCCAAGCGCGGAAAGAAGCGAAAGTGATCTTCCTCTGATACCGAAGCGCTCCATGTCCCGACGCCCGCCATCACACATATCAATTAACAGCAACTCACGACCTCACAGGAAAAAGACCATGTCAGATCTCAACGACATTCCCGGCGTCGGCCCTGCTATTGCTCTTGGCCTCGCCGATATAGGCATCACGACCACCCAAGACCTGAGCAAGGCCGACGTGGCGACCCTAACCAAGGTGCGCGGCATTTCCGAGGCGCGCGCCGAGCGGTTCATCGCTGTGGCGAAGATGGCCGTCGTTAGCCCAGAGATACCCGAGGTAGCCCCGGCGACGCCCAAAGGGCCTGAAGAGAGCAAGCCCTCCAAGGACACGTCGAAGTCCAAGAAAGAGGGCAGCAAGAAGGACAAAAAGAGCAAAAAGAAAAAGAAAGACAAGAAGTCGGGCAAATCCGGCGCGGACAAGAAGCCCAAGAAAGGCAAGAAAAAGAAGTAACACCAACCTTGCGGCACAAACGGCGGATTTCCACGTTCGCCCGACCTGAGCCTCACCGCACCGGCACTTTAACGCTTGCGTCCGGCCTGCCAAGGAGAGCCGAAAGCGGCGGTGGCGACATGCCCGAACGCTAACGGTATTGTCTGGCTTGGCTCAGGTCATGGCCAGATGCAGCAGGACGCCTCCGCGCACTTTTGGCCTACCCTCAAGGGCGTTCCGTCTCGACATCCCGGTCAATACGATCGCGACAGCGGCGGACGACAATCGCTGTGCGCGCCCCCTGTTGCGAATTGAAGAATCTCGGCAATTGAGGCAAACAGTCCAACAACAAAGGCCCAAAACAGGGCGGGACAAACGAGCAAGAGGCACGGGTCATGAAGCAATGGGTGATGTTGGGGGCGGTGCTGGCCTTGGCGGGGTGCGGCGGGGGTGATGGCTATCGCGGGAACAACGGTGCGATCCCGATGGCCAGTGGCCCCATAAACAGCGCGTGCATGCAATCCGACCGCAAGGCCCGCTCCCGTGCCCTCTGCGGATGTATTCAAGCCGTTGCAAATGACACGCTGAGCAGTGCGCAACAGCGCCGCGCGGTGCGCTTTTACCGCGATCCGCAGGCCGCGCAGGATATCCGGCAATCCAAGCGCCCCGGCGACGAGCGCTTCTGGGATGCCTACAGCGCATATGCGCAACGCGCCGAGCAGGTCTGTCGCTAAGCCTCTGCGGGTCAGGATTACGGCGCCACCCGAATTACAGCCCAAACGTTGATCACCCCCTCGCATAAGGGCTGCTTAAGTGTTGCTCTGCAACAATAATCACGCTAAGGTTGTATTCTTAATATTGTAATCTCCCTTAAATAGTATCTTCGGACGAAACACCCCTGTGCCGGTTAACTCCGGGCAGATTGGAGCCGTGGGATGCCATTCACTCTATCGATCGAGAGCGCCGGGGGACCCTCCTTTACTGCCGAGCATTTCGGGGGAAACCTGCTTGCGACCCGCGATGTCGTCGGGGAGAATGGCACTTACCCGGACACCGCGGCCACGCTCGGGATTGGCCACCTTCGCTACCCCGGCGGCGCTCTGACCGAGGAATGCGCCTGCATCTACGAGGCGGATCGCCTGTCTGACCCGCCAAGCGCTGATGAAGATCCGGTCCTGACCTCTGTCACCGAAATGTTCCGCTATGCGTCCGAGGCGGGCATCGCTCTGACCATCGTTCTGCCGACCCGTGACTTTCTGAGCGATGACACCGATGCGCATGGTCATCGTTTTGCCGCTGTGGACGAAACCGCGGTCCGCAACTTCATCGCGGATATTGCGAATGGCAATTTCGGCCCGGCCCCAACGATTCAGGCCTTTGAAATCGGAAATGAATATTGGGGAAGCGGCGAGATGACCGCGGTCGAATATGGTCGGCTGGCCTCTGAGATGGCCGTGATCATCGACGGCGAAATGTCCCGGAATTCCGAAAGCCCTCAGTTTGCGGACACCGATATTCTCGTGCAGATGGGCACGAACCACGGGCAGTCGAATTTGTCCGACCTGTTTGAGGGCACGGGCACGGAACAACTCGCGGCCGCGAACGAGATGTTCGGTCTGTCCTTGTCCGAGGCGGATTACATCTATTCTTCCGGCGAGGTCGCATGGTCCAAGGTGAATAATGCGATCCTCGTCGACCAGTTCAATACCGAAGCAGAGCGCGCCGCAGTGGATGGCGTCGTCGCGCATATCTATTCACGTGGCGAGGATGTGCCCGGCAGCCGAACGTTTGAACTATCCCAGATCGAGGATACCTGGCTCCATGAAATGCCAGAGCTGAAAATCTATGCGACGGAATGGAATCTCAAACGGACGGTCGGAGAGACACGCGACGAGGAATTCGGCCTGAAGCAGGCCCATGAAATGCTCAACATCGTTGAGGCGTTTCATTGGGGCGGTGTCGATGCCGCGCATGTCTGGGCGCTTCAACTCAACAGCCGCACCGCCTTGACCGAAGTCGAGGGGGACGCCGAGATGCGCGTAGCGGGGGAAATGTTCCGGCTTATGAACGATGTCCTGCCGGGCACCCGGCCACTATCGCTCGTAGGGAGCGAAGGCCGCGAGACCGAAGTGCAAGGCACCACCGCAGATGTGCACAGCTTCTATGCCGAAGACCGGCTCGTAACCTTTATCGCCTCAACCTCTGATGAGGCCGAGGAGCAGATTGTCGATTTCAATAATCTGGTGACCGACCCTGGCCAGATCACGATCACGCGCCTTGGTGTGGCCGAGGGGGAAAACCCCACTTTCACATCGGCAGAGCCTCGGATTACCCAAGAGGATTCCGATACGCTCTTGGACGATGGCATTCTGATCACGGATCTCGCCCCTCGGGAAATCCTGATGATCGAAATGACCAATCCCATCTATACCGACGCGGTGCTGGAGATTGCGGAAAACGATCTGCCGGACGATGATCCAGTCCTGCCCATGCTCCCCCCCGAAGACCCGCCACCGGATCAACACGCTGACGATGAGGACGAGGATGGCGGCGGATTGATGTCGACTTTGCTCGGTGTGCTCCCGCTCTTGTTCTTTGCGGGATAGGCGCGCCAGCCCCTACGCCTTCAGCCGATACCCCGTCGCCAACATGCGCCAAGCAATAAGGCAAACCGCCAGCGTCGCCGCCGCGCCTACGGTCAACCCGAGCAGAGGGTCGCTGTCCGACACCCCGATCACCCCATAGCGGGCGCCGTCGATGAGATAGAAAATCGGGTTGAAATGCGTGACCGTGTAGAGCACCGGCGGCAGCGCCTCGACCGAGTAGAAAGTGCCCGACAGAAAGGCGAGAGGGGTCACAATGAAGTTGGTAATCGCCGCCATTTGATCGAACTTATTGGCAAAAATCCCAGCGACGATGCCAATCCCGCTCAGAAACCCGGCACCGAGCAGCACAAAACAAAGCGCCCACAAAGGATGCGCAAGCCCGATCCCGAGAAAGACCCATAACCCAAGCCAGATCGCGACAGCCACCAGCAGACCACGCCCCACGCCCCCCGCAAGATAGCCCAACACCAACTCGCCCGCCGAGAGCGGCGGCATCAGGGTGTCTACGATGTTGCCCTGCACCTTGGAGATGACAATGGACGAAGATGTATTGGCAAAGGCGTTTTGGATGACCGTCATCATCAGAATGCCCGGCGCGATAAAGGTGGTAAAGGCCACGCCCATGACATCGCCACGGGTGGGACCAATGGCGATGGTGAAGATCAGCAGAAAGAGACCTGCCGTGACCAGCGGCGCAAGGATAGTCTGGGTCCAAACCGCCATGAAACGGCGTGTTTCACGCTCTGCCAGCGTGGCCAACCCGAGCCAGTTGACGCGCCCGAACCGCCGTGCGCCCATTGCCGCCATGACGGTCGATCTATTCTCTCGTGCATGATCTGTCATTTGCCGCTCCTTGCCTGGTTGGTCTGGCTCTTTTGGGCGTGTTTCCACCACTATGTGCAGCCCGCCCACGATTCGATGCCTTGTAACTCACACGCCAGTGACTAGAATAGGGGCTTGATCAGATTTGCAAGGCGGCGGGCCCGGGGCCCGGTCCGCCTTTTGACCGAAGGAAGCCCCGATGTCCTGGAACGACGAACGCGTTGAAATGCTCAAGAAGATGTGGGGAGAAGGTCAGTCTGCAAGCCAGATCGCCAAGGAATTGGGCGGCGTTACCCGCAATGCAGTGATTGGCAAGGTGCATCGCCTTGGCCTGTCAAATCGCAACGGCACCGGATCAACAGCAGCCCCTGCCCCGAACACGCCTGATACCAAGGCAAAGCCGGCCGCCGCCGCCAAGGCCGCAGAAGCGCCCAAGCCCGCGCCCAAGCCCGCGGCACGTGTGGAAGAACAGCCGGAGCCTGCAAACGAACCCGTTGTCGTGGCCCCAATCAGCCGGATCAAGGCAATCATTCCCGCAGGCCAACCCCTGCCACCGCAGCCCTCAGCAAACGAGATCGACCCCGAGGCACTGGCCAAGGTGAGCGAGATCGAGAAGAAGGCCAAGAAGCTCACCCTGATGGAATTGACTGAGCGCACCTGCAAATGGCCGGTGGGCGATCCCGCCACGCCCGATTTCTGGTTTTGCGGCCTGCCGGTGCAATCGGGCAAGCCCTATTGCGAAGCGCATGTAGGGGTGGCGTTCCAGCCCATGAGCAGCCGCCGAGACCGCAAACGCTAGAACAGGGTCTGAAACGCGCTCAACGCGATGGTGCCAGATCGCTTGCCGTATCCACATCGCGCAGGCGCTCTACAAGTGCGACTCGCGCGCCCGGCACTGTTTTGATCGTATCACCGAGGGCATCCGCAGTTGACCAGCGGACCCCGTGAAAGAGCGTGGGTGCGACAGGCCGCGACCGTTTCAGACCGACCAGCCAATAGCCCCCGTCCATCGCCGGGCCGAACACCGCGTCGTTGCGTCCGAGGGCAGAAAAAGCCTGCACGACGTGTGCACGGGTGACACCCGGAATATCCGCACCGATAATGCAGACCGGGCCGGGCGGCATACTGCGCAAGAGCCGCCCCATCCGGTCGCCCAGATCACCCGCACCCTGCGCCACACGGGGCAAATGTGCCGGCCAAACGCGGCTCTTGAGCCCGGCGTGATCCGGGGACACCGCAAGCACCAGCTGCCAGCGGGGATCGTCCACCTCCCGCAAGAGCCGCGCCACCTGATGCCGAAACCACCACGCCGCCGCGACCATGCCGATGTCACGCCCCAGACGCGATTTGACGCGGCCGGGGCGAGGTTCCTTGACCATGACAATCAAATAGCGGCGCATCAGCCAAAGTAATCCCGAAGAATACGGGCATAAATCGCCTTGAGCTGGTGAATCTGCGCCACCTCGACCCGCTCATCGACCTGATGCATGGTCTGCCCGACAAGGCCGAATTCCACCACCGGGCAGTGATCCTTGACAAAGCGGGCATCCGAGGTGCCGCCAGTGGTCGACAGCACGGGCACCACGCCGGTCTCTGCCTCGACCGCGCGCGCGACCAAGTCCGAGAGCGGCCCCGGCGGGGTGAGAAAGCTCTCGCCCGACACCTTGACGCGCATCTCGCCGGTGATGCCGAACTCCGCGCAGACTCCGTCCAATTCGGCCTGCATCCAGCTGATCAGATCGGCGCTGTGATGCGCATCGTTAAACCGGATATTGACAGTGGCGCGGGTCTGCGCCGGGATCACATTGGTCGCAGGATTGCCGGTGTCGATGGTCACGACCGCCAGCGTCGAGGGATCGAAATGCGCCGTGCCCTCGTCCAGCCGGTGCGAGGCGAGCCGGTCCATCAGCCGCGCCATGGCAGGCAGCGGATTACGGGCGCGGTGCGGATATGCGGAATGGCCCTGCACCCCGGTCAGCGTGAACCAAGCCGAGAGCGAACCGCGCCGCCCGATCTTGATCATCTCGCCCATGCGCTCGGGGCAGGTCGGCTCTCCGACAAGGCAGGCTGTCATGACCTCGCCCTGCGCCTGCATCCAGTCGAGCAAGGCCACCGTGCCATCCAGCGCGTCGCCTTCTTCATCGCCGGTGATGGCCAGGATCACCGCACCGTCGGGCGGCGTATCGCGCACGAAATCCACCGCCGCCGCAGCAAAGGCCGCAACGCCCGATTTCATATCCGTGGCCCCACGCCCCCAGATCATGCCGTCTTTCTCGACCCCACCAAAGGGTGGCACGGACCATGCCGCCAGATCCCCCACAGGCACCACATCGGTATGCCCGTTAAAGCCGAAACTGCGCGCCGCCCCTTTCGCTCCCCAGCGGGCAAAGAGATTGGGGACCCCGCCGCGATCCACACGAGTGCAAGTGAATCCAGCCTCACCGAGCACCTCTTGCAGCAGGCGCAGGGCACCGCCTTCTTCGGGTGTGACCGAGGCGCAGCGGATGAGATCAGCCGTCAGGCGAGCGGGATCAAGCGGGGTTTCGGGCATGGTATGCGTCCTGTCAGTCGGTATTGGCGGAGGCCTAGCGCGGATCGCAGGCAAAGGCAAACCGGGCGAAATACAACGCATGGCATACGGCGTCTTTGCCACAGCGCGCCTGCGCTTGGAGGGCCAAAGCGAATAAACCTTAACAACGCGCAAATTGTTTGCTATCCAAAAGGATATAATAAAACCCGAGGCAGGGTGATCAAACCACGTCAGGGCCGCCAGATCCGTAAAGGACAGACTGGTCCGCGACATTCGAGCAGCAAGGCGCATCGCAGGCAGTACCATGCGCTATTGCACCCGGATCGGGCGGCCCGCACGGGTCGTGCGTGAGCTTGGCACGCTGCCTCTGAAAAGGGGCAGGCAAAGACATGGTGGCAGGCGTCGAAATTCCGATTAATCGGAACGCATCCGCGATCCAGATGGCGCAGACGATCTTTGGTGATGGCACACAGGTGATCAACGCCTCTTATACAGGCGACCGCGATTCATCGGGCATCTACAGCAACGGCAACACCATCTCCCCCGGCGTCGTGCCCAGCGACAGCGGTATCATGCTCTCGACCGGCGATTTGCGCGGCTTCACCAACAACATCTAGCTCCAATCGAACGAGAGCGCCAGCACGACCACCAACTCAAGCGGCCCGAACGGAGTAGCGGACTTCAATGCCGCTGCCGGAGCGCGGACCTTTGACGCCGCGTATCTCGATGTAGACTTCATCCCCACCGGCGATGTGATGACGATGCAATTCGTCTTCGCCTCCGAGGAATATCCGGAATTCGCCGTGGGCGCGTTCCAGGATTTCTTTGGCGTCTGGATTAATGGCAACCTTGTGCCGCTTAGCGTTGGGGACGGCGACATCGACCCCAATAACCTCAACGCCGGGTCCAACAGCAACCTTTTCATCGATAACACCCAAGACCAGTTCAACACCGAGATGGACGGGTTTACCTTGACCATGACCCTGACCATACCGGTCAACTCTGGCGAGGTGAATTCCATCCGCATCGGTATCGCGGACGTGACGGATGCCAACTACGACTCGACCGTTCTGATTGCGGCCGACAGCGTGCAAACCACGCTTGTTGCGATGGATGACACGACCACGCTCTTTCCCGAAGGCACCCGCATCCTCGACCTGCTCGGCAACGACGTCAACAACACCGCAGGCACGCTGACGATTACCCATATCAACGGCAAGGCTGTGTCGGCTGGCGACATCGTCACGCTCAATTCCGGTCAGCAAATCCAGCTGAACGCAGACGGCACCATTGAGGTGATCGGTGATGGCGACACCGAAGTGTTCAACTTCACCTACGAGGTCCAGAGCAGCACGGGCCAGACCGATGTAGGCTTTGTCACCGTCAATTCGGTGCCCTGCTTTGTGGCAGGCACGCTGATCCGAGCGCCCGAGGGCGAAGTGCCCGTGGATATGCTACGCCCGGGCGACCTGGTAATGACACAGGATGACGGCGCGCAGCCCCTGCGCTGGATCGGGCATCGACGGGTTGCGGCCATCGGAGATTTTGCCCCGATCCAGATCGCGGCCAATACCTTTGGACGGCACCGTGCGCTGTTGCTCTCACCTCTGCACCGGGTGCTGATCCGCGATTCTCTGGCAGAGTTGCTCTTTGGCGAACGCGAAGTGCTGATTGCCGCGCGTGATCTGGTCAATGACCGATCCGTCCGGCGTATCGAGGGGGGTATGGTGGACTATGTCCACATCCTTTTTGACCGGCATCAAGTGGTCTTTTCCGAAGGGTTGGCCACCGAGAGCTTCTTGCCCGGGCCGCAAACCACCCGAAGCTTTGAGTCCGAGATTGTCGCAGAGATTTGCGCGCTTTTCCCGGAAATCGATCCAGAGACCGGCGCGGGCTATAGCCCCGCCGCACGTCGCACGCTCAAGAGTTACGAGGCGCGTCTCTTGGTGGCGCAGGGCGTGGCGGCCTGACCGATGGGGTGGATCGGAATCTCCGATCAGTCGGGTGGGCGATTTGCCCTGCACGGTCTTGATCGGCAACAAGACGGAACGCCCCCACCCGATGCCAACGCCTTGCTGACACGCGGCACTTTGATGATTGAAACCCGGCTCTCGTCTGAAGGACGGCCGCAAACCTTGGTGGCCTTCAGCCGTAGTCACCCGTGGAGCGGCGGCTTTTCGATACAGGCGCTTCCGGGGGGCGGGATCGTCTTGATCGAGACACAGGCCGGGGATGTACGCCATGCCACCCTGCCCTACCGCGCCGACGATCGCACGGATACCTTGCGTCTAACCTACTCTTGGGACGCGCCTGCCCGTTGGGGACGGCTCTCACTCGAGCGGCCAGAGATGGACCGCGTCCACAGCATTGCATTGCCGCCACCGCATCCGATGCCGCTGGCAGATCTGCGCACTTTGCTGACCGATCCAAGACAACGCCAGATCGACCCGGACGTGATCTTTGTTGCTCTGTCGAACCGGATTGAACCCATCGGCCCAATGCCCGGACTGACAACGAACGTCCCGGTCTGCACCCCAAGCGGCTATATGCCTGTGGGTCAACTCAAACGCGGGCATCTGGTGGATACCGACGAGGGACAGATCGTGCCGGTGCTGCAAACCGTCACGCGGCGAGTGCCCGCCATGGGCAGCTTTCGGCCGGTTCGCCTGCGTGCACCCTATTTCGGCCTCCGCCGAGATATCGTCGTCTCGCCGCAGCAAAGGCTGGTGATCCGTGGCTCTGAGGTGGAATACCTGTTTGGATGCGAGGCCGTTCTGGTTCCGGCGCGGCACCTGATCAACGGATTCTCGGCGCTCTACGCCCAGACCTCCGATATTGTCAGCTATCATCACCTGCTGTTGCCCGCCCACGAAGAGATCATCGTGGCAGGCACACGCACCGAGAGCCTCTATATCGGGCGGCTCCGGCGCAACCCTGACCTATTGGGGGCCAGCGTTCTGGCCGGGTTCGACCGCGCCCGCCTTCCGGAACACCCCCGTCCAATCTGGCCGGTACTCAAACCCTATGAGGCGATCACGCTTGCGATGAACCGCGCGGCCTGAGCGCTGTTCGGGATGTTGCCTCGTCAAAGGAGGCGGGCAATTCGATCCAGACCCGCGCGCCGCTTGGCACGTCAAAATCTATCCCCACACTGCCAGACATCGCCTCGGCCTTGATTCGTGCGATAGCCAGCCCCATACCCGCGCCGAATGTCGTTCCCGTCGCATGCGCTAACCGCTCAAAGGGCGCAAAGGCCAGTGCTGGATCGACCGCCCCAAAACCGGGCCCGTTATCAGAGACCGTGATCCTATGATACCCGGCCCGCTCACCCGCGACCGCGACCGTCACACAGCCGCCAGTTCCGCAATACCGCACGCCGTTTTCCAAGAGTTGCTCCAATGCCTCCTGAAACAAGGTAGGATCCGCGAGAACGCGTGAGCTGGTTTCCTCTGCCACAAGCGTGATGCCACGCTGTGTCGCTTCGGGACGGTAGGTCTCAACCACCCGCTCAACCACATCCGCAACAGGCACCGGAACCAGCGTCACAGCCGAGCGCCGCGCTGCGATATCCGCGAAATGCATGGTCTTTTCCACTGTCGCCAAGAGCGTCTCACCGGATTGCATGATCCGACCGGCAAAGTCGGCCTGCTGCGCATCCCCCTTTTTCATGCCATCCTCTCGCAAGAGTTCAGCAAGACCGATGACCGCATTCAGCGGCGTGCGCATCTCGTGGCTGATCCCCGACAGCAAGACCGTCTTGGCACGGCTCGATTGTTCGGCATCCTGACGGGCACGCTTGATCTCGGTCGAATGCTGCGCCGAGACGATCGCAAAATAGAACACCGGGTAGACAATGATACTAAACGCCGTGAGGGCTGACATAGGGGCGTAATACCGAATGGCCGTGGCTTGGTCGATGATCGGAGTCTGGACATCGTGCAACACAAACCATGTGAACCACAGGATAATTGGCAAGGCCACCATGGCCGCGATGTAGAACCTGTCGCGGTAGATAGAAAAAACGGCAAAGGGAAAGCCCACCATCGGAACCAGCATGATGTCGATATGCCCGTCGACATGCACGACACACGCCCCTAGGAAAATCGCAACATTGGTTGATGTCAGCCAACAGGTATTGACCCAGACCAAAGGCAATCGGTTCTTGAGCACCCGCACAAAGGCAAAGCCACCAAAGGCGAGCGCGCCGATGAGGAAAACCTCCAACTCACCACTGAGCCCGGTGATCACCATCCAAACCGTGGTGAATGAAAGCCCGAGCCAGACAAAGGCAAAGGACAGTTTGCGGCGGCGCGCACCCGCCTCCAACTGGCTTTTCATAGTGGCCTGTTGCCCCATAGGTACTGCTGCCTCTCCGTCACTTTGCAAAACGAACCCTAGCACAGGTCATGCCATCTATCTCGCGTTCTAGGATATGGATCCGTAGGGATAGGGTTCAATCAGCGCATTCATACGTTTCAAATGATCGGTGTGAAACGGAATTTTATTCCATATTCGACGCCCACTCACGCCCCGGACAGGCATGCGCCCAATCGCACCCCAATAGATTGCGCCCAATTCTTATAGCATAAATGCATAACGACCTTAGGTAGAGTTTACCTTGGGGAACAAAGTCCGGGCTGCGCTGCTAGGTCGCATGCCAAGCCCTGCCGCAATTAGTCAAAAAACGGCGTCATCTGCGCTACGATCACAGAATTCTCATCGAGGGCGCGCTGCATCAGGGCGCGCTCTTCATCCGAGATGTCATGGCCTTCCGCCTCACGCTCGGCCAAGGTGCCATAGCCTGACACATCGAGCGGCGCGCAATCGGCCTGCTTCAGGATTGCCACGGTTTCACGCACGGCTTCAGCCTCATCCACACCCGAGGCATAGATCATCAGGGCCGCGCCGGTGGCCTTGTCGGGCAGGCCGTCGCCGCTCTTGCGCCCGATTTCGACCAAGAGCGTATAGACCTGTTGCCGATTGGCTTTCTTTTCCGTGTCGCTCATCCCCGGCCCTCCAACGGCCTTTCGTTGCGCGCAGACCTGAGCCAAGGCGCACGCAAAGTCAAGCGCGCCCGCTTTCCTTCGCCCTGCGGGACGGATAGCCTATACCCAACGCACGCGAAGGAGGACATAGAGTGAAACGGATCAAGGATATGGTGGCAGAGGCGA
>SWCD01023570.1_pt1 | contig 15846 bp, 14 predicted proteins | sample 4693011 | NCBI WGS metagenome assembly SWCD01 (sample SAMN10267278, study PRJNA491770) | bioreactor metagenome | isolation source: DHS bioreactor inoculated with marine | place: Japan: Omine Ridge, Nankai Trough | reverse complement strand
TCATTGATCAGGATGTGCTGCCCCGTGGGATCGTCGGCGATGGCCTGCCATGGGTCTATGACGGGGATTGCATGCGGGCCCGTCGCTTTGGAGGCCGGCATTGCAGCCCTGGCACCGGTTGCGAGGATCAGCGCATCGGCGTCCAGCACTGCAATGTCGTCGGGGGTGAGCCGTTTGCCGGTGTGGATGCGGACCTGAAGCTGGGTCAACTGCGTACGATACCACGCCAGGGTGTTGCGGAATTCGCGTGTCATGGGCGCCTGCGCCCACAGGGCAAGCTGTCCGCCGAGATCATCACTGGCTTCGTAGAGCGTCACATGGTGTCCACGCCCGGCAGCGACACGCGCTGCTTCCAGCCCGGCAGGGCCGCCGCCGATGATGGTAACGTTCCTTGGCGTATCCGTCGGGACGGCATCCCCCCATGCTGCCTCACGCCCGGTCATCGGGTTGTGGATGCAACGGATCTGTCTTGAGGCCATCGCCTGCGCGATGCAGAGATTGGCCCCGACACAGGGGCGGATGTCCTGGGGGCGTTCCTTGATCAGCTTTCGCACAAGGTCGGGATCCGAGATCTGGGCGCGGGTCATTCCAACCATATCGGCATCGCCGCGCTCGATGATCGCGTCAGCCATTGCCGGATCGGTAATACGCCCGGTCGTGAACACAGGCAGCGCGACACGGGACTTGATGCCCGCTGCCAGCGGAACGAACAAGCCGTGCGGTGCCGGCGTCGGCGGCCAATGGTCCATACGTCCTGCACGATCGTAATTTGTTCCCACGATGATGTTGAGATAATCAACCTGCCCGGTCCCGGCGATCAGCGCGGCAATATCCTGCAGGTCTGATTGGGTCAGCCCGCCAGGCACCTTTTCGTCGCCGGGAAGACGCACGCCGAAGATGTGGTCGCGCCCCAGGCCCGTGCGCATGGCATCGATGGTGCGCAGCAGGAACCGCATCCGGTTTTCAAGCGAGCCGCCATACTCGTCAGTGCGGGTGTTGGAATAGGGCGACAGGAAAGCAGCAGGCAGATAGCCGAACGCCGAGAGCAGTTCAACCCCGTCGAGACCGCCCCGGCGTACGCGGGCAGCGGCCAAGCCATGAGCGTCGACAAGCTCATCAATTTCACTGATGATCATTTGCTTCGGCGTCTCGCGCGACAGGCGGGACATGATTGGCGACGGCGCGAGCAGGGGACGGCCCGCATCGGTGTCGGCGACATTGGCCCCGGCATGGCCGAGTTGAACGAGGAACCGGCCATCGTGCTGGTGGATCGCACCGGCCAATCGCTGATAGCCCTCGATGCAACTGTCGTCGCTGGCGTTCAGGCCGCGGCCGGCGCCCACAGCGCCGGTGCGGTGCACTGCGGTCGATCCGGATATCTGCAGCGCCGCGCCGCCGCGCGCCCTGGCTCGCTGATAGGCGATATAGTCGTCGTTGACATGCCCGCCGGTCTCGACGCCCGGCACATGGGCTGTGACCAGCACCCGGTTTCGCAAGGTGAAGGGGCCGACATCAACCGGTGACAGAAGGTGTTTGTACTGATCGGTCATCGTATTCCCCAACACTGATGAGCCAGCTTTGCACCCGGGGGGCGGCAGAGTCCAGAACCGGTTCAGCCGGGATATCTACGCTCACCGATCGATATCGGTTGCACCAGCGAAAATCACCAGCCTGGGCACCATGGCATCGTCTGCGCATCGCAGCGTCGGGCTGAAATCCAGAGCCTGTGGCCTTCGCGCACGGTATCGGAACTTTGCGCGCGCGACGCCATCGAGACGGTGGCGATTGCGCGGGGTGTCGGGCTCGAGCAGTTCAAGACGGAATGCCCGCTGTTGACATCTTTCAACGTCAACAGCCCGTGCCGGGTCGATGAGGAACTGCTCGAGGGCGGCCTGTCGGTGTCCACGGAGAAATGCGTGATCGACGCTGAAATGATCCGCCAGTGGGTGGCGTCGCTGGCGCCGCTGGACCTGAGCGATGATGCCCCGGGGGGTGATACAGTGGATGAGGCGCTGAAAGACTGCATGACGCGCTGTAAGCATGAGATGAAGGATGTCCATCCCTAGGGTCAGGACCCATTAGGTCGTAAACTTGACTAGGGCTGCTTCGAGCCCATTTCAGACCTCCGATGCAGATTTCAGCGCTGGCGCTTCCAGCCCATAGCAGTCGTTCATGTGTCGCGCAGCGAACGGCAACTCTGAGCCCTTTTAAGACCTTCGAGCAGTGTTGTTGATGCGGGAATTCCAAAGAAATTGGACGTATATAGTTGAACCATTTTGGACAAACGAAAGTCCGAAGGTCCAAAGAAATTCCATCGTCCTCTTGGCGTAAGTATCCATTGGTGTTCGGGTCTAAACTGGCTTTGGTGTAGTGTCCGGTACCAAAGGGAGATGGTCATGAAACGTCTTACCGTGTATTCCTCCAATGGAAAGCGATTTGGGAGCAAATTAGTTGGAAGGCCAATCAACAAACGGCGAAACAGTCAGCCTGCGCGCTGAAGCTGAATGCATGCGGGAACGCGAGGCGGCGACGCGAGAGATTCTGGAGGTTATCAGCGAAAGCCGTGACAACGAGCAGCCGGTTTTCGAGGCCATCCTCGAAAATGCCTCGCGATTGTGCAATGCGCCGCTCGCATTCCTGTCACTCGCAAATGCCGAACGCACCAATGTGTTGATCCCCGCCCATCGTGGCACCAGGTCTGAATTCGGAAGTATCCTCGACGGGTTCATTGAGCCAATATCTCGCACCGAACTGGTGGCTGTGCGCCCGATTGCCGACGGACAGATCGTACGTGAAGACGACATCAAGGACGATGAGACCTACCGCAAGGGCGATCCCCGGCGACGGCAGATGGTAGATGTGGAGGGCGCGCGTTCGGTACTGGGCGTGCCGCTGATCCAGCGCAGTATGCCCTTGGGTGCCATCATCCTCTATCGCCGGGAGGTGCAGCCCTTCACCGCGGATGACGTCTCGTTGATAGAGAGTTTTGCCGCACAGGCCGTGATCGCCATTGAGAACGTCCGCCAATTCAAAGCCCTCGAAAACCTAAATGCGGAACTCGGCAATCGGGTCGAAGAGCAGGTTGGTGAGATCGAGCGGATGGGCCGATTGAAGCGCTTCCTGCCTTCTGCGGTGGCCGACACTGTGATCAGCCAGGGCTCAGATGAGATGTTGTCCAGCCATCGCGCACTGTTGGGAGTTTTGTTTTGCGATATCCGCGGTTTCACGGCATTCTGCGAAACTGCCGAACCGGAGGAGACCATCGAGATCCTCCAAACGTATCACGAGGAAATGGGCAAACTCATCAATGCTCACGGCGCGGGAGTCGATCACCGCATGGGCGATGGTATCATGGTGTTGTTCAACGATCCGCTGCCTTGTGATGATCCGGCCGGTGACGCAATCCGACTCGCCATCGCCATGCGTGCACGGATGGCGGAATTGTCCAGGCAATGGAAACGTCTGGGCTACCGGTTAGGTTTTGGCGTCGGTGTCTCGCTAGGCTATGCGACGGTCGGAATGGTCGGCTTCGAAGGACGGTATGACTACACGGCTTCAGGCACGGCGATCAACTTGGCTTCCCGACTATGCGATGAGGCCGAAGATGGCGAAATTCTTCTCAGTCCGCGGGCCAGTGTCGCAGTTGAGGATGACTTTCAAATTGAATCCAGAGGAGATATCCACCTAAAGGGAATTCGCGAGCCCGTAGAAGTATTCAGACTTGCCGGTACTGCCACCACTTGAGAAACCGGACATTTGCCGGGACGTGGTGTTCTCGCGATGAGATTCGGAAAAAAACAAGAAACATGGGTTTTCGCGAGTGCCAAAAATCCCCGTCTTGCTACGCGCGGACAAGTTGTTGTTAGCGCAATGCGCCTAAGCCTCGCATGTCGCGGATCGACCATCCAATTTTCCGATCATCGAGGTCAAAATGTCCGCATAGCTGCCGTTGATGTAAGCCGCAGCGAATGTCTGCTCCCCGCCCAATGGAGTCCAAAGCGCAAGTTCACCGAATGCCTCTAAGGTCCGCTTTATTGCCGGTCAGCAACAGTCGGATCAATGGGTCCTGATGCTAAATTGTAATCTGGCCGGAAGGTGTGACACTGGCGCGTTCAGCGTGTTGCAGCGCCGCAAATCCGTCGCCGGACAGTTCCAGCACGGGGCAGGTCAGGCCGTACAGCCTGTTGGCGACCGCCGCGCCGATCATGACATTGGCATCGCCTGTGGCCATGATGATGGCCTTCGGGCCTGTGCCCAGGCGAATGGCTTCGGCCACGCCGCCCGGCGTGCCGCCTGACCCGCGGGTTGCGGGCAGCACCAGGATCATGCCCTTGAGACAGAGCCCCCTTTGCGGGTGATTGTTGTCCACGATGATGCCGCTGGCGGGATCAAACCCGCCCCAGAAACTCAACGGTTCATCAAGCCACAATACGGGCCCTTCTGCTGCGCCTTCATACAAGACCCTTGCCTGCAAGTTGAGCATCAATCCAGGTCCCGCCACAGGTTCGCATCGCGCCAAACCTCGCCTTTGACGGCGGTTTCGGCGCACTCCTCGAGCGACCCGAAACACACCTCGACACCCAGCATGCCGGGCGCATACCAGGCCCATTTGGCGGCATTGGTCATGACGCGGCCCTTGCAGCCGCGCACCGCAGGCGAAAAATAGGTGCAGGTATCGACGATGATCTGCGCACCGGCGGATTCAAGCACGTCGATCCAGCCGTTTTGCGCGGCCAGATCGCGGACATGGCGGCTGGTGGAGATATACAGTTTCGTGCCGGGGTGAACCTTGCGCCCCTGCAGCATCGGCACAAGGCTGGCGAACTCGGTAAACGAAAAATGCGGCGTGCCGAGCGCCACCATTTCAACCGGACCGTCACGGGCACTGGTCAGGCTGCGCCGGGCTGCACTCAGGGTGTCGAGGGTGACAGAGACGGTTTGACCAGGTTCAAGGCCGGCAAAGGCGGTGTCGCGATCAGGCGCTTCCGGGGTGCGTCCGATGCCGTGCCAGTGCTCCACGCCGCCGGCAGCAGCGGCAGCGGCGGAAATGGCCTTCAGGGCATCCTCGCCAATGTCGGGTTCCAGCGCGTCAATTGCCGGGACCTGCTTGCCCGCATGTTCGCCCATGGCGGTGCCCAGCAAATGAAAATAGATGTCCTGCCGCTTGAGGCTGTCGGGGATCGCGGACGTATCAATCAGCATCCGTGCACGGCGGCCAGCATCGGTGTGCAGGCCGCACCAGGGGGCATACCCGGTCAGCCCGCAGGCAACGTCGAGATAGTCACCATACTTGTTGGTGCGGGCGCCGACGACGGCATTGTAGAAACTGACCGCGTTGCTTTCGCCAACCACGATATGATCGCCAAGCCCGGGCCCGCCGGGCAGTTGATAGGGCGCGCAGGTCCACACGGTGCGGCAGCCAAGGGCTGCATAAAGCTGCATCAGCTCCTTGGCGCCGCGTGCCATCTCGGTCTGCGAATCGCGAATGGTTTCATCGGCCAGGCTGACCAGGCCATTATTGGTCCATGCCGGGATCTGGAATTTCGCCCCTGCCTCAAGCATGAAGCGGGCAAAGTCGACATGGGCGCGCCCGGCATAAAAGCAGGCATCGATATGGGCGAAGCTGACCGGGACCAGCTCGTGTGCACCCATGACCCTGGCTGCGCGCTCAACCAGTTGCATGGCAAACTGCAACGCCGGGCCCTGCTCGCCCGAGAGCATTGCCGTACAGTCTTCGTTCAACCTGAGATCAGTGCTCATGCGGTGAGTTTGAGCATCCTGTTTATCAGTGCAAGCGTTTCGTCATGATCGCCGGTGACAAACTCGGCGCCATTGTCGCTCAGGCGCTGCCTGCGGTCGGCGTGCATGTGGAAGCCGATGAAATGCGTGCCGTTCTTCCGGCCCGCCTCGAGATCGTTCAGATTGTCGCCGATATAGACCACGCGATCGGCGGGCAGTGCCATATCCGAGATTACCCGTGACAGCACTTCGTGCTTGTGACCGCTTTTGTCGGCGGTGCCGGGATAGGCGGATAGCTTGTCCCATAGCCCGGCCACGCGAAGCCGGATTTCCGCTGCGCATTTCAGGTTCGCCGTTGCAATGCCAAGCGCCATGCCGGGCATGGCGGCAAGGGCTGCGACAATATCAGGGGCCTTGGGAACAATGGAGACTGCCAGCCTGCCGGCGCGGAACCCGTCCTTCAGTTCTGCATCATAGGCGTCGACAAACGCCGCGTAGTGCGAGGGTTCAAACCCGTCGCCGAGGTGCTGGCGCAGCACCTGGTGAATGATGTCGTGGTCATTGCGGACGTCGTAGCTGTCCCAGTCTCGCGACAGTCCGGTAATGCCGAACAGCCGCTCCAGCGGCGCAAAAAACGCGTCCTCTTCCGGTTTTCCCAGATGCAGCAGCGGGCCGTCGACATCAAAAATGACCGCGCAATCGTGGGGCATCGTCACTTCTCTCAAGCTTTCACGATGGCCGGGCGGACCTCGATCACCACCGGTGCTTCGGCAGCGAGGCCGGTCTTGATGGCTGCCGACAATTCATCCAGTGTCTGTGGCCTGATCGCGTCGCACTTGTAGGCCCTGGCCAGGGCAGCGAAGTCCGGATTGACCAGGGTGACGGCATTCGGCTGGATGCCCTTGTCGACCATGTCATCGCGGATCTGCCCCAGGGCATCGTTGTTCCACAACAGGATGATCAACGGTTTTGCCAGTTCCGCGGCAGTGCCCAGTTCATTGATGGTGTATTGCAGGCCGTAATCGCCGGCCATGGCGACCACCGGCCGGTCAGGACATGCGACACGCGCGCCGATTGCCGCCGGCAGCGCATAGCCAAGAGTGCCGAAACCGGCAGGGTGCAGGTAGCAGTCCGGGCGGGCGAAGCTGAGCACCTCGTTGGCGGCATAGGCGATCTGCGTCATGTCCGACGCAATGATGGTGTCGGCGGGCAGCGCGGCCCGAACCGTGTCCAGCACGGTGGTCACGGTCTCGCGCAGATCATCCTGGCTGTCGGCGCATTTGATCCGTAGCGTCTTGACCTCATCGGCGCGTGCCGCGGTTCTGTTGCCGTCCGGCAGGCCTGCCGCGATGGCAGACAGGGTGGCGCAGGCATCGCCGGTGATCGGCAGGTCGGCGGGATAGGGCCGGGCCAGGGAGGCGGGATCAATGTCCACGCGGATGAGGCCCGCCGTAATGTCGAAGGTCTGGTACCACAGGTCGGTCTCAGACAGTTCCGTCCCGGCAGCCAGAACGGCATCGGCGTCCATGATGATTTTTGTCGCCAGCGGATTGGGCAACAGGGCACCTGCCAGCAGCGGATGGTCGTCGGGCACAGCGCCCTTTGCGGCAATGGTCGTGAAGATCACAGCGCCGGTTTTCTCGGCAATTGCAATGGCGGCTGCGCCTGCATGGCGCGCGCCGCCACCCAGTATGATCACCGGGCTGGTTGCCGCTGACAGCCTGGCAACAGCGTCTGCGACCTGGTCCGATGCGGCATGCGGTTTCGAGGCCAGCTCACGCGGCTGCCAGCCATCACCGGCGGGCTGCTTGAGCACGTCGAGCGGTATTTCGAGATACACCGGCCGGGGCCTGGCCGATGCAAACAGCGAGAAGGCTTCGGCGAGCCGGTCCTGGACATCGCGGGCCGTGTAACAGGTGGCGGCAAGCTGTGAAACGGTTGCGGCCGCGTTGCGCTGCGAGCGCATCTCGTGCAGCCTGCCACGGCCCTGGCCCCAGTCCTTCACGTCCAGGGTCGATGAAATCACCAGCATGGGCACGGAGTCCGAATAGGCCTGTCCCATGGGGGTCATGATGTTTGTCAGGCCGGGTCCGGTGATGGTGAAACACACGCCGGGCTTGCCCGAGGCGCGCGCATAGCCATCGGCCATGAAACCTGCGCCCTGCTCGTGCCGGGTCAGGACGTGGGTGATGCCGGAGCGCGGCAGGGCGCGGTACATTTCGACATTGTGCACGCCGGGTATGCCGAACACGTCGGTGACACCATAGGCTTCCAGCAGTCCGACCAGCGCTTCACCGACGCTCACTCCACCATCACTCATCCGTGCTTTTCCTTTTGTTCAATGGGTGAACCTTGCAGGGGAAATGCTCGCCACTTCAAGTCCGTGAGCGGCAATATCATCGGGAACTTGTCTCCCATTGATCAGTGCAGCAGACAGACGCGACAATGCCGGTGCGGTCTGGATGCCATAGCCGCCCTGGCCGGCCAGCCAGAAGAAATTGTCGACCTGCTCGTCAAACCCGACGACCGGATTGCCGTCTTCGGCAAAACTGCGAAGCCCGCCCCAGGTATGGCCGATATGGGTGACCTCGAAGTCGATCACGTGCTGGAATTTTTCAACCGCTTCGGCCAGCGCCATGTCATCGGCCCAGGCATCATGGGGTTCAACCGGCGTTGCATCGGCAGGCGACAACATCAGCTTGCCGCCCATGGGCTTGAAATAGAAGGTTTCGCCGGCGCCAAAGCACAATGGCCACTGATCAATGTGTGCGCTCTCCGGCAAGTCGAGCAAAACCGCTGAACGGCGTTTGGGCGTGATCTCGATGGCTTGCGCGCCGGCCAGCCCGGCAACCGGCGTCGCCCACGCACCGGCGGCGTTGACCACCGTGGCGCAGCTCAGCTCGTCGCCGGATGTCTGTACCTGCCAGGCACCATAATGCCGGGTAAACCCGGTGACCTCGGTTCTGGTCGCCACGGTGCCGCCGCGCGCCCTGAACAGCTTGACATAGCCCTGCAGCAACAGATCAACATCCAGGTCGCGCGCCTCATCGTCTGACAGGGCAGCGATCAGCGTCTCGGTTTTCAGCAGCGGCACCTTGCGCTTGAGCTCTTCCAGCGGCATCTGGCGCAGGCCCAGCGCCTCGCCCTGTGCGATCTGCGCTTCATCTCCGGGGCCGATCATCATCACTTCACCGCGCGGTGACAGCAGCGGTGCGGGGGCAAACTCGTTGGGGGCGGCAACGAAGAACGCCTCGCTTGCCCCGGCCAGGGCCTGGATGGCTGCCGGGCCATAGCTGGGCACAAAGGTTGCCGCTGACCTGCCGGTTGAATGATAACCTGGCTGCGGCTCGCGTTCGACCACGCAAACCTTGTGGGTCTCTGCAAGTTCGGCGGCAACCGAAAACCCGGCCATGCCGCCGCCAACCACCACGATGTCAAAAATATTGCTCATGTTACCAACTGCATTGCGTTTGCATCAAATCTCACGTCATTCTTGGCCGACTATTCAACTGGCGTCGAGGGGCTAACAGGATGAGTGAAGCTGTATTGCATTTTTCACATGACGAGTATCAGGCGCGAATTGCCAGGTCGCGCGCTGAAATGGGCCGCCGCGGGCTTGACCTGATCATCGTGTCCGATCCGTCAAACATGGGCTGGCTGACCGGCTATGACGGCTGGTCGTTCTATGTGCACCAGGCGGTGTTGCTGGGCCTTGAGGGCGAGCCGGTGTGGTGGGGCCGGTCGATGGATGCCAACGGGGCCTATCGAACCGCCTTCATGGCGCACGATAACATCGTCGGCTATCCCGATCATTTCGTGCAGTCCAGCGAGCGCCACCCGATGGATCACCTGTCGGGGATCATTGCCGAGCGCGGCTGGCAGACGGCCCGTATCGGCGTTGAAATGGACAATTACTGGTTTACAGCGGCTGCATGGCTGGCCCTCAACAAGCATTTGCCCGATGCCAGATTCTCCGACGCCAACGGGCTGGTCAACTGGCAACGCGCCATCAAGTCGCCGGACGAGATTGAATTCATGCGCCGGGCTGCCGGTATCGTCGAGCGCATGCATGCAACCATTGTCGACATGGCGGAACCCGGACTGCCGAAGAACAAGCTGGTGGCGGAACTGTACAAGGTGTCGATCGAGGGCGCCAACGGTCACTGGGGCGATTACCCGGCCATCGTGCCGATGCTGCCGTCGGGCATGGACGCCACCGCGCCGCACCTGACCTGGAACGACCAGCCGTTCAAATCGGGAGAAAGCACGTTCTTCGAGATTGCCGGGTGTTACCGGCGCTATAACTGTCCGCAGTCGCGCACGATATTTCTCGGCAAGGTGCCGCAGAAGTATCTCGATGCCGAAAAGGCGGTTCTGGAGGCGGTGGACAGGGGACTGGAGCAGGCGAAGCCCGGCAACACCTGCGAGGATATCGCCATTGCGTTCTACGACACGCTGGAACGGCACGGGTTTTCCAAGGATTCGCGCACCGGTTATTCCATCGGTCTCAGCTATCCGCCGGACTGGGGCGAGCGCACCATGTCGTTCCGGCGCGGCGACAAGACCGTGCTTGAACCCGGCATGATCTTCCATTTCATGCCTGCCCTGTGGCTCGATGACGGGGGGCTGGAAATCACCGAGCCGATCCTGATCACCGAGACCGGCGTGGAATGCCTGTGCAACACGCCGCGCAAGCTGGCTGTGAAGGGCTGATCCAATGCGGCATTTTGCAGAGATCGAAGCACTTGCCGCCAGCCACAAGGGTGGCGAGGCTGCCATGCTGGCGCTGTTGCCGACGGTACCGGACCAGGCCGAGGTCACCGCGCTGGGGGATGACCGCTGGCTGGCCAATTTCGCGCGCTGCATCTTCAATTCCGGGTTCAACTGGAAAGTCATCGAGAAGAAATGGCCGGGTTTCGAAGTGGCGTTTCACGGCTTCAATCCCAACTTCCTGGCGATGTTGCCGGACGAGGAATATGAACGGCTGCTCAAGGATACCCGGATTGTGCGGCACGGCACCAAGATCATGTCGGTGCGCAACAATGCCATCTGGATGGTTGGGCTGGCGCGCGAGCATGGCAGTGCAGCCAACTTCCTCGGGGCCTGGCCGGCATCGGACCAGGTCGGATTGCTGGACCTGATGAAGAAACAAGGTTCGCGGCTGGGCGGCAATACCGGCCAGTACGCATTGCGGTTCATCGGCAAGGACGGCTTTATCCTGTCGCGCGATGTAACCGCTGCGCTGGTTCGCGAAGGCGTTATTGCCAAGCCTGCGTCGTCAAAGAAGGACATGGCAGCGGTCCAGGCAGCCTTCAATCAATGGCATGAGGAAACCGGCAGGCCCTACACCCATCTCAGCCGCATACTGGCGATGAGTGTGGGCTAGGCCAGTTCCTATGCGGGGCCGGATTTTGAATGCCCCAGCGCGGCGGAACCGGCCAGCACGATGAGGGCAACAGCCGCGATCTGGCCCGTGATAACGGCCGGCCAGATCAGTGCGAACTGCGCATCCAGGTATTTTTGCGGCCCATAAGACAACAGCGCCATCAAGGCTGCCAGTACCGACAAAACGCGACCTGTTGTGGTGTCCAGCGGACCCGTAATGATGGCCCCGGCGGCGACCGACAGGGCGGCAGCCAGGAACGGCGCAATGCCGAACAGGGGAATAGTGGCAGGCGGGTGGGGTGCGGACTGCGCGAACAGCGCGCCCAGCATGATCAGTTGCAGGATTATCAATGCACAAAGCGCGGCGTTGGCCTGGCGGGTCCGGGGCGTGATCATGAAGTCAATCTCCTTAAGCGTAATTAAGTATACGGTTGAAATATCCGTAACAATGTGTACGATTAATGTCAATGGCTTCCGGAGACCTGTTTGATGAGGATTGAAAACAAGGCGGCGCGCAAGCAGCGTATCGAGGCAGCAGCCATGGAACTGCTGGCCGAGAAAGGCTACCTGGCGACCTCGATGCTTGCCGTGGCCAAGCGGGCCAAGGCCTCCAACGAAACACTCTACAACTGGTACGGCAACAAGCAGGGCCTGTTCAGGTCGCTGGTGGAAACCAATGCGGGCGACGTGAAAACACTGCTGGAAAACGACCTTGCGCAGCACCGCCCACCCGACGCCACGCTCGAAGCGCTGGGCCCTTTATTGCTGGGGCTGCTGGTCAGCGACAGGGCGATCACGCTGAACCGCGCTGCTGCTGCCGACCCGTCCGGTGAACTGGCGGAACAACTGACACAGGCAGGGCGCGAGACGGTCGCGCCGCTGATCGCGGATGTGTTCGGGAAGGCGCGCGATGCCGGATTTCTGGTATTCGATGATGCCGCCCAGGCGGTGGGGCTTTATCTCGACCTGCTGGTCGGCGACCTGCAGATCCGGCGGGTGCTGGGCGCTGTGCCTGCCCTGACGCAACCGGAGATCGACCGCCGCGCCGCAGACGCGCTGGCCAAGCTGAAAGTGCTGCTGAAGACCAGCCGGAACGTTGACTGCTGAGCGCACCACGCATTATAGCAACATGGGTTCAGATGAATCCATAAAGTTGCTATAACACTTTGGAATCGATCAGGTTTATGATTTCTGGCTGACTCAGCCAGAAATCATCCTGATCTAGACAGGCATCGTTGGGCCAGAGTGTCGGGTGAAAAGTGTGAGTCTTTGAGGGTTCCCGGCACCTGAATGACTTTCGTTTCTTGATATTTCCCTTTCCTCGTCTTTCCCGCGAAAGCGGGACTGCATCCTTCAACGGGCACATTGTCGGTGCTGGCATTGGATCCTCGGGCCTGTCCCAAGGATCCATTATCGCCGTTTTCACGGGGATGACGACGGTGAGGCAGGAGATGTCCTGTGAGAAAGCTGCCGGGTGTTTTGCAGATTATACGCCCGATGGTATACCTCACATCTCGCCCTCAACGACCGTCAACCCGAGCGTGTGCCAGGCCTGCATGCCGCCACGGAAATAGAGAATTTTGTCCGCGGGGTAGCCTTCACGCAGCATGGCCTTGATCGCCATCGGAGACTGGCCGCACCATGGACCGTTACAGAACAGCAGAACCTTTTCAGCTTCTGCACAATCCCATTTGCCCGCGCTGCCGGTACAGCCGATTTCGTCCAGCCGGTCAGCCATTTGCGTATAGGGCATATTGATCGCGCTGGGGATGGTGCCATCGAGATACCACTCCAGGGTGCGGCCGTCGATCAGCTTGCCACCCGTCCTGGCGAATTCCAGCAACTCTATCTCGCCAACAGTGATCACACCCGGTGCCACCTGCATGGGCTGAATGCAAAACGGCGGACAGTTGCGGGATGTCCTGGCATAGCTCGGATGGATCGTCGCATCCGCGTCCTGGTTGCGCATGATCTCTACCGGACCATTGGCAGTCTGTACGGTCACGCTGGGCGTAAGTGCATTGATCTTGACATCAAGCTCGGCGGCAGACGCGCCCGTGACGGTTAAAACAAGGGTAAGTGCGATCCCTGCAAAAAGTCTGTTCATGGATGTTTTCCCTTCGATTGCCCATGCTTCGGGCTGTTCATTAATCAACACCGCTTAATGATACATTGTAATTATTGAATATGTCGAGGCCAGATCATCCAGAGGGCTGATCCTGGTCATTCTGATGTTCGGCGAGCGATAATTGGCCGCGATCCCCGAGAATCAATGAACGGTTCAGCTACAGGAATCCTGACAGGAGCAGCAACAGGCTGCTGAGGAAGCCCAGTCCCGGCACCCAGATCGGAACCTGGAATATATTGTCCGGTGCAGGCTCACCAGACAGTTTCAAGCGCAGGAGAGCCAGATTAACGATCATGAAAACGATCAGAACAACGCGCGATGTACTCTCTGCAAGTTCAGCAATGGGAAAGAAAAGCGCAAGGGCCAGTATAATGGCAACAACCAGCGCCGTGGTTGCCAGGGGAGTTCCTGTTACGGGGTGAACATAGGTCAGTTGCCTGGGCAGGCTGCCCTGCGAAGCCAGCCCGTAAAGCACGCGTGATGCCATGATCATCTGGATGAGCACGCCATTGATGGTTGCGATAAACGCCACGATTGTGAAGGCTCCCTGAGTGCGAGCCCCGGCGTTTTCGAACACGAGAGCCAGGGGGGCCGCTGAAGTGCTGAGCGAACTCATAGGCACGACCAGGCTGACGACTGAAACGACCGCCATGTAAAGAATGGTGGCGATGAGCAGCGTCAGAATGACGGCTCGAGGCAGGTTTACCTGCGGATTTTTCACCTCCTCGGCAACGTTGGCAATATCTTCAAAACCAACGAACGCAAAGAATGCCAGAAGCCCTGCGGATGCAATGCCCGTCCACGCACCAGGTTCAAGCGGCGGGACAAGGCGCCCTATCTCGCTCAGCAAATCCGGCTTGATCGTAAAGCCGTACCAGATCACAAACAGCAGGCCAGAAATCTCAATGACTGTGAAAACGGCCGCTACAACGACTGACTCAAGGATGCCCCAGGCCGCGACCAGCCCAAGGGACACGATCACGAGCACCATCAGCGTCGTATGTGAAAGGGGAACCAGTTGTCCGATATAGGCAGCAGCACCAATCGAGATCACTGCCGATGAGACCACGCCGGACGTTGCCACCATCAGGCCGACAACGAGCGCCAGCACGCTGGATTTCAGCCCGTTCCTGACATAGGCAGCCTCACCGGCACTGACGGGATACCGGGTGCCAAACTCTGAATATGAAAAACCGGTGAACGCGACTACCATGGCAGCCAGCAAGAATGAAATCGGCGCAAAGAAGCCGGCCCTTGCAGCGGTGATGCCTACCAGCACGTAAATCCCCGCGCCGACTGTAACGCCGAGGCCATAAAGCGTCAGAAGCGGTAAAGTCAGGCGCCGCTTCAGCGCCCCTGTTCGGTTGCAATCCGGTTGTGCCGGTTTGGCCTTGGTCATCATCACCTACACCTGTGACCTAGGGTCAGGACCCTAATCATCCAGCGTCACATTGGACACAAAGTCAGGTGGTTTTACCGCCAGCACAGAGCAGGTGATCCTGTCCAGTATTTTTTCTGCGGTGTTGCCCATCACCAGGCCTGAAATCCCGGTGCGTGCAACTGTCCCCATAATGACCAGATCAGCCTGAACTTCGGAGATCAGTTTCGGAATTTCCTCTTCCGGCCCACCTCGGCGCAAGTGGGTATGCAACTTGAGTGACTTGAAGACATCGGCTCCTACCCATTTTGACGCTTTGGTCATCAGTCGCTTCAACCAGTTGGCATGTTCGCGTTTGACACCGCTCACATAGGCTTCAATCTCACTCTCGGGTATGTGAGCTCTCGCCCGGGCGTACGTTGACAGGAACGGTGGATACCAGGCGTGTCCCACGTGCAGTTCGGTGTTGCTGTCGGCACACAATGAGGACGCCAGCTCAAGTATTTGCCTGTTGAGCGCATCTTCTGCCTGTTCATCGTCCACCTTGCCCCCACCATAAGCTTCGAACGCCGCATCGACTGCAGCGAGCACATGGTCAAATGCGCCATAAGCTTCGCCCTTGGAGAGCCACACGGGACAAGGGCAGTGCGCCAGCAACCGCATGTCCACGCGGCCCAGGAGGCGGTCTATCAGACCGCTTGGTCCTATCGGCTTGATGACCAGATCGTAGCCGTGGCGCAAGACTTCGCGGACAATCTGGATATGTGGCTTGCCATTGAGAACCTTTGTCTCAAGGGTGCCATTCGGGGCAACTGCGCGCGCCAGTTCTTCAAGTTGCTCTTCGGTTTTTTTCTGCCAACGGGATTGCAGCAGCACTGCTGTGCTGGAGGCAAACATTATAGGCGGGAGTTCAATAACGCTGATGATATCAACCTGGCCGCCGCTTCTGTTTGCCAGGTCAACGGCAAGGTTCAAGGTTGCAGTCGCGACATCTGAACCTTCTTCATGGACATATAGAATTTTCCTGAACCGTTGCATCTGGAACCTCCGCAGTCTCTCCGGGAATTGCCGCACGACTAGTTGATCGAACGCGCTGTCTGGATGGACAATAGGCACATAGAGGCGCGGGGATAATGATCTTGATCAACACCGCCCACCCGACGCCTGATGGCAGCATGCCTGACCAAAGGCCGGATGCTGGGTGCCTGCTTGCCGT
>SWCD01023630.1_pt1 | contig 15851 bp, 13 predicted proteins | sample 4693011 | NCBI WGS metagenome assembly SWCD01 (sample SAMN10267278, study PRJNA491770) | bioreactor metagenome | isolation source: DHS bioreactor inoculated with marine | place: Japan: Omine Ridge, Nankai Trough | reverse complement strand
TATTGCTGATGCAGGTTCAGTCCGGTTGGTCAACGGCAGCACGGGTGAGCAGATTGGTGCGACGATTGTGGGTGATGACGTCAATGATCATATTGGTGAAAACGGAGTCACCGCATTGGCAAATAACAATTATGTGATTGTTTCATCGGAGGATGATGTTGCCGGTATTGCTAATGCAGGTTCAGTCCGGTTGGTCAGCGGCAGCACGGGTGCGCAGATTGGTGCGGCTATTGTGGGCGACAATCCCGGTGATTATTCTGGTTCTAACGGAATCACCGCATTGGCAAATAACAATTTTGTGATTGCTTCACGGCTTGATAATGTTGCAGGTATTTTTAGTGCAGGTTCAGTCCGGTTGGTAAACGGCAGCACGGCTGTGCAGATTGGTGTGATGATTGTGGGCGACAATTTTGGAGATTCTATTGGTATTAGCGGAATCACTGCACTGGCAAATAACAATTTTGTGATTGCTTCACGGTTTGATGATGTTGCAGGACTTACTGATGCAGGTTCAATTCGCCTGGTTGATGGCAATACCGGTGCACAAATTGGCGATGTCGTTGTAGGTAGTGTTAAAAATGATATGCAAGGGGTGAGCATTACTGTTCCAGCTAACGAAAATTATTATATTTTGGCGCTACCCAATGCCGATAATAACGGCAGTGTCGACTCAGGTCTTGTGCGTTTGATTGCGCCTTAGTCGATAGCCAATGGTCAGCCTGCAACTTCACAAAAAGAGAAAATATAATGAACCAACCAAAATTAATTTTAGAAACTATCCAAAGGATAGCTAACATGAAGCAACGATATATTTTGACCAGTTTATCCTTTATTTTATTTTTTTGTTGTGTGGTATTTTCAACACATCCGCTTAATGTTATTGGTGATGCGCATGCGGGTCTTTCAGCACAGCCGGTTGTTTCTGAGCCTGTTATGTCAGAACCCCTTATATCAGAAACCATAATATCTGACGCCATTGTTTCTGAACAACAGGCAACCAATGCGGTATTTAATCGCATCGAACAGCACGATAAAACCATCGTCGTTAACAACCGTAACCACCGTGTTATTTTTGATAAAAACGGCGTTAACTTTGCGCCGACACAGGGGCCTAACTGGCATTGGCAGATCAAACACACAAAATCGGTTGCTCCAATCGTTAACAAACGAATGGTTGAATACATTCACCCGCAATATACCGAACGCTACCTGCTAAAAGCACAAACCATCGAACAGCGGTTTATTATCGAAAAACCCTACCGTGCCAAACACGATCTGATCATCGAAGGCAGTATTAACAGTGCAGGGCAATTCAGCACAACCAGCACCGGTTGGCGTTGGCAAAATACAGAGGGCGGCGTTAACCTCGGCCAGGTCACCGTGTTTGATGCAAAAGGTAATATCCTGCCCGCGACCATGCACACCTCAGCCAGGCACAGAAATATTACGATTGCTGCCAGTGACCTGCACGGTGCGCATTACCCCGTGACCATCGATCCAGAAATCGGCAGTAATGATTTTCGTATATCAGAGAAAGCTCTTGATACTCTTGATTTTGATGTGAGTTATAACTCTACTGACATTACATATAACGTGACTACTAATGAATTTTTTATTGTCTGGTCTGCTAGACAGACAATGACTGGTGAACGGGAAATTTATGGGCAGCGCGTAAATGCCACAACGAGTGCAATAATCGGGAGTGACGTTCGCCTTTCGGATATGGGGCCAGATGGTGATACTAATTACGATGCATTTTTTCATGCAGCGGCTTATAACAGTCAAAATAATGAATATTTCGTGGTGTGGGTGGGTGATGATGATACACGTTCATTAGTAGATGGTGAGGCTGAAATATTTGGACAGCGTGTTAATGCTGTCACAGCCGAAGAGATTGGCGTAGATGTTCGTTATTCAGATATGGGGCCAGACGGCGATACAAGTTATGGCGCTGATACCCCTGATGTTAGTTATAACGAAAACCGTAACGAATATTTAATCGTTTGGCAAGGTGATGATACTGGCGCTTTGGTTAATGGTGAATTTGAAATTTATAGTCAAAGGATAAATGCCAGTGATGGCAGCGAAATTGGACTTGATAAGCGCCTATCAGACATGGGGCCGGATGGTAATACAGGCTTTCAGGCTGCTACCCCTGCGCTTAGTTTTAACGCCAACAATAATGTATAGTTCGTTGGCGTAGAAAGTATCTAAAATAATAACGTATACGGATATTGGTAAATGATAAAAATTGTATCTATAACTACCGCAGTAGGACAGTTGCTGTTCTCGCAAATTGCTATTGCTTCCGACTGGACTCCTGAGCTTGATCTGCCAAGGGTTAAGCAACCCATGGAAACGTTACGCATTAGTATTCCAGAAGATGTTTCTATTGAAACTTTACAAACTCTGGCACTTGAACTCGACAATATTGATGTCACTGCAATGGTGACTCGTGAAGGTGGTTTTGCGGTGTTTACTCCTGTGCAGCCTATGGGTTGGGGAAAGCATGAACTGCGTTTGGTCGAATATGCCGAAGACGGCAGTATTTTTGAAAAAGGATTTTGGACTTTCGAAGTACGAACTCAATCTGGAATTCGTGAATCAGACTTTTCAGCTGACATTAGTCTAGTGGCAACGGACCGTGCGGCAGATAAAAACCTGGGTGAGCCTGAACCCGATAGTCTTACCGGCCAAGGTGGTGCGTCATTGTATGGAAAGGTTGCCGGTGATGAATGGGAAGTCACCGGCAATATGGATTTGATATACAACAGCCAACGAAATCTCACGCCTAATGATCAGGAACTGGATATGGGTGAGTATCTGATTACGGGGCAACATCAATCGACACAACTAAAACTAGGCCATCACAGTGTTTCGCAAACCAGCCTGGCAATGGAGGGATTCCAGCGTAGAGGTGTTTCTGCAAGCAAGGATTTTAATTCTATAAACAGTGCGCTAACAGGTTTTGTTTTACGGACAGAGCAAATAAATGGTTTTGAACATGGCCTTGGTATAAGCGATCCGGACAATACGGTTTACGGTATTGTCATGGAGAATCAGCCAATAAGCAGCAATCCAGAATCACTCTATCTTTCGGCAACCTACTTATCGGGTGAAAGCAATACAGTTGGTGCATCAGTAGGGGCGTCGCAGGCAGATCAAAAAGGTGAAACCTGGTCAATAGTTGCAGATTCAACAATGCTTGATCAGCAGTTAAGGTTTCGTGCAGAAATGGCCTCATCAAAAACGGATATAGTGACTGCTGATACTGCGGATATCGATCTTATCGATGCTAAAGGTGATGCAATCGCTTTTCTTGCGACTTATACACCACAATCAATTAGTGCAGATACCAAGTTTTTCTGGAATACCGGCCTGGAATATAGTGAAGTTGATTCGCTGTTTAATTCAATTGCAAACCCTAATCTGCCTAATGATAAAACACTTCAACGTCTGTTTTTTAATGCGGATTGGTCTGGCATAAGCGCGCAGTTATCGGCGGCAAAAGAAACCGATAATGTCGATAACGATGAGACGCGACCTGAAATTGAAACAAAGCATAACCAGTTACTTTTAAATTACAGCTTAACTGAACTACCGCAGCCGGGCAGTTTTTTTGATGTAGTGGGTCTGCCATCGTTTAGTCTGCAATGGGGTAATACAACACAGAAACAAATAAAAGCCGCATCAATCAATACTATTTTTATTATAGAAGAACTTAATATAGAAAATAATCTATATCGTTTAGGAGCAGACTTTAATAAAACCGAATTAAGATGGGGTTTGGCCTATTCAGAAAGTGATCAGAAGGATAAAGTTAATGCGGATAGAAGCTCTACTACGACCGGGGCGGATATTCATGCCAATTATCAGGTTAATCGATACTTCACCATTGCACCTTCGATAATATCAAATGATACCGAGTTTGCTTCCGATGATAGTAACTTTGAAACTGACATTGTCAGCGTCGTTGCTCAACTTTATTTAACGGAGACGCTAAGCGGGCAAATTAATTTAAACCAATCGAGCTCGATTAGCGACTCACTTATAAGTCCACAAGATTCTGAAACATCGACCATGAGTTTTCAATTTAACTGGAACTGGATACCGCCTAGAAACAATCGCCCCGGGTTCGATATTGGTATCAGTGGCACCTATCAGGATACACAGAACAAAATAACACCTGCAAGTGATTTGGTTGCCTACCAGTTGTTTATCAATTTAGCGATGACGTTACCGGTCAGTTTGAGATAGAAGGAGATTATTATGAAAAGAATTTTAATTAGCATTTTCTTGATACTGAATAGTTTTTCGGTATATGGAACTACTTTCAGTGTGGTTACCGCGCCGGCATCGGTTTCTCATTCTGTTAGTTTAAACCCAGCAATCAATCTTCTTTGGGGTGTTGCCGGGTCGCCTGGCGTGCACACTTCTACTGTGGGTACGTTTAGAGCATCGACAGGTAACAAGGGCGCATCAATCGGTTCGACTATTAATACCGTTATTTCACTTAATACCGCCACACCGAGTTGTACTAAGCTATCTGATACTCTATTTAATTGTATTTCTCCTCCAGAATTGATTACAGTTCCAGCGGATGTATTAAACTTTGCTGAGACTAATGGTCTGGCAACCATTTATTACAATCGTACTTTTTCAGACGGTATTGCAGCTACAGGCTCATTACAAATAAATTTAAATTTCTCAGCGCCGCCTCCGGGATCACCCCCGCCAGTACCTGGTACGCCTGCAGCATCAACGTTAAATCCAGAAAGAATACTAAGTATTACACGCGAAACACTACATTTTAATGACAACTCAACAGTGAAGTTTGCTAAGCCTAATACTCATATCACGGCTGTTGCAGAATTAAATTTTACTGGTACGGGTTTGCTGGATGCTTTTTGGGAATACGCGACACCTTCGAGTACGACGGGTAGAGCCATCTTTATACGTATGAATTCGATTCGGCGTTATCTTGGTGCTGGTGGGCGAGTGATACTACAAAGTCCCCCCTTACCAACCGATGTAACGGGGCAATATCTAGTGCGGTTACAAATTCTTAGAACGGCTAGTAATCCAAATGGTGTCGAATTTACTAATGATTTACCTGATGGTTTACCTATAATGCGTTATACCATTGGTCGAAAAGATACCGGTGGTGCAACTTATACATTGCCGCTAATACAAACTCAGTTTCCTTTGAATAATGCCTTTCTGGAAGCAAATACACGTTTTAACTGGCAGTCTGTTAAAAACGCTAAAGCCTATCAGCTAGAGCTGTACCTGCCTGATACACACAAACGTCCCACAATAAGCCCCAGCACTAATATTGAAAATCGTCCCGTTGATGACTCTGTTATTAAAAACCAAAAGCCATCAACGGGTTTGCTTATACCTGCAACAGAAACCTCATTGGCATTAAGTGCCTTATCAAGACAGGCATTAAAACGTGGGCAAACCTATTATTGGCGAATAATCGCAATCGGTGCAGATGGGCAGGTTCTTACTACAAGCACATTAAAAGAAATTCGAACACCTTAGTCGATAAGACTGCTGTAAATGGAATAATATGAATAAGAGTGATCTGGAACAACAATCTATCGATTTGCTACAACAGATAGCAGATGGGCAGCAAAGCGCGCTTGAAACGTTCTATCAGTTATATGAACCCCGTGTTTATCGATATGCCTTAAGTAGATTGAACGATTCCTTCGAAGCAGCCGACACTCTCAATGAAGTGATGATGGAAGTGTGGAAATACGCACAACGTTTTGAAGGGCGATCGAAAGTCTCTACCTGGTTATTAGGTATTACTCATCATAAGGTATATGACCGATTACGCAAACGAAAAAAATCGAATCTGGAAGATGATATTGATGATTTTTCAAATCAGCTAGTCGATGAAAGTGATACACATATGGAGCAAGTCATCGCCGGAGCCGATGATGCAAATACGATCCAGAATTGTATGGACAAGTTATCGAGTAGTCACCGTGAAGTTATTCACTTATCTTTTTACGAAGATATGAATTATCAGGAAATAGCAGAAATTTCCAGTTGCCCTGAAGGAACGGTAAAGACGCGTGTTTTTCACGCCAAGCAAGCATTGAAAAAATGCATTGCAAGACTAATGACTGCGATGGGAGCGTTAACATGAATAAACAATATTACAGAGAGAACTTGCCCATGTATATAAACGGTAGTTTACCTGCAGGCAAGCGTGCTGATTTCGAGCAACAACTGTCACAGGATGAAGATCTGAAAAAAGAAGCTGACTTTTTAAGTTCCATAAGACAATTTGTTAAAAATGAAAAAGTGAGTACACCCGGTGAAATGGGATTATTCAAACTTAAACGTCAGATTAAAAAGGAATCGGATAATAAAACTGCAACCAATACATTAACAAAGAAATGGCGTACATTTGCCATAGCTGCATCGTTAGTGCTTGTTGTGCAAGCGGGTGTAATGCTTAGCATGACGCAGCAGCAAGATGCCTTCGTTCCCTTGTCAGGCAGTGGCCATGCTGATAATGTCGTTCAAGTGCAGTTTAAAAGCAGTGCACGTGAGAATGATATCAGAGAGCTACTAATAAGCATCGATGCTTCGATAATACAGGGCCCATCTAAAAATGGTGTCTATCGGGTCGAGTTGAAAACTCTGAATGAAGAAACTCTTAAGCAGTTACAGCAAGCCAAAATTATCGATTTTGTAACGGAAGAATAAGAAACAATCTATGCGTAACCTAAGCAGTTATATAATCTTGATAATTTGTGTATTGATGTCGTTAGAGACAATAGCGGCACAGCTATCTGTAGCAGCACCTTCTATCAGTAGAACAGCTTCTTCATCACCGACTTTAAATGCGGGCGGTACTAAAGTGCAAGCGGTTATTACCGGCTTTGGTTCCACAGGCTGCGTCTCTCCCGGTGCAGTGTTAACCGTTTTAGGCAATAATTTTGGTAGTCTAAAAGGTTTATCGCTGGTCGCAGGAGCATCCCAAATCCCGCTGAAAATAACGCTATGGCAAAGTTCGAAAATCACAGCTTATTTACCAACAAGCGGAATAATGAAAACGGGTACACGATATCCTGTTGGCATTAGAGATGCCCGAACCAGCGCCTGGCTAAGTAATACAGATAAAACAATATTAACCTGTCAGCCAAAATCCACCGCTCTTCGATTTACACAACCTGCAGCAACAGCCACATCAGGTGCAAAATCAGTTTCAACATCAGTGCCAGCTCCAATCGCTTCCGTACACCCTGATAATCAGGATGTCACATACGAAACAGAACAATATTATGATAATACCTACGAAACCGAATACGGTGATTATAAAACGCAAACTGTATTACCAGGCGGGGGTGGTTCATTAATGAATCGCCAGCTGCCATCAAAGCCACCGAATATATCGGTTGGTTCGCCTGTTGATGCATCAGGTAATGCCATAGCTGAACCGGGTGAATTGCTGGTTATTAGCAGTAACATGGATGAGGCCAGACAACTGGCGCAACAGTTAGGTGGTTACGGGCTGTCAGCAAAAAAACGTAAAGTGCTTAAAAATCTGGGTCTGGTGATTACAACTTACCGTGTACCAGCAGATGTGGATTTGCAGCAAACAGCCGTAAATATACGGCAGGCATACCCTACAATGTGGGCAGATTTAAATCATCGCTACACATTACAGAGCAGTAGCCGCACGACGCAAGCAGCTAAAGTTCTGATTAATTGGAAAAAGAGTGGCGCGCAATGTGGCAAAGGTTTACGTATCGGATTAATCGATACCGCTATCAATACAGATCACCCCGCGCTTCAATCACAAAACATCACTTCACATTCTGTATTAACGCATGGTATTAGCAAAGCGAAAAAGTCGCACGGTACAGCTATCGCCACCATCTTAATCGGTAGTTACCATTCAGAAACATTATCTGGCATGTTGCCTGCGGCCCAACTGTACTCCGCCTCTGTCTTCAGGCAAAGAGATAAACACAATATCGATACAACCGCAGAATGGATAGTCAGTGGCATCGACTGGTTACTATCACAGAATGTACAAGTCATTAACATGAGTGTAGGCGGGCCACGTAACTTACTGGTTGATGTTGCCATACAGCGCACTATTCAATTAGGTGTTCCCGTCATCGCAGCCGCGGGCAATGGTGGTTCGACGGCGACGGCTGTATATCCGGCAGCACAACCCGGCGTAATTGCAGTTACGGCAGTCGATAGTGATTTAGAGTTATACAGCGAAGCGAACGAAGGAAAATACATTGATTTCGCCGCACCGGGTGTTGATATCTGGGCAGGTACTGAAAAAGGTGCAGGCAAGTTTGTATCTGGTACTTCATTCTCAGTACCTTATGTAACGGCTGCCATCGCGAATGTTGTAGACAGTATCGGACCTAAAGAAGCGTACATTCAATTACAAAACAAAACTAAAGATCTGGGTGATAAGGGTAAGGATAAACAATTCGGTTGGGGGCTTGTGCAAGTAAAAGGTACTTGCCAATAACGAGAGAATGCTCTCAGTGAAAAATATACAGGGGTGTTAGTTTTTTCCTGTAATTTATATTATTAATGAAGTGTTTGTATATCAATGTATGAATCAAGAATAATGAGGTTGTCAGTCTAATGAGTACGGAGTTAGTTCAGTTAGTTAAAGCGTTTTTTGAAGCGGTAGAATCGAAAAATCTTGAGCATGTAATAACGTATTATGCTTAAGGTGCAGATTTTATTGATCCTCATTACCCTAAGCTACACATGAAGGAAAAAAAGAAATCGAAAAAGGATTAATTTGGGGTTTTAACGGGTTAAAGAAGTTAGGCTTTACGATTGAAAAATCTTTCGAATCTGATGATGGCAAAAGTATTGCTGTTGAAGTGGCAACAGCACATGTACTACCAAATGGAAAAGCTTTGAATTTCCCTCAGGTTTTTATTGTAGAAGTGGAGGCTGGAAAAATAACGAGATTACAGGCCTATGAGCCATATGGACCACATGGCATCTTTAAAATAATATTAGGGGTTACACGACTTCTTAATAAAACATCTTGGTGGAAATAGAAAAATCGACTTCTTAACACCTGTGATTTATTTAATCTTCTAGACTCATGTTTTTGGTATGCCGGACTGATGCAAGGCATTGATAAAAGGCGCTCTGGTTGATTCTTGTTGGTGCGGTATCATTTTCTTATAACATTTAATAGTAAAGCCGGGCTGTAGACATAACAAATCTTTTGCATAATTTTGCGCTAGCTTTTTTTGACCCGCTAAATATAAGCAGCCTGCTGCTACAGCATAGGTTATGAAATATGCATTAGCAGTATCAGCAGCGCGTACCCCCCACTTAGCGGCTTCTTTGTAATCTTTGAGATGAACGTGCAAAGTTGCAAGCGTTGAATAGATAAGAAAGTTTATAGGGTCGTAAGGGCTTAATCGTTGCGCTGTAGACAATAATTTCTGGACAGATTCAGTATTGCAGGTATGAGCCAATGTGACGCCTTTGTAGGTATAACACAGTGAGTAATTGGAATTTAGCTCTAATGCTCTATCGTAATATTCAACAGCTGAATTGTGCTTTTTGGAAAAGTATAATGCTCTCCCCATTGAGGCGTAACCCATAGATTCGCGCTGACAGTAGTCAATACCCTGCTCGGCAAATTCAATAGCCCTGGACAAGTAAGTATTGTTTTTTGAATTAGAAATATTTAATAAATTTCGATTGACGTATATATGTGAAAGACCCGCATAGGCTCGCGAAAAAGCAGGGTCTAGTTTCAAAGCTTCAGTGAAGTATGTTTCGGCTGTGTCAGAGTGTTCTGGTTTTGTTCTGTTAATGTACCAAACCCCTCGGTGATAGTTTTCCCATGCACTAAGGCTTTCAGAAGGCGCAATAAAAGAACGTTCAATTTCCGTTTTCTCAATAGTCGCATCGACAGTTGAAACAATATTACCTGTTATTTCGTTTTGAACTAAAAATAAGTCATCTTTGACTCTGTCATAATGTTCAGACCATACTTCAGTATTACTGACTGCATCGACAATAGAAAGGGTAATGCGAATTCTATTGTCTATCAGCTGTGCATTACCATAGATTAAATATCTTACATTAAGAAGCTTTCCGATTTGAGCGGGTGTCAATTGTTGGTCGGATATATAAGAAGCAGATGCTCGAGCGATGACTTCCAGGTGAGGTAGTCGAGCAAGTCCCGCATTTATTTCCGTGGTAAGTGCGAAAGTAAATAATTGACTTTGTGAAGTAGATCCCTGATCAATAAAATCCAATACTGCGACAGATGGTTTTTCTGGTAAGTTGTTAGAACGTTCAACAGCTGGATAATCAATTAAGAACGTTTTATGTTTGTTCTGCGACAGGGACAAATGTTGCTGTCTATTTTTTTTAAGGGAGAGATGGTCGTTATTGTCTTGAGTGAACTCAGCTATAAACCGATAACCGTGACATGGCACAGTCTTGATGTATTTTTGTTTTTTACCATTATCACCTATCGCTTTTCGGGCAATAGAAATGGCAGCGAATACCGCAGCATTAGTGATGATTGATGATTCCCATACGGATTCGATAAGCTCATCATACGTAATCAAGCGGTCAGGATTTTCAAGTAAATGGATTAGTAATTTGAAAATCAGGGGTTCAATTTTAATCTGATGCTGATTGCAAAGAAGTTCTTGTGTATCGGGGCAGATTAAATATTCAGAAAGTCTATATTGCATACTCATCACTCTGAATGCAGTCAGTTGTTCGATTAGTCATGTCATTACGTCTAAGAAAAGGAACAACCTCAGCAGAATAGAGCTTCCTGATGAAAATAACAAGCAATTCATAAGGTTTCCCAAAGGGTTTTGGCGAGTGATTATAGTATCGTAGTCTAAGATTTTGCGTTGACAAAATTCGCCTGTTAAATGGGTTTATAGCAAATCCTGGAGTGTAGAAAAAACTATTGCGTGGCCGAAGTCGGTGTCTACACATCGTAGATAACATGAAACGTGCCTGGGTTGTAAGAATAATAAGGTCAAACAACTATTTTAAAATTAATTGAACCCTTTGCAGAAAAGGGACGACCCATCAGCACACAAGTTGTTCACGGATCATGAAAAAAAGCATGAAATATGAGCAATGCAAACATAAGAACCTTTAAATATTCACAATCTCACTTAAAACAAGGAGAGAACACATGAATAACAAAACTACTTCGACGAATAGAAACCTGTATTTTTCTTTATTGCTACCTTTATTTATATCTGCCTGTGGCGGTGATGGTGGCGGTGGTGGTTCGAGCGCACCGAATATCAGTAGTACCTCACCAGCGGACAATACCAGTGAGGTGGCACGCAACAGCAACATCACCGCAACGTTTAATGAAGACATCTTAAACACCTCGGTAGATACGACCAGCTTTACATTGGCAAAATCGGGTGTGGATAATACCGCGGGCAGCGTCAGCTTCGACGGCGAAAACAATGTCGCCAGTTTTACCCCGGATAGCCCCTTTGCCAACCTCGCCAATTACACAGCCACCTTAAACACCGCCATTATCGACCTAAGCGGCAATGCGTTGGCAAGTAATTACAACTGGTCTTTTACCACCGCTGATGGTGCCTGGGGCAGTGCTGTGCCAATTGAGACCGATAATGCAAGCAGTGCAAGTCGGCCACAAATTGCAGTTAATAAAACAGGGCAAGCTGTTGCCGTGTGGGTTCACGATGTCGATGGTGCGGGTGGGATTAGTCTTAGAGCAAGCCGATATACCCCTGGCAGCGGTTGGGGTAACGCAGAACAAATAGCTGCTGACGGTATTTCTACTACTCGAGGCCCTCAAATTGCCATTGATAGCAAGGGCAATGCAACGGCTATATGGGTACAAAATGAAGGATCGATTAGAAACATTTGGTCAAATCACTTTACGCCCGATACTGGCTGGGAAGGCACTGAACGAATAGAAATAGCTGCCGGGGTAGGCAATGCATTTACCCCTACAATTGTTGCCAATGATGATGGCGTAATGATTGCCGCATGGTACCGCAATGAATCTAATCCTAGTGGACAACCCTTTTATATCTGGACAAATCGTTTGACGCCAGAAACGGGTTGGGGAGTAGCAGAGCAGATAAGCAATGATGGGCTATTTCCAAGTATTGTAATAGCTAACAACGGCACCGCTATGATCACCTGGACTGCAAGTGTTGCCTCAAATACAGATCCCCTATTTCATTACTCAAAACAATTTACTCCGGCTAACGGTTGGGATAGTACTGCAACGTTAATAGACTCAGGTCAAGATGTCTCTTTTAGCAGGGAACTGGAGCTGGATAAAGATAATAACCCTGTTGCGTTGCTTAATAGCAGAACCGCTTTGTGGCTAAAACGCTATTCAGAAGTTAATGGCTGGGGGGCAGCAGAGCCAATAATAATCAGCGATACCGCCACTCAAGTGTTAACAGCTAAATTTAGCATTGATAGTCAGGACAACATTCTCGCTGTATGGCAGGAGCGAAATGGTTCGTCACTACAAAATCTTTGGGCTAACTCTTTTATTCCAGGTACTGGCTGGGGCACGGCTGAATTGATAGAAATAAAAGATGAAAGAGATGTTGAAGCACAGCAGTTAGTGGTTGATGGTAGCGGCAATGGCATCGTGTTGTGGCAGCAATCAGATGGAACCCGTAAAAATATATGGGGCAACCGTTTTAGTAAGGGCACTGGCTGGGGTACTGCCAAATTAATAGAAATAGAAAATGGAGGCGGTGCCGAACGTGTACAAATCGGCATCGACAGCAACGGCAATGCACAGGCAGTGTGGCAGCAATTCGATGGTGCACGCACTAGCATCAGGACGAATCGTTTTGAATAAACCTACCAGCTTAATTGGCTTGCTTAAGACACATTAACAGCGATGCGCTAGCGGTGTGGGGCAAGAGGATGGCACTCATTAGAGCATCGTGGTGAATCGGTTCGATTAATTGGTCGGGCGTAGTTTTTTGGGCAAACCGTAAGTGACTATGCTCTGTAAAAATATATTGAACCTGATAGTTACATTGCTCGACATAGAGATAACACTGCCAAATTGATTTGTTGAAAGAAAACAGAATAGGCAATGTGAATTATTTAAAATTTTGAAACCGTAAATTTTATTAACATCAATAACAATTATTTAATGCAATATTTAAGGAAAAAATTATGAAGATTAAAAATTTAATATTATTAGCCTGTGTGCTTAACATGCCAATACAGCAAGCTTTAGCAGAAAGTGCCAAAGGTTTTGTACCTGCATCCGCAGCTAGATCAAACGTAGCAACACCTAACAAAGCACCAACTATATCAAATGGTAGAACTGTAAAAGGACCGGTATCAATTGCAGGGCCTGGTAGTAGTCCTTCATCAGGTACCGTTCAAAAACCGACAGTCGCAGGTGGTGTAAATGCGGTAGTAAATCCAATGTTAAAACCAAATTTAATTATAACGAAAATTGGTCCACGCGACGAGATTTGCTCTGATGCATGTTCGTCAACGCTAAAAAAAATGGGACTTGGTAGATCATGTAGCCCGATTAGAATATATATTAAAAATATAGGTTCAGCTGATGCGGGTGCTTTCGATGTCCGATTTTCATACCAGCATTGGGAAGGATATAAGAACAATTTAGGCGATCGGGTCTCTGGTTTGGCGAGAGGGCGAACTACTTATGTTGAGCTTCATGGCGAAGATCATCCTGCTGGCGTGGGCATATACAAATTAAATGAACCGGTTACTGCACAAGTTGATAGCAACAACGCTGTGCCTGAAAGCAACGAAAACGATAATAAAAAAACGGTATATTTGCGTTAAAGAGTAAAACGTAATGCAGATACAACGATGCCAAAGAACTGTTGTCTTTGGCCTCGTTGTATCTGTTTATGTGTACGTGTCATACGCAAAGTAAATTGAACCATAAAGCCGCGTGCCACGACAAATAACCAAAGGCAACATTAATTTACTTAACAGTATAAAAAATGGATAAAAGCAGACATGATAAACAATACCAATAGATCTGATAAAGTGTTTAACCAAAAAACATTTAGACTAACAGGCATACTGTTTTCAGGATTAATCCTGGTATCTTGCGGTGGTGGCGGTTCAAGTTCTTCTGCGCCGACTGTCAGTAGCTCCTCACCGGCGGACAATGCCAGCAATGTGTCACGTAACAGCATCATTACCGCAACTTTTAACAAAGATATCTTAAACACTTCGGTGGATGCGATCAGCTTTACACTGGCAAAATCGGGTGCAAATAATACCGCGGGCAGCGTCAGCTTCGACGGTGTAAACAACGTAGTCAGTTTCACCCCGGACAACCCCCTTGCCATGCTCTCCACATACACCGCAACATTAAGCAGCGCCATTATCGACCTAAGCGGTAATGCGCTAGCAAGCAATTACAACTGGTCTTTTACCATTGCTGATGGAGCCTGGGGTGATGCTGTGCTGCTTGAGACCGATGATGCAGGGAGTGCCTTCAGGCCACAAATCGCCTTTGATAATGACGGCAATGCGTTGGCGGTGTGGGAGCAATCCGATGGTAGTTTTGGCAATATCTTGTCGAATCGTTTTGATGGCACAAACTGGGGCAGTGCTGTGCTGATTGAAACCGATAATTCAGGCAATGCACGGGATCCACAAATCGCTATTGATAGTAACGGCAATGCACTGGCAGTGTGGTCACAATCTGATGGTGTCCGCGATAATATTTTGGCAAACCGTTTTAATGGCACTAGCTGGGGCAGTGCTACGCTGATTGAAACCAACAATGTAGGGGATGCATCCTCACCGCAAATCGCCATCGACAGCAATGGTAGGGCACTGGCAGTGTGGTCACAATCTGATGGTATCCGCGATAATATCTGGGCGAACCATTTTGATGGCACTAGCTGGCTGGGTGCTACACCGATTGAAATTGAAAATTTAGGCGATGCATACGTTCCACAAATTGCCATCGACGATAACGGCAGGGCAGTGGCAGTGTGGCAGCAAAACGATGGCATTCGCGATAATATTTGGGCAAACCGTTTTGATGGCACTAACTGGGGCAGTGCTACACTGATTGAAACCGACGATGCAGGGAGTGCATCTGATCCACAAATAGCCGGTGATAGCAGCGGTAATGCGCTGGTAGTATGGGCTCAAAGTGATGGCAGTCGTGATAATATCTGGGCGAACCGTTTTAATAGTAATGGAAGCTTAGGTACAGCCGAGTTGATTGAAACCGAAAATTTAGGTAAAGCCACTGACCCACAAATTGTCACCGACGGAAATGGTAGGGCGCTGGCAGTGTGGTCACAAGATGATGGTACTCGCGATAATATTTGGGCGAACCATTTTGATGGTACAAGTTGGCAGGGTGCTACGTTGATTGAAACCAACGATGTAGGCGATGCATTCGACCCAGTAATTGCCATCGATAACAATGGTAGGGCATTGGCTGTTTGGCTACAAGAAGGTGATGTTATTCTCAATAATGATAATATTTGGGCGAACCGTTTTGATGGCGCCAGCTGGCAGGGGTCTGAACTGATTGAAACTGATGATGTAGGGGGTGCATTCTCACCACAAATCGCCATCGACAGCAATGGTAATGGGCTGTCAGTGTGGGCGCAAGACGGTAGTTCTAGTAAGAACATCATGGTTAATCGGTTTGAATAAACGGCTCGGGTGTGGTTTTAGGGTTAAGCCGTAATGTGGGTTTGCTTTATAAAAATATATTGAACCAGATGGTCACGTTGGCGCGTGATGCGATTTAAATGGTTTTATAAAAGTAAAAGGTAATAACGGTGTTTTTAAGCTTCAAAAAA
>SWCD01006274.1_pt1 | contig 15854 bp, 17 predicted proteins | sample 4693011 | NCBI WGS metagenome assembly SWCD01 (sample SAMN10267278, study PRJNA491770) | bioreactor metagenome | isolation source: DHS bioreactor inoculated with marine | place: Japan: Omine Ridge, Nankai Trough | reverse complement strand
GCTAATTTACGCAGCAATCAGTGCCAAATGTTCTGATGACGGACAATGTATCGCGCAAGCGTGAGATTGCAAACGCGCTTGCCATGCGCGCACTTCAGCAGACGCCAGCAACGCGGCAGACATTGCCCCGCGCGACAAGAGCAAGCAGCAGGCTTATGCGGACGCACTGGCGAACCATGACGCCTTGTTCAACGAAATCTGCAACACACCAGCCACCACGATTGCCGGTATCGCGGCAAAGATGGAAACTTGGCAGCGCATTGAAATGTGGACCGATACCGATAGCAGGCCGCTGGGTGAAATTGACCTAGAGAGCCGTGCTGCAGTGTTGGCATTGCGGGGCGAGGATTCGACGAAACGTGAGCTCGCAGGCGGCAGGCAGGGCAGTGTGGCAAATATGTCACACTCTCGAAAAAAAATTTGGAGAGGGAAGTTAATTAAGACAAACCGATCTTCATTCCGCTAACGTGGTTTTACGAATGGGCAACATTTATGAATCTCTGCAGGGGTTACTGAAATGAGAAATCTGATATTCGCAACATCCGTTGCGTTCGCTGTTATCACCACCGCGACACACGCGGCCGATTTTGAGCCTCCGGTGCAAACTCTGGGAACCAGCGGGTATGGCGAGATTTTCGGGCTCTATATGTTCGACAGTGAATACAAGGCAAACGCAGATCGGCCTAGTGATCGACAGTTTGAACCAGAGTATGTGGGTCTCGGTGGTGGCGGCCATGTCAATTTCTGGTTAAACGATAATTACACTTTGCAGATCGACGGAGCGGCAAGCTTCTTTCGCAACGAAAACAGCACTGGCGACAATTATCGAATGTTTGCTGTTGAAGCGCTTGCCCACGCAGGCTGGCGCGATCCTGAGCAGGGGTATATAGGCGGTTTTGGCGGTCTTTTGTCATATGGGTATGGAGGATGTAGTTATGACTGCTCCTATGACCAGTTTGTAATCGGTGGCGAAGGTGCAATCTATCTGGACATGGTGACTGTCTTTGCCCAGGCAGGCTTCATGGATTCCTGGACTGACGATACTGACCGGAAACTACAAGGCGACGGAAATTCATTCACTGATGCATGGTTTATAAGGGGCGGGGTGCGTTATTTTGCCAATCCAAACCTGCAATTTGAAGCATCCGGCGGTTTGTTCCAGGGCAATGAGTATGCATACCATTACGGAAAATGCTGCCGGGTTGATATGCCTTTCTGGAAAGTTGAAGGCGAATACAAACCGGATGATTCCCGCGTGAGCTGGTTTGCGTCATATGGCGGCTTTAGTGAGAATGAGATGGGCAACAGAGGTACAAATTATAGTTTCATCAACCATACGGTCATGGCTGGTGCCAGGATTCATTTTGGCCAGGACACGCTGTTGTCGTTTGACCGGACCGGCGCTTCGCTTGACTTCCTTGATACTCGCATGCTGCCGGTGGCTTACGATCACTGAGGCTCGGTACCAGCCTGATCACCTACCGGATATTGTTTTGACAGCACTCTCAACGGCTCTATGGAAACATGGGGCCGTTTTGCTTTCTATCTGCAGGAAGTACGACAGCACACTTTCCAACTACCGCACCCTATGCCAGCATTGCGCCTATGGCATACGGCTCGAACAAAACCCTTGGCGATATACCCGGCGCATACCGGATGCACTTCAACTGCACAAACTCGCCTGACTGCTATTTCAACAAACCTATGGACGTGGAAGCGCTGATTGCTAGTCTTGGGCCGGCGTTTCTGACCAGTGACCTGTATAACGTCCTGAAATGTCACAAGTGCAAAGGTCGGAAGTTTTTGGTTATCTGCAGCCCGATACACGTGTCTTATGGCAATTTGAATTGAGATGGGTATTTCACCTGTACATTGGGCGAGAGCAATTTGGTGCCGCCATCCTCCGCATGACAATGGACGATGCGTTCACGCCGGATGCGATTGCGAAGCGCAGAAATATGGGCCTGTATGTCGCAACCCTTGCAAGGATGCATCTAAATCAAAACTTCGACAGCAACTTGGAACTTGCTAACAGGCTGTGCATGTCCATCGACGTCCAGCACGGCGAGGTTTTTGCAGCACCAAATTCAAACACAAGACGCCAGAATGACCTGGAAAGCGCTTGTCAGATGGTTTGCGCGATGTGGCCGTCAATCACAAGGTAACGCAATTTCACAATGCACCATGTCTCAAAATACTTGACAGCAAACATCAAGGCACGCGACCGCGACGGCAAACCAGACCAAAATACCCCAAAACTCTTATGACGGTTGGAGAGTAAATTGGGGAGTAAGTCGAAAACATCAACGAGAATTATCAAACAATATCAATTAGATAATTCATTATAATTGGCGGAGAGAGGGGGATTCGAACCCCCGGAACGTTTGCACGCTCAACGGTTTTCGAGACCGCCCCATTCAACCACTCTGGCACCTCTCCTTAAGATGCATCAGGCAGGAAGCTGTTGAAACCGGAAGTCGCAATGCTTTTTCCCTGCCCGGGCAGGCGCTCTGATACAGTAAGAGGCGGCTGCCTTCAAGCCCGCTTTTGCTTGACTTCATCCCGCCTTGGATATACCAAACCGGCAATCGTGAGCGGCAATTGGTGCCGGCTTGCGAAAATTGCGCTGCCTGAGGTTCAATAAAAACAATAAAAACTCAAGACTGACAGGGGTTTAGACCAGACCTCTTCAGCACCGTAAGGCGCGGCGAGAAAAAGATAAGGACTTTATAGAATGTACGCAGTCATCAAGACCGGCGGCAAACAGTATCGTGTTGCAGCCGAAGACGTCATCGAAATTGAGCGCACAGGCGCTGAAGAAGGTGACATTATTGAATTTCCAGTGCTCATGGTTGCCGGTGAAGGCGATGTCGAAATCGGCACGCCCCTGATCGATGGTGCCACCGTTGCAGCCCAGGTTCTGGCCCTGTCGCGCGGTCCGAAGATCATCATCTTCAAGAAGAAGCGCCGCAAGCACTATCGCCGCAAGAACGGTCATCGCCAGGACCTGATGCAGGTTCAGATCACCGAGATCCTGACCGGCGGCAAGAAGCCATCCAAGAAGGCCGCAGCCCCTGCAGCCAAGGCCGAGGCAGCCCCTGCTGCCGAAGCCGACGCAGCGCCGGCTGACACCGCAGACGCCAAACCGGCCGCCAAGAAAGCTGCTGCAAAGCCAGCCGCCAAAAAGGCAGCACCGGCCAAGAAGGCAGCAGCCAAAAAAGCCGACCAGGACGATAAGTAAACCGAACACGATTTGTTAAAGGAGCAAACTCATGGCTCATAAAAAAGCAGGCGGTTCATCCCGCAACGGACGTGACTCCGCAGGCCGCCGCCTCGGCGTCAAGAAATTTGGCGGCGAACGCGTCATTCCCGGCAATATCATCATCCGCCAGCGTGGCACCAAATGGCACCCCGGCGACAATGTAGGCATCGGCAAGGACCACACCATTTTCGCCGTCAGCGAAGGTCATGTGGAATTCCGTGCGCGTGCCAACGGCCGCACCTTCGTGTCTGTTGTCCCGATGCCGGCAGCTGCTGAGTAAAGCGACCGGATACAGGGTTTAAGACCTGAAAACGCCGGTGGCCATCGCCCCGGTGAGATGACATCACACGCAAACGGGGAGATGGAAATCACCATCTCCCCGTTTGCCGTTCGGGGTCATACCAAAGGACTGCCCAAGGGACTGCATGATCATGGACCGGATTGAAACAGAAAGGCTGCTGCTTCGCCCCTTGCGCGACGCCGATGCGCCGCGTCTGGTGAAACTGGCCAATCACCCCAGGATTGCCCACATGCTGGGCTCCATGCCGCATCCCTATTCGCTGTCGGATGCCGAAGACTTCCTGGACAGTGTGCATGACTTGCCGGACGACGCCGCCCAGTTTGCCATCACCCTGAAAAAAGCCGGCGACCAGCTGATCGGATCCATCGGCTACGGTCCGGCCATCCGCGACAGGAAGCTGTCGGGCGATATCGATTTCGGCTACTGGCTGGGTCTCGACTTCTGGGGCAAGGGCTATGCCGGCGAAGCGGCAAGGGCCGTGATCATGCATGCATTCGAGGTCAATGTCATTGACCAGATTGATACCGACTACCTGACGACCAACCCTGCATCCGGACGCATTCTGACGAATGTCGGTTTCGTGGATCGCGGCGAATACACCTGTTACTCCCTGGGCTCGGGCCAGAGCAGACCGTCACGCAGGATGGTGCTCACCAGAACCCGCTACATGGAACACAAGGCCGAAACAGCATGAAATTTCTCGACCAGGCAAAAGTCTACGTCAAATCCGGCAATGGCGGCGCAGGCTGCGTGTCGTTCCGGCGTGAAAAATTCATCCAGCACGGCGGACCCGACGGCGGTGACGGCGGGCGTGGCGGTCATGTGTTTGTCGAGGCGGTCAACGGCCTTAACACGCTGATCGACTATCGTTTCCGCCAGCATTTCAAGGCCAAGGTCGGCACCCACGGCATGGGCCGCAACCGCACCGGGGCCATGGGCGAGGACATTGTGCTCAAGGTGCCCGTCGGCACCCAGGTCCTGGAAGAGGACGGCGAAACCCTGATTGCCGACCTGACCGAGGAAGGCCAGCGGGTGCGCCTGCTGCGCGGCGGCAATGGCGGCTGGGGCAATACGCGCTTCAAGTCTGCGGTCAACCAGGCACCACGGCGCGCCAATCCGGGCGAGGACGGTGCCGACATGTGGGTCTGGCTGCGGCTGAAACTGATCGCGGATGCAGGTCTTGTCGGCCTGCCCAATGCCGGCAAATCTACCCTTTTGTCGGTCGTGTCGGCGGCCAAGCCGAAGATCGCCGAATACCCGTTCACCACGCTGGTGCCCAATCTCGGCGTTGTCGAAGTCGATACCGCCACCTTTGTGCTGGCCGATATTCCCGGCCTGATCGAAGGCGCGCATGAAGGCATCGGCCTGGGTGACCGGTTCCTGGGGCACGTGGAACGCTGCGCCTGCCTGTTGCACCTGGTGGATGCCTCGCAGGAAGACCCTGCCGAGGCCTACCGCGTGGTGCGCGGCGAGATCGAGGCCTATGCCGCGGAACTGGCGCACAAGCCGGAACTGATCGTCTTCACCAAGACCGACATTGTCGACGCGGACGACCTGGCTGCCAAGCGCAAGGCGTTTGAAAAGGCCACCGGGCAGATGCCGGTGCTGATGTCTGCCGCCACCGGCCAGGGCGTGCGGCCCGCCATGGCCCGTCTGCTGCAGATAATCCGCGCGGCCCGCGGCGAGGAACACCTCGAGATGAAGCAGCAATCGATCGATCCCGACGAGAATGACGCCACCGAGGCATCCGAAGACTCCGGCGGAAACAATGGGGCAAGCACAGAAGATGCGCCATGGCGGCCCTGACATCACAACTGCGCAACGCTGACCGGCTGGTCATCAAGATCGGCTCGGCCATGCTGGTCAATCCCGACGGCTCCCTGCGCCGCACATGGGTGGAAGGTCTCGCCAGTGATATTGCCGAGGCGCGCGCGCGCGGCACCCAGGTGCTGATTGTATCGTCCGGCGCCATCGCCCTTGGCCGCCGCCGCCTCGGCCTCGGCAAGGCCAGGCTGAAGCTGGAGGAAAGCCAGGCGGCTGCCGCCGTGGGCCAGATTGCACTGGCGCAGGGCTGGCAGGCAGCCCTTGCCGACCACTCTCTTGTCTCGGCGCAGGTGCTGCTGACCCTGACCGACACCGAAGTGCGCCGCCGCTATCTCAATGCGCGCGCCACCCTGAACACGCTGCTGGCGCACGGCGCGGTTCCGGTGATCAATGAAAACGATACCGTTGCCACCTCTGAAATCCGCTATGGTGACAATGACCGGCTGGCTGCCCGGGTCAGCTCGATGATGTCGGCGACCTGCCTGGTGCTGCTGTCTGATGTGGACGGTCTGTACACCGCGCCACCCGACACCGAAGGCGCCGAGTTCGTGTCCCGGGTCGACGCCATCACGGCCGACATCATCGCCATGGCCGGTGCACCGGTGTCCGGCATGGGGTCCGGCGGCATGATCACCAAGATAGAAGCCGCGCGCATCGCCACCAGCGCAGGCGCATCCATGGTCATCACGTCAGGTCACGAGGACAGGCCGCTCACCCGCATCCTCAACGGCGCTCGCGCCACCTGGTTTGCGTCTGCCGCCACGCCCGCCACCGCGCGCAAGCGCTGGATTGCCGGTTCGCTCGAGCCGGCCGGCAGTCTTGTGGTCGATGACGGGGCCGCGCGCGCCCTTGGCAGGGGGCGCAGCCTGCTGCCGGCCGGCGTGCGCCAGGTCAGCGGCAGTTTTTCACGCGGCGACACGGTGGCCATCATCACCCAGGCCGGCGTGGAGATTGCCCGCGGCCTGAGTGCTTATGACGCCGCCGATGCAGAGATTATCGCCGGGCGCAAATCATCCGAGATCGAGGCATTGCTGGGTTTGACCGGGCGTGATGAAATGGTCCACCGCGATGATCTGGTAATGACCGGAAAGGACACCGCATGAACCAGGCTGAAAACATCGGCAGCACGGCACCTGACCTGGAGCGCGACATGCTGGCGCTTGGCCGGCGCGCCCGTGACGCGGCAGCGAAACTGGCGACAGCGCCGACCAGTCGCAAACAGGCTGCCCTTCAGGCCATGGCAACCCGCATCCGCGCAGCGCAGGCAGACTTGCTGGCTGCCAATGCCAGCGACATCGCACGCGCAACGGCTGCCGACCGGCCGGGCTCGTTCATTGACCGGCTGACGCTGACGCCGCAGCGCATCGAAGCCATGGCAAAGGGCCTGGAAGACGTGGCATCCCTGCCCGATCCGGTCGGTGCCGTGATCGCCCACTGGCAGCGGCCCAACGGGCTGGATTTCACCCGCATTCGCGTGCCCATCGGCGTCATCGGGGTGATTTACGAAAGCCGGCCCAACGTGACCGCTGATGCCGGCGCGCTGGCCATGATGTCCGGCAATGCCGCCATCCTGCGCGGCGGATCGGACAGTCATGACAGCTCCGGCCTGATCGTTGAGTGCCTGCAGGCGGGCCTTGATGATGCGGGCCTGCCGACATCGGCCATCCAGATGGTTCCCACCCCCGACCGGGCTGCCGTCGGCATGCTGCTGCAGGGCCTGGGCGGCAACATCGACGTGATCGTTCCGCGTGGCGGAAAATCCCTGGTCGCACGGGTTCAGGACGAGGCGCGCGTCCCGGTATTTGCCCATCTGGAAGGCATTTGCCACGTCTATGTCGACAAGGCGGCAGACCTTGACATGGCGGTCAACATCATCACCAATGCAAAGATGCGCCGCACCGGCGTTTGCGGGGCTGCCGAGTGCGTGTTGCTCCATCAAGATATCGTCGCCAGTCACGCACCTGGCATCATTGACGCCCTGAGGGCAAAGGGGTGTGCGGTGCATGCTGATCAGACTGTCAACGCCGTTTCCGGCGCCACTGTCCCGGCAAGCAGCGATGACTGGGGCAAGGAGTTCCTTGACGCCGTCATTGCCATGAAGTCGGTTTCCGGCCTGGATGACGCCATGCGCCATATCGCGCAGTACGGCTCGCAACACACCGACTGCATTATCACCGACGATGGCGACGCTGCTGCGCGTTTTCTGAATGAAGTGGACAGCGCCATTGTCATCCACAACGCCTCCACCCAGTTTGCCGATGGCGGCGAGTTCGGCTTTGGCGCGGAAATCGGCATTGCCACCGGCAAGCTGCATGCCCGCGGCCCCGTCGGACTGGAACAACTCACCACGTTCAAATACCAGGTGCGTGGCTCGGGGCAGACCCGACCGTGACGGTATCTCCATGATGTCCGGCCTGTATTCAATTGCCGCCATTTCGCGACAGCGAATTGGCCTGTTCGGCGGGTCTTTCAACCCGGCGCATGAGGGGCATGTGGCGCTCTCCGAAGAAGCGCTCAAGCGCTTGCAGCTGGACCAGATCTGGTGGCTGGTGTCACCGCAAAACCCGCTGAAAGACAGCCGCGACACGGGAGATTTCCGGGAGCGGATGGACCACGCCAAAAGCCTGCTGGCCAACCCGCGGCTGATCGTGACCGGCATGGAAGCCAAGCTGGGCACCCGCACCACCGCGCAAACCTTTGCCGCACTGGCGCCGATGTTCCAGCAGGGCCGTTTCGTGTGGATCATGGGCGCAGACAGCTTTGCCGGCCTGCATCACTGGAACGACTGGCGCGACATCCCTGCCACCCTGCCGCTTGCCGTGTTCGCGCGCCCGGGCTGGACACAAACCGCCTTGAGTTCACCGGCCGCACGGCTGTTGGCCAATCACCGCCTTGCAGCCAGCGATGCAGGCCGGCTGGCCGACCTGGCAGCGCCGGCCTGGTGTTTCCTCAACATGCCGCTGCGCTATGAAAGTTCCACCGCCATCCGCGATGGCAGGCAACAGCCATAGGGCAAAAACCGTGGCGGTCATCGTCGCGTCACACGGACGCGCTTGAATCGCAACCGAATTGGGCGTATCCTGATCTTTGTAAACGTCCAATCGTTCAACGGAACAGGTTAACAGGCACATCGTGCAGCCAGACCGTCAGAAACAGATTACTGCAAGGCAGCAAACCCGCATGCCTTCCAGACATCAAAAGGACCCGAACCCTGTCAAGCCAAACTATGCGTAGCGGCTCGCAAACCACAGCCGCTAAACCGACACCTGCGTCTCGCCGCAAGGCCACGCCGCCCCTCCTCAAAACCATCAAGTCATGCCTTGACGATGCCAAGGCCGAAGAAATCGTTGCCATTGACCTGCAGGGCAAGGCAGCACTGGCCGACACCATGGTTGTTGCATCCGGACGCTCGAACCGGCATGTCGCAGCCATCACCGATCAGTTGTCCGACGTCCTCAAGGCTGCCGGCCACAAGAGCATCCGGGTTGAAGGACTGCCCCACTGCGACTGGGTGGTGATGGATGCAGGTGATGTAATCGTTCACATTTTCCGGCCGGAAGTCCGTACGTTTTACAATATCGAGAAGCTCTGGTCGCCAGACGCACCGGCCGACACGACCGTGTCCTGAAGAGTCTCGAAAGTTGAAACTGACCATTGCCGCCATAGGCCGGATGAAAGCCGGTCCGATGGCAGACCTTGTTGACACCTATGCAAAGCGCACCCGCCAGGCGGGCAGACAGGCCGGCATAACCGCCCTGAACGTTGTGGATTTCCCTGAATCCCGCAAAACCACGGCACCCGCACGCGCCGCAGAAGAAGCAGCCTTGCTGGAAAATGCCGCCCCGCAAGGCGCGGCGCTGGTCGTGCTGGATGAACGTGGCAAGCCCGTCAGCACAACCGAATTTGCCGCCATCATCAAGACAGAGCTGGAATCCGGCACCCAGGACCTGGTTTTTGCCGTCGGCGGGCCGGACGGCCATGCTGCGGCACTTCGCAAAACCGCCCGCCATGTGGTATCATTCGGGCATATGACCTGGCCGCACATGCTGGCGCGCGTATTACTGGCGGAACAGATTTACCGGGTGGTCACCATTTTGGTTAATCATCCGTATCACCGGGACTGATGATTCTGCCGGTTGCCGGCCCGGAGACACCGTGACGGCGCCCTGGATCATCGAGCAAGCTGGAAAACCTGTTGCAGATACGTGCTTTTCATACTGGTCTGCTGCTGTCTGCAACCGCCTTGTGGCTGCTGGCGGGCAGCGCCCTCGCGCAAAGCAGTCTCGATGAGGAAACCACCCGGCTGCGCACCATCGAGCGCCAGATCGGGCAGGCCAAAACCCGCTCGGCCGTGCTGGACCGTGAACGTGAGGCGCTCGCCGCTGAAATGGCAAGCGTATCCGACCGCCTGGTGGCGCTGGCCGGCAACATACAATCGCGCGAGGCGCGCATTTCCGAGAGCGAGAAGAAACTCCTGTCGCTGGCCCTGAAGGAAAACACCCTGCGCTCCAGGTTGCGGGGGCGGCGCAGTGTCCTGGCTGAACTGCTTGCCGGCCTGCAGAAGCTGGAACGCAACCCGCCGCCGCCACTGGCAGTCGAACCCGGCGATGCGATCCGTGCTGTACGCGGTGCCTTGTTGTTCGGTGCCGTCGTGCCGGACCTGAAAGGCCAGGCCGCCAGCCTGACCCGAGAACTGGCAGAGCTGGAAGCGGTGCGTCAACGCATTGAAACTGCGCGGACCGAACTGGACATACATATTACCAGTCTCGGGCCTGCGCGCACCGAACTGGAGACATTGCTGGTCCGCAAGCAGGCGCTGCTGGCAAAGACCGCCCGTGAGCTTGAGGCCGAACAGACGCGCGCACTGCAACTGGCACAAAAAGCCCGCGACATTCGCCAGTTGCTCACCAGCCTGGCTGAAGAACGCCGCAAGGCACAGGTCAGGGCCGCCGAGGCAGAAGCCCGCAGGATTGCAGAACACGAAGCGCGCAAAGCCGAAGCCAGGCGGCTTGCGGAAGCAAAGGCCGAGGCACAGAAAAAGGCCGAGGCCGAGAGGATTGCCAGGGCCGCGGCGGAAAAGGCTCGCCTGGTTGCCGAACAAAAGGCCGCCGAAGCTGAAGCCAGACGGCTGGCCGAGTTGAAGGCGACCCAGGAAAAAGAGGCAGAAGCTGAGCGCATCGCCAGGATTGCGGCTGAAAAGGCGCGCCAGCTTGCCGAGCAAAGGCTGCGCGAAGCCGAGGCCAGACGGCTGGCCGAACTGAAAATCGCGGAGCAAAAGGCCGCCGAAGCTGAAACAGCGGCCAGGGCTGCGGCCGAAAAGGCGCAGCGCCTGGCGGCTTTGGAGCAGAAACAGAAAGCTGAAGCCGCCGCGCGACAGAAGCGCGCGAAACCGCCCGTCAAGTTCGCCTCCTCGATCGGCAAACTGGCTTACCCGGCACAGGGCGAACTGGTCCGCAACTTCAATGACAAGGATGGCTATGGCGGCCGGTCCGAAGGTCTGCACATAGCCACGGGCAAGCTTGCCCAGATCACCACTCCCGCAGATGGCGACGTTGAATTCGCCGGTGAGTTTCGCAGTTACGGCAAGCTCATCATCATCAATACCGGCGACGGCTATCACGTGTTGCTTGCAGGCCTGCACAAGATCACTGTATCTGCCGGACAGACCGTGGCGGCAGGCGAACCTGTCGGAACCATGGGCGAGCATACTGCTCGCGGAACTTTGATCGGAGATCGCATAGACGATCCAAGGCCGATCCTGTACGTAGAAGTAAGAAAAGGTGCCGAGGCCATTGATTCATCACGTTGGTGGGTGGATGGTGGCCGCAAAGCAGTACGTCGCCGCAACAATGGCGGAAATGAAGGCTAGCGAGAAGCGCAACAGCACGCTAATCTTTACACGACTGCCTAGCTAATCAGGATCTATGGATCCACCCCTTGATGGAAAGCCGACCCGCAATGCACAAAACAAACCTGAAGATCGCCGGCGCCTTCGTTGTTGGCCTTGTCGCGGCCAGCGGCGCCTGGCAGACGCTGAACAATGCGAACGCATCCAATCAGGAAACCTATCGCTATCTGAATCTGTTCGGCGACGTGTTTGACCGGGTACGGGCTGACTATGTTGAAGAACCCGATTCGGAAAAACTGATCGACACGGCCATCAACGGCATGCTGGCCGGCCTCGACCCGCACTCCAGCTACATGAACCCGAAGCGCTTCAAGGACATGCAGGTGCAGACCCGTGGCGAATTTGGCGGCCTGGGTATCGAAGTGACCATGGAAAAGGAAGTCGTCAAGGTAGTTGCTCCCATCGACGATACACCGGCCCAGAAAGCCGGTATTCTGTCCAATGACCTGATCACCCAGATCGACGGCAAGGAAATCCGCGGCCTGACGCTGAATGAGGCCGTCGACAAGATGCGCGGCAAGGTGGGTGAACCCATCACGCTGACCATCGTGCGCAAGGGCATGGATGCGCCGTTTGACGTCACTATCAAGCGTGACATCATCAAGATTCGCGCCGTGCGCTACAATGTTGAACGTGATGATATCGGCTATATCCGCATTTCGTCCTTCAACGACCAGACACAGGATAACCTCGAAAAGGCAATCGTGAAGCTCAAGGCCCAGATCGGTGACAAGCTGAAAGGCTATATCATTGACCTGCGCAACAATCCCGGCGGACTGCTCAATCAGGCCATCTCGGTCTCTGACAGCTTCCTGAACAAGGGAGTTATCGTCTCCACGCGCGGCCGCAACGGGTCTGAGACCGATCGCTCGACGGCAACCAATGGCGACTTGAGCGATGGCAAGAAGATTGTTGTCCTGATCAATGGCGGCTCGGCATCTGCCTCCGAAATCGTTGCAGGCGCGTTGCAGGATCATCAGCGGGCAACCATTCTCGGCACCCGTTCATTCGGCAAGGGGTCGGTTCAAACCATCATTCCGCTCGGGTCGGAAGGCGCCATTCGCCTGACCACGGCGCGCTATTACACGCCGTCAAACACTTCGATCCAGGCCAAGGGCATCAAGCCGGATATCAAGGTCGAACAGGAACTGCCGGATGAACTCAAGGCCCAGGCCAGCCGCACCACGTCGGAAGCCACCCTGCGTGGCCATTTGACCGGTGAGGGCGAAGGCGACGAAGCCACCGGCTCATCGTCCTATGTTCCATCCGACAAGGAAAAGGACTTGCAGCTCAAGGCGGCGATTGACGTGATTGACGGCAAGACCATTGACCAGACGCCGAAGAAGGCAGAGGCCCCGTCAGCGGCGACCCAGCCCGCAACATCGGCCAACTAGGATCAGGACGCACTAATCTGCATGGGTCGCGGGTATCCTGTTGCCGGCTCCGTGCCGCGTAACGCATGCGGCTCGATTCGCGTGTACTTTCGGTACGAATCAGCTATTTCGCGAGTATAGTTCGCTCGCTGGACTCGCCAATTGAGGCGGATTTGGCAGCAACCGCAAGTGGCCTGGATCAACTTGTAAATGGAAAATGACCTTCGCCATCCGTTGAAACGGCGCTCGTTGCCGGCACGCTGGTTGTCAGCGCGGCCGTCTGCCCTGCGCGCGACGTCGCTTGCCTGCATAGCGCTGCTGGGCGGCATTGCCGGTTGGCTGGTGCTCAGCCATGAACCTTATGGCGGCGAGCCCGTCGTGCATATGCGCCTCGACATGTCTGATCCGGTCATTACGTCTTCCGTGACACAACCCGCCAGGCCGCAGACCGATGCCGACCCCGATAGTGCAGAGATGTCTTCGGAAAATGGCGCCGACACGCCTCTCATAGACCTGTCCGAGCTGGGCAGCAGGCAGCAATCGGATACTGAAAACGATCTCGACCGGCGCAGGCGGGAGCTTGCGAGCCGCGCCACCGCATCAGCCAATGTGGAGTCCCCGGCAGGTGCCCTGTCAGTGGACGATCTCGCACGCTCACGCGATGAACAGGCTTTCATCCCGTCCCGCGCCAGCATGGCTCTGGTGCCGGCTCCCGTCGCCAAGGTAACCGGCAAGGGCCCACACGGACCATTGCCCCGGCGGGCCAAGGACGGCTCACGGCCTTCAACCATCTATGCCCGTCCGGTTTCACGCGAGCACCTGATGTCGGACATACCAAAGATCGCCTTGCTGATCGGCGGTATGGGACTGAATGAAAGCCTGACCAGAACGGCGATCAACAGATTGCCGCCGGAAATTTCCCTGGCGTTTGCGCCTTACGGTGAAAACCTGCAACAACAGTCGAATGCCGCCAGGTCGCGCGGCCACGAAGTGTATCTTCACCTGCCAATGGAACCGTTCGGCTATCCGTCAATCGATCCTGGCCCGCACACCCTGCTGACCTCGGTTTCGCCGCAACAGAACCTCGACTCCCTGCTCTGGCATCTTGGCCGGTTTACCGGATATGCCGGCGTGACCAATTATCTCGGCGCCCAGTTTGCCAGCAACAATGAGGCAATCAGTCCGGTCCTGAAGGAGTTGGGCAAGCGGGGCCTGATCTATGTGGACGACGGCAGCAAGGGCCTGTCACGCGCCACCCAGCTGGCCGGTATCCTGGGACTGGACGCCCGCTCGGCAGTTGTCGATCTTGATGGCGACGGGTCGCCGGCCTCCATCCTGGCTGCGCTGCAAAAACTGGAGGCACACGCCCGCCGCAACGGCATGGCCATCGCAACAGGACCCGGCCTGCCCGCAACCATCGAGGCAATCGAGCAGTGGACACAGGGACTTGCCGGCCGCAATATTCTGTTGGTGCCGGTGTCTGCGGCTTTCGCCGCTCGCCGCAGCTAGATCGGCCATGCCATCATGACCAACGACCCATACGCAAAGCTTCCCTATCGCCCATGTGTGGGTGTCATGCTGTTGAACCCGCACGGCCGTGTCTGGGTTGGGCACCGCATCGTCCAGAAGAACGACAACGAGGCTGAAGGCATCGGCATGTGGTGGCAAATGCCGCAAGGCGGTATTGATGAAGGTGAAGATATCCGCTCGGCGGCCATGCGCGAACTGACGGAAGAAACCGGCGTGCGCTCGGCGACTTTCCTGGCCGAGACCGAAGACTGGCTCACCTATGACCTGCCGGACCATCTTCTCGGCGTTGCCTGGAAAGGTCGCTATCGCGGCCAGAAGCAGAAGTGGATCGCCTGCCGGTTCGCCGGTGACGATTCTGAGGTCGACATTTCAGGTATTGGTCACAAGCCCGAGTTCGATGAATGGCGCTGGGCCGACATCAACGAACTTGAAGACCTGATCGTGCCGTTCAAGCGCGACGTCTACAGCCAGGTCATCGCTGCGTTCAGGCATCTGGCTGACTAGAGCAACATCCGTACGGATGGATATTGCTCTAGTGGAACAGCTTATCCAGCTTCGCCGGGCCGTTTTGTTTATTCTGGTCGAACAGCTTATCCGCCTTCGGCGGGCCGTTTTGTTTATTCTGGTCGAACAGCTTATCCGCCTTCGGCGGGCCGTTTTGTTTATTCTGGTCGAACAGCTTATCCGCCTTCGGCGGGCCGTTCTCCGCGCCTGAATGACTTTCGTTCCTTGTTATTTTCCTTTCCTCGTCTTTCCCGCGAAAGCGGGAATCCATCCATCAGCGGGCACAGTGTCGGTGCTGGCAATGGATCCCCGTTTTCACGGGGATGACGAAGGTGGAGCAGGAGATGTCATGTGAGAAAGCTGCCGAGTACCTTGCAGATTAAACGCCAGCGGGGCCAATGCAACTCAATCATCCTGATCTGAACACCACGACCAGGTTGTTGGCGGGTACCGGCAGGATTTCGCTCAATGACAGTTTGTGCCGGGATGCCTCTTCAGCAACGTCTTCCACAAACCTCAGACCATGGGCCGGATGCTGATTTTTCAACCACGCATCAAACGCTTCGTTGCTCTGCGCCGTTTCGACGTCACGTTGCCGGAACGGCCCGTATAAAACCAGCAGTCCGCCGTCGCTCAGCTTGCGCGCAGCTCCTCTCAGCAACCCGACACAGGCAGCCCAGGGCGCGATATGGATCATGTTGATGTTGACAATGACGTCGGCGCGCCCGGGCCTGGCAGTGTCTTCCCACGATCCATCCATCACATCGACCAGTTGCGGTGACATCAGGTTTGGCGGATGCGCATCCGCTGCGTATGCCGCAATGCTGCCCAGCCTTTCAGCATCAGATTCCGTCGGCCACCAGCGCAAGTGCGGCAGTGCAGCCGCGCAGTGCGCACCGTGCTGGCCGGTGCCTGAGGATATTTCCAGCAGATCGCGAGCGCTGGCAGGCACAATTTTGAGCAACTGCTCACGTATCACAGCCATGTTGCGATCTGCTGACGGAGATGTCTGTTTCATCAGGATGACTCTCGGTTCAAACACAAAAGCCGGGCAGTTGACTGCCCGGCTTGAAATCAGTGTCTGGAAACCGTCTTAAAGCGCTGACTGCAACTGCGTCAGGTGATCGAGCGTTTCCTGTGCACGGCGCTTCT
>SWCD01022931.1_pt1 | contig 15884 bp, 17 predicted proteins | sample 4693011 | NCBI WGS metagenome assembly SWCD01 (sample SAMN10267278, study PRJNA491770) | bioreactor metagenome | isolation source: DHS bioreactor inoculated with marine | place: Japan: Omine Ridge, Nankai Trough | reverse complement strand
AAAAAAAACATATGAGATATTAAATTAGATGAGATTAAAATTAAAAATAGTGTTACCGCCCTTGATATTTTCTCTTTACCCAAGTATTGCATTACTTGGAGAAAATTATTCTGTAATTGGCGTTGAAGAAGTCCTAAGATCGGCAATTGTTTCAGTTGGTTTTGCAGTAATCCTTTTAATTCTTTTTTATATGTTTTTCAAGGACTGGAGAAAAAGCAGTTTATCCAGCTTGCTAGTTCAATTATTATTCTTTTCCTATGGGCATGTATATGATTTGCTAAATGAAAAAAAAAATCCATTAACAAGAGAAAAAAAAAAAAATCGTTATCTTGGACCTTTGTGGGTCATTATTTTTGTATTGGGATTTATTTGGATATGGCGAAACAAAAAAAATGTTTTAAGTTTTATTTCAAGTTTGAATATTATTTTTTTAGTCGCGCTTGTTTTTCCAATCTACAACGTGGTTGTTTACGAATACACCCATAAAGTTGATCCGCAAGATTTAATTTCCAGTGTGAATGAGCTACCTATAGAAACAGTACCGGATTTCAATTTGCCGGATGTATATTATATTGTTTTGGATGAATATGGCAGAGATGATGCTCTTTTGGAAATATTTAATTTCGACAATTCTGAATTTTTGGAAAAATTAGGTAACAACAATTTTGAAGTGGCATTATGTTCTCAAAGTAATTACGCTAGAACCAGCCTTTCAATATCATCAGCATTGAATATGAATTATATTGATCAATTTTTTGATGTTGATCAAATCATCAGTAAAGATACAGATATTGAGGATTTATTAAGTGACAGCATAAAGCATAGTTTGGCAAGAATGAAATTGGAAGAATTTGGATATCAAACGATTGCATTTGAGACCGGATTTTCTTTTTCTGAAATAATCGATGCGGATTATTACTACTACCCTGCTCAAGACGAAGAGATAACACATCCATTTTTTGATAAGATCAATCGATTTGAATCATTATTGCTCAATTCTACAATTATTCGTTTCTTTATTACTTCCGTGCCCCCGGTAGCAGAAATTTTAGTGCCATTATTAGAATTTCCGAACCAAATCGACAGAGCAAGGACATTGTGGATATTAGATAAGCTTGAAACTATCCCAGACATTGAAGGTCCAAAATTTGTTTTTGCTCATATTGTTTCCCCGCATGAACCATTTGTTTTTTCTGCAGATGGCAGCTATCCAGTTCCTGAGCCGGATTATTTTCCGGGATATCCAGATCAAATTCAATATTTAAATCAAAGGATCTTGCAACTTATTGATTCTCTTCAGGAAAATTCAAAAACCCCGCCAATAATAATAATTCAAGGTGATCATAGTTTTAGAATTGTCACTGATCTTAAATGGAGAATGGCTGTATTAAATGCTTATTACTTGCCAGGAATAACTGGTGATGACAATATTGTTTATCCCTCGATAACTCCCATCAACAGTTTTAGGCTCATCCTAAACAAGTACTTTGATTTTGATTATGAATATTTGGAGGATAGGGCATATTTTTCAGACTTTGAAAATCCCGAAATTTTTACATATGTGCCATTAGAAAGAATTTGTGATTAAGAAGAATTGATTGGATATTCTAATTCCCTGATATTTTCAGATTCTGTCTTCACCTTAAACGCCTTAAATGCCCATTGTACTGAAGGGCCAATCAAAAGCGCAAAGATCACGGTGCCAAACCCGATCGGTCCACCTAATATCCACCCGGTAAATGCCACAAGAATTTCGATTCCTCCACGGGCTATTTGCAAGCTCTTTCCGGTCACGCGTTTTATCCCAAGCATCAGGCTATCCCGGGGTCCTGCGCCGGCATCAACACCGATATACATGGCTGTGGCAATCCCCATAAATAATGCGGAACCCAAAAGCATCAATATCTGGGTAAACCATTGATTTTCAATGGAGGGGAGCAATTTCAAAAAAATATCTACCCATGGACCAATGAACAATATATTTGTTACCGTTCCCCAACCAATTGGCTCTTTCAATAATATGTCAATCAGTAAAATTGCAGCTCCCATCAGCACGATCATAGTACCGGTGCTTAAACCTGTAAGCTGCGAAATTGCAACCTCTAAGATCACCCACGGGCTAGTGCCTAGGTTAGCTTGAATAAGGAGCGCGATGGCAAGCCCAAAAAGGGCGAAGCCCAGCTGAATGACAATAAAATCTCGGGGGAAAGTTTTCCATTGGATAGCTTTAAACATGGACATTATTATACTTAGTTATTAAAAAATAACGGTGTATTGCTTAGATTGTGAGTCAATTGCAATTTAAGAATGGGGGAGATTTTCACCATTTCATTTAAAAGAAAGCCTAAATGATTATATGCAATATATACGCTTATCCGAATAAGGACAAATGTCCCATGTTTATTGGGAAATTTGTCACTAATCATATCCTTGTATCCGAATATGATTATATTAGATATAACAAACGATAACAATTTATAGCAAATGGAAGAAAATGGATGAATTAATTACAACTAAACAGGTGCAAGACCTGCTTCAAGTCGACCGAATTACCATCTATCGAATGCTAAAAGATGGACGGTTAAAGGGAGTAAAGGTGGGCACTCAATGGCGATTCCATCGTGACGAGATCGGAAGTTTGATGGAACATGGCACCCATTCAACCCATACCCTCCAATCAGAATATGCGCCAAATGAAGTCCTTCCCGTACATTGCATTCAAGTTATCCAAGACGTTTTTGCAGAAATGAATGGTATCGGCTCGGTGACCACAGATGTCAACGGAGAACCCATTACTCCGATTAGCAATTGCAATTCTTTTTGTGAGCAGATTTATGCTACCTCAACTGGTCGTGAAGCTTGCGTAGAATCATGGCGACAATTAGTTCAAACCAAGGATCGCGCGCCAAAATTTTATCAATGCCATGCCGGTTTTCAATATGCCCGTGGCCGAATTAAATTATATGGACAACTCACCGCCATTCAGGTGGCAGGTCAATTTGTAGTAACAGCGCTTAGCAAAGAAGAAATTGATAATAAGGTCAACGAAATTTCCAAAAAACACGGTTTAGATAAAGAAGAACTTAGGCTTGCTGCCCAAGATATACGCCAACTCAATTCTAAGGAACAGGATCAACTAGGCGAATGGCTTCATCGGGTAGCAGAGACCTTTGAAATTATCGCCCATGAACGAGCCGATCTGATCGGACGATTAAAAAATATTTCAGAAATGAGCACTTTTCCAAAATAAGGAAGAATTAATTCTATGAGTAATTTTATTCGCAACAACAAATATAGCTGGCTGATCGGGCTTTTGCTCACAATTGCGATTGTGGTTATTCCCCTGGTCATTGCAATGCCAGGCCAAGCTTCTCCCTCGGATGATCCTTGGGCTTTTGTGCCTGAAGCCATGATTCATACAGACCATACCTATCTCTTAGAAGGTCCCTATGAAACTGGTCAAGATGTAACTAAGGCCTGTTTAGAATGTCATGAAGATTCAAGTGAAGAAATGATGAACACCGTGCATTGGACATGGGAAAGTGAACCAGTTGAATTGCCTGGTCGCGATGAACCTGTCACCGTGGGGAAGGCAAATCAGATCAATAATTTTTGCATTGGCGTACAGGGTAACTGGCCCAAATGTACTACTTGTCATGTGGGTTATGGCTGGGAAGATGAAACCTTCTTTGAAACTGCAACTGAAGAAGACGTAGACTGTTTAGCTTGTCATGCTGCAGCGGGAACCTATGGGAAAGGGATTTCAGGAAATCCTCTTGAAGCCGTTGACCTAGTTGCCGCAGCGCAAAGTGTGAGTTCCCCAACTCGAGAAAATTGTGGTGGATGTCACTTTAACGGTGGCGGGGGAAATGCTGTAAAACACGGTGATCTTGATACAAGCCTCTATTTCCCCAATGAGAACTTAGACGTACATATGGGCTTACATGATTTTGAATGTATTACTTGTCATCAGACTGAAAATCATGATATTCAAGGCCGTTCCATATCTGTCAGTTTTGATAATGAAAATCAAGTCTATTGCGTGGATTGCCATAGTGATGATTTACATGAAGATGACAGACTCAACGAACATATCGACTCAGTTGCTTGCCAAACCTGTCATATCCCAGCATTTGCATTAGAAGATGCCACCAAAATGGAATGGGATTGGTCACAAGCTGGGGAAGATCGCGATGAAACCGATTCTCATATTTATTTGAAGATCAAGGGAAGCTTTGTCTACGAAGAAAATGTTCGTCCAGAATATTTTTGGTACAACGGCATTGCAGATCGATATCTATTAGGTGACCTGATCAACCCTGATGAAATAACCCCGATCAACATGCCCCAGGGTGAGATTAGTGACCCCACCGCAAAAATTGCTCCATTCAAGGTTCATTTAGCAACCCAGATCTATGATGCGAACTTTAATTATTTTATCCAACCCAAGACAGTGGGGGAGGGGGGTTATTGGGAAGATTTTGATTGGCAATTGGCAGCAGAACTTGGGGCAGAAGTTACGGGATTACCTTATAGCGGGGAATATGATTGGGCCCAGTCCACAATGTTTTGGCCCACCACACATATGGTTCAACCAGCTAGCGAAGCTTTGCAATGTACCGCCTGCCACAGCGATGATAGTATCCTCGATTGGGAAGCCCTGGGATATCCCGGTGACCCAATGGATTGGGGAAGTCGCTTCGAATAAGACATGGATGAGAAAATAGAATGAAAAAAATGAAAACACTCAAAATAAAATGGATCACTATCGGCCTAACTATAATTGGCTTATTGTTGATTAGTTCCGCAACCTTTGCGACTCAATCAACTTTACATCCTACATTTCTCCTATTGGATTCTAATGGTGAAAATGTATTACTCACAAACCAAGCTATTTCTGGAATGGAAACCTGTGGACAATGTCATGATACAGCTTTCATATCTAGCACTAGTTTCCATTCAACTGTTGATAAGGATGTTTATGGAGAAGAAGCGGTTGAAAATACCGAGATGAACTGCTTCCTTTGCCATTTATCTAATCCCAACAATGAAGCTCGCATTCAATCCCTCACAAACGGTGAATTTGAATGGTCTTCTACAGCAACATTACTTGGCACCGGAATAGTAGAAGAAACTGAGGATGGATTTACGTGGAATGAAGAAGCTTTCACGGAGGATGGTGAGGTGCTGGATAATTACTTAAATATCCAGGATCCGACCAGTGAAAATTGTGGCCAATGCCACGGCACCGTCCATACGGGCACTGAGCCCCTAAATATAAGTGGTTGCGAAGATACGGGGAATGAAACCTCTACAACCGGACAAATATTTAGCGCTCAACGCCTAAAAGATAGTGGAATGAATTTGAGCGATAAAGAAGATTTGACCCGCTCCTATGACATCCATATTGAGCGAGGGCTAGATTGTGTAGATTGTCATTATTCAACAAATAATCCAGTCTATGCCAATGGACAGGGAGCTGATAGCCTGGAGCATTTAGTCTATGACCCCCGAGTATTAGAAATTGGTGAGTACTTACAAATGCCCTCCCATGAATTTGCCCGTGGAGCCACTAACCTTAACTCACTTGGAGATGTAGTTTCAGACAGTATGCGCGGATGTGATAGTTGCCATAATTCTGAAGCTATACATAGTTGGCTGCCTTATCCCGACAAACATATGGATTCGATTAATTGTGAGACCTGCCATATACCCAAGATTTATTCTGGGGCAATTCAATCAATTGATAACACTATAATCCATGGGGACGACCAATCAAGCCTTACCTGTCGTGGCGTCGAAGGTGATTCAGGAACCATAACTGATTTAGTTACAGGCTATTCCCCAGCTATATTGTTACGTCAGGATTCAAATGGAGATGTGAAATTTTCCCCATATAACTTAATCACAACTTGGTCTTGGGTGGATGGAGATACTCCTATAACAAATGAAGATCTAAAAACAGTTTTTAATATCGACGAAAATGAGTTCTTGGGGCTATTTGATGGAAATTTGGATGGCAAGATCAGTGAAACTGAAATGATCTTGGATTCAGATGAAAAAGTATCCCTTATATCCAATCGATTAAAAATTATTGGATATGCTAACCCCATAATTGTAGGGGAAACAAAGGCTTATAACATTAACCACAATGTAACAAATGGAGATTGGGCGACCCAAGATTGTGCGGCTTGTCATAGCGAAGATTCGAAAATGACAATGGCTTTCAAGGTTTCTGATTACGGTCCGGGGGGTAATCTTCCTCAGTTTGTCTCAAATAATTCCGTGATCATGGATGGCGAATTCTCTGTTGTAGAAGATGGTTCAATATACTTTAACCCTGCACCAGAAGAACAAGGTAACTATATCTTTGGACACAACAAAGTTCGCTGGGTGGATTGGTTGGGTGTGATCCTATTCTTAGGTGTCCTCATTGGTGTAGTCACTCACGGAGCCCTTAGAGTGATCGCCAGTAAAAAAGTACCAAAAACTAATCATCGAACCAAACGTATTTATTTGTATACATTTTATGAACGGCTTTGGCATTGGTTGCAAACGTTCGTGATCTTAATGCTGACATTCACAGGGTTGATCATACATAAGCCCGAGATGTTCGGTATCTTCAGTTTCAAGTTTGTAGTGCTAGTTCATAATATCTTGGCTGGCATATTGGTTGCAAATGCAGCTTTAGCCCTTTTCTACAATTTGGTTAGTGGAGATATTCAACGATTTCTCCCTCAACCTAAGGGGTTTTTCAACCAAATGATCCAGCAGGTGAAATATTATACCTATGGAATCTTCAAAGGTGAGGCTCACCCAGAAGAGAAAACACGTGAAAAACGACTGAACCCGTTACAAAAAGTTACCTATTTTGGCATTCTGAATGTTTTATTACCCCTTCAGATCCTCACAGGAATCTTGATGTGGGGAGTACAGCGATGGCCAGAAATTGCAGAGGCTTTAGGCGGATTAGCTTTTCTAGCCCCCTTCCATACCCTCGTGGCTTGGTCATTCTCTTCATTTATATTGGCACATGTATATTTGACAACAACAGCCGGACATACGACCATGGCAGGTATCAAGTCCATGGTCAGTGGATGGGATGATGTTGAAGTTCATCCGGAAGAAAATCAGGAGCAATAAAAATGACAACAACGATTAGAGTTAAAAAACCAAATTTCTTCGCTCGTATTTTTGCGAAAAGAGAAGAAAAAAGTTATGTAAACCCTTACTGGGGGGGGATTGTTCTAGGGCTCGTATTATTTGCCTCGTTCTTTTTTACAGGAAATGGGCTAGGTGCTTCGGGTGGGCTAAATCGAATGATCGTCTTCCTTGAAGATCTGATCGTCCCTGAGCATGTCAATAACACACCCTATTTGTTGGCAATGGCTGGGGGATTAAAAAACCCCCTGGATAGTTGGGTAGTATTCGTAACTGTTGGGGCGGTGCTTGGTGGATTTGTATCTGGATTCCTCAATGGTCGCTTTAAAGTTGAAACAAATAAAGGACCCAACATTAGTAATAAACAACGATGGTTTTTCGCCTTCCTTGGAGGCAGTTTTATGGGATATGGTGCTCGTTTGGCCAGAGGCTGCACTTCTGGCCAGGCTTTGTCGGGGGGCGCGGTACTTTCTGTCGGTAGTTGGGCATTTATGTTCGCTGTTTTTGGGGGTGGTTATGCCGTTGCCTATTTTGTTAGAAAATTATGGAATTAGGGTAGGAGATTAATATGACTTTCCCACTTAATTTAAATGAACTTATCGGTCAATATGGGGCTTGGTTGGCTTTCCTAGCAATCGGTTTTGCATTCGGCTATGCTTTGGAAATTTCAGGTTTTGGAAATTCTCCTAAATTAGCAGCACAATTTTATTTCAAAGAACTCACAGTCCTCAAAGTGATGTTCACAGCCATCATTGTTGCAATGGTTGGTGTATTCACCGCCTCTGCTTTCGGTTTGCTTGACTATAATCTGGTTTGGGTCAATCCCACCTACCTCTGGCCGGGAATTGTTGGTGGACTGATTATGGGTGTCGGTTTTATTGTGGGGGGATTTTGCCCTGGCACTTCTTTAGTGGCAGTCGGGACCGGTAAAATTGATGGATTGTTTTTTGTGTTCGGCGTACTTTTTGGAATTTTTGGTTTTGGCGAAACGGTCGAATATTTCAATGATTTCTTCTACTCTTCCTATATGGGCAGATTTACGCTCATGGAATGGCTCAATGTAGAAACCGGTTGGGTAGTGCTGGGCGTAGTAATTATGGCATTATTCATGTTTTGGGGATCAGAAGTACTTGAGAAAAGAGTAGGAGGTATGGACCAATCTAATGCGCCAAAAGCTCGTTATTACGCCGCAGGCACCTTGGTAGCCATTGCTTTGGTCGTTGTCTTTGTTGGCCAGCCCACAACTGAAAATAAATGGAAAATTATTTCCAGCGAAAAGGAACCTCTCTTAGAAGAGCGTGCTTACCAAATTCACCCAGGAGAATTATTGGGATTGATGCATGATGACAAGATCATGCTTAATGTTTTTGACGTTCGATCTGAGGCAGACTATAACCTTTTCCATATCGCAAATGCAAAAAATACCCCCATGGATGTATTAACCGAGATGTTACCCGATTTGCTCCTGGAACCTTCAAATGCAGTTTTTGTTGTAGTTAGCAATAATGAAGAGATGGCCACAGAAGCTTGGAAAATGTTGGTTGCTCAAAATTTACATAATGTTTACTTATTGGAGGGTGGCGCTAATTTCTGGTTAGAAGTATTTTCAGAGGAATGGAATTCAATGGAATATGCAATGTTGGAAGGTGAACTTTTCCTTCACGATTTTGATGCCGCTTGGGGAGAAAATCACCCCGCAGCAGACCCGGATCCCCATCACTATGAAATTATTTATGAACCCAAGGTAAAATTGGAACTTAAGAAAGGCCCAACTGGTGGTGGATGCGGATAATCCGTGTCGAAAATATTTTAATTTATATAATATTTGGAAGGTAAACTATGGCTAATAAACATATTGAAAAAAGAAGAACAGAGGAAAAGCGCAAGAAAAAACAACAAATGTTTCTTATGATCGGGTTGGGAGTAGTCCTGTTTGGATTATTCATCTATAACTCCTTTTTCTCCCCGGTAGAAATATTGACCTCCGAAATATCTGTTCAGGAGGCAAACGATTTGCGTGAGAGTGGCGCTTATATTTTGGATGTTCGCGAACAATACGAATGGGATGAAAAGCATATTCCTGGTGCTACCTTGATTCCATTGGGAGAATTGGCCAGCAGAGTAGATGAGCTTCCCGAGGATCAAGAGATCGTTGTTGTTTGTCGATCCGGGAACCGAAGCCAAACCGGGAGAGATATTTTGATCGATGCGGGTTTTGATTCTGTTACCAGTATGGCTGGTGGCATTAATCAATGGATTTCTGCTGGATTCGAGGCGGTTTTTGGTCCGTAATGCATAAATGAATATTTGATTTGTTAGTGAATTCAAAGAGAAGATCGTCACAAACGATCTTCTCTTTTCATATATAAATATATGTATCCCCTGGTAATATTGGTTAACAATTCTACATTTTTACAAAGAAATCGATTTTTCTTATAGGTGACATTATGGAAAGTGCTTTCCCTACCCACAAAGCCCTGGTGAAAACCTTGAATGAAGCCTGGGCAGCGCATAAAGAATTTGAAAATGGATATTTAAATGGGGTTAGAGACGAACAGTGGTCCACTTGGTATACAGGTTATGTTTTAGGGCGGTTAGGAGATTTTGTTTCACCAAGTTCTTTGGTTGTTTGGCTAGAATCTGTAGAAGATGAAGAAGATTGGACTGAAGCAGCGGCTTCATTAGTGTTGAAAGAAATAATGAAATAATTATTTGTGACGGTATTGAACAATTACTATTTGATTTTTTATTGTCAAGGAATTTATAAATCTAAAAATTCGCGTAAAAGATAGATTTAAGGATGTCGTGACCCAGCTATAATAAATTAATGGATCTCTCAGAGAGTGATATTCTCCCTAATGTGGGTGCTGAGGATAACGTAGTCTTGAATTCAACATATTGAAATTATGTATTCCGGTAATTTCATAAAAATATAGCTTCGTAGGGAAATCGCAGGTTATTTGAATAAATATCGTAGGGGGTTTGTGTATTGGTTGTAGGGTAACCGTCAAGCATGCTATCAGTAAATTTGTTAAACTATATGTAGTTGATAAAGTTTAATTTCTCCTCCTCCTTGATAAGAACCGGACTGAAAGGTCCGGTTCTTTGATTTTATTAATCCTCGAATGTATCATTCCTCTTCTTCCTTAAAAATGGATAACCATTCATCCACCTCGGATTCACTTAATTTTGGTGGTTCCCCGCTTTTCTTATCATTAGTATAAGTTTTTAATTGAATTGCAAAGTCTTGGGAAGAAATGACCCTCGCCTGGGATCTTTTTGCTGCATCTTGGACTTCGTGGTCAGAGCTCACTACGGTCCAATTTCTAGCTTCCCGTCCCAGTCGATTGAGATGTTTCATGATCGCCTCATCCGCAGTAATATCTGCACGGACAAACCGTGCGGTAAGACGCCCAAAGGATCGGGCATTGGCATGTCCAGATGCGGCGCGATCAAAATATACCGTGACCTCCTTGCCACTTTTTTGGCAAAAGACTTGCAATATTTGTATTAATTGTTTCTCGTCTTCCAGATCATCTAATGCAATTCCAGAGATCGCAGGAATGAGATTATGTCCGTCAATGATATAAGGCATAGATAAATATTCTTTTTAAGAAAATCCTAGTTAGTGAAGAATTATTAGTAAGTAAGTATAAATTTATTTTAGCTGAAAAATATAATCCGTCTTATAAAATTGTGCTATGATTTCTTAAGGTGAGATGATGAAAAGTAATTTTAAACGAGTTAGTTTCTATCTAGTATTGAATATAATTGTTTCCGCATTAACCACTTGGCTAGTGGTCTCTCTAATGTTGCGCTTTGGGGTTCTTCCCGCATATGGCAATCCTGCAGCAATTTCAAACCAAGATGATAATCAGGGTTTTGATACCCTGGCGGTGGATATCGTAATTTCAGATATTGTGGAAATATCCAATGTGATAGGTGCTGGAGATATCGAAATCGAATATGTTGAAATTCAGCATCTTGGTGAAATAGAATTGGCATTGGAAGGGTGGCAGTTGCTTGATGAACAAGGGAATACGTTCACATTCCCAGGATTGACTTTACATAGTGGTGGTGCAGTTAGGGTCTACTCAAAGGTAGGTCCATTATCGGCAATTGAGCTTTATTGGGGATTAGATGGTTCGGTGTGGAGTTCAGGTGAGAGGGTGATTTTGCTTGATTCAAAAGGTGAACCTCAGGCAAGTTATGAGGTGCCATAAGCCATATGTCGATGACCGGAAAAAATAAGTCGATCGAACAAATTATCCAGCAGGCTATACGAGAGGGGAAGTTTGAGAATTTGAAGGGAAAGGGAGAACCGATCGAAATAAATTTCAACCCATATGTAGATCCTGAATGGCAATTGGCTTATGATATGCTCAGCGGTGAAGGGTTTTCACTTCCATGGATGGAAAAAAGAAACGAGATTGAAAGGCGATTTGGGCAGGCAAAGGATACTTTAGAAAATACATGGCAATGGTCACAAAAGAAATTAGATGATGAAAGTTATACGGCAGAATTCGTTGAAATAGAATTGGAAAACGCTATTCATTTGTTTAAAGAAAAATGTGCTGGGATCAATAAACAAATCCAAAGTTATAATTTAGAGATTCCTAGCGATAAGTTTTTTAGAATGAAGATCAATGTTGAGAGGGTTATAGAGGGAATTCAAACAAATATTTAAGTTTTTAGTTTTCCAATTTGTACTAATCTTCAACCCAGCTTATAATAGAAGCTAAGTAATAAATAACCCTTACCCATTAATATTAATCAACACCAAAAGAAAAATATGAGCCAAGCATTATATCGAAAATGGCGGCCAGGCCGCTGGGATGAAATAATTGGACAGCCGCATATTGTGCAAACCATACACAATTCAGTCGCTGCTGGTCGTGAAGGTCATGCCTATTTATTTGCCGGACCTCGGGGAACTGGTAAAACATCTCTGGCGCGAATATTAGCCAAGGCTGTTAATTGCCTAAACGAAGACATAGCCATTCGCCCCTGCGATGAATGTGACTATTGTAAAAGTGTGAGTGCGGGTAACTTCCTGGACTTGATCGAAATCGATGCGGCGTCGAATACAAGTGTGGAAGATATTCGCAATTTGCGTGACAAGATTAATTTCTCGCCTAATCAGGGACGTTATAAGGTCTATATCATTGATGAAGTGCATATGCTGTCAACTGCAGCGTTCAATGCCCTCTTGAAAACCTTAGAAGAACCGCCTCCCCATGCCATATTCATTTTGGCAACAACTGAAGTGCATAAGATTCCCTTAACCGTATTGTCCCGCTGTCAGCGGCATGAGTTCCGAAGAATTCCAGTTAGCGATATTGTGGGACTTCTCAAAAAGATCGCTTCAGAAGAAGGATTGGAACCAGAAGAAGAAGCTTTGCAATTGGTTGCTCGTCAAGCAACCGGGGGGATGCGAGACGCAATCTCTTTATTAGACCAATTATCAGCGGCTGGGAAATCGATCAGTTTAGAGATTGCTCAGAATATATTGGGAACTGCTACCAACCAAGCCGTTTTAGATTTAGTGGAAGCGATCTTAACAGGTGATGCAAGCGGTGGATTAAATAAGTTGCATACTACTTTAGATACTGGCAGTGACCCACGCCAATTTTCTAGACAGATCGTGGATTATTTGCGCAAAGTTTTGTTAGTCCGAATGGGGAATGCCGATCATGTGGATACTACAACCGAAACTAGGCAGGTGATGGCAAAGCATGCTGATGGGTTTGAGAGTTCGGAATTGTTGCGGATCATTCGGATATTTAATCATGCAGCCACTGATGCGCGCGGCTCTTGGCAACCAAGTTTGCCACTAGAATTGGCTTTCGTAGAAGCCATTGAAGCCCCAGCTCAATTGTCTACTAAACCATTAAAAAATGCTCCAAAGACGATTTCTAGGCCCGTTTCCGAACCTGTGAAACATGCAGTGAGCAAAGCAGTTAAAGAGCAGGAAAACAGCGTTGCATCGCAGGAGGAGGCCTCACAGAACAGCCAGATGACGCGAGCGCAATGGGAAAGTTTGTTGGAAGTTGTAAAAAAACCAAGCCCTAATACGCGGGGATTATTAAACTCATGTAAAACCAATACCCTTAGAAATGGGGTACTCCTATTGGGGTTTCCAAGCCAATTATTAAAAGAAAAAATGGAACAACCCGAACATCTTTCAGTAGTACAAAAAGCCGCTGAAAAAATTTTTGAGATGCCGATAAAAATTGAATGTGCAATCATTGCTTCGGGCCAAGGTGCCTTGCCTCCCCAAGTTGATAATTCTGGGATGGTGGCAACCGGAGTCCGTTTAGGGGGCGAGATTGTGGATGTCAATAACCTTAAAACCAAAGGCAAAGAAAAAGAATAGAATACCTTTAGGAGAAAACAAGTATGTCTCAAGGCCCCCAATTATCAAAAGATATGGCAGCACAGCTGATGGTGCTTCAAGAAAAACTTTTGGCTGCCCAAGAGGAATTGAAAAAAGAAACTGTTACGGCAACCGCAGGTGGCGGAGCAATTCAATTAACTATTACTGGGGATCAACGCTGTACTGAGGTGAAGCTTGACCCTGTATTTTTAAAAGATTCGGATGCTGAAGCTTTAGAAGAAATGATCATGATAGCTATGAACAAAGCTTTAGATGAATCGCGAGAACTTGCAGCCAATCGGTTGAGCCCATACGCACCCAATTTAGGATAGAGAAATGTTGATCCCCGAACCTGTTCAGAAATTGATCGATGGATTTTCGCGGTTGCCCGGCGTGGGTCCGAAAACAGCGTCTCGCTTAACGTTCTTTTTGCTTAGAGGTTCAGATGATTTAGCCCATGACCTTTCAGAAGCATTGAGCAATTTGAAAGAAAACACGGGTTTCTGCGAACAATGTTTTAACATCACTACATCTGATAGAAAGCTCTGTGAAATCTGTACACATCCCGAAAGAGATCAAGAAATAATTTGTGTGGTTGAAGAACCATTAGATGTGCTAGCGCTGGAACGTACTGGGGGTTTTCATGGTTTGTATCATGTGTTGGATGGTGTACTCTCACCTATCGAGGGTGTAGGCCCTGAGGATCTAAAGATCAAAGAATTGATTGAGCGCGTTAAGGGGACAGAGATTAAAGAGATTATATTGGCAACCAACCCAAGCATGGAGGGGGATGCCACAGCGATGTTTGTTCTTCCCCAATTGGAATCTGAAGGGTTGAAAGTAACCCGTTTAGCGAGGGGATTGCCCGTTGGTGGAGACCTGGAATATGCTGATCAAAACACCTTGTTGCGTGCTTTAGCCGGTAGACAAGATATGGGATAGGTTATAAATTTTTTTAATTAAAAATTGGAGGGAAATAATGATTCACAAAATAAGGCTTTTTCTAATATTGGTTTTTATAATAGTTTTTTCTGCTTGCCAGAGAGGGACAAGTAAAGATGGGCAACTTCCTGTTCAAATATCTAGCGAAACTCCAATTCCGGAATCAGCCACAGCTACTAGTACCAAAGCCATCACAAGTACGGCAACTTATGACGTTCTAAAAACCACTATAGCCAGAGTAACTAAAACAGCAATTGTTAAATTAACCGAAAGTGCTTTGTATACAAGCACACCTGTGCCGACTGAAACACAGGCACAACAAGTATTTGGGTGGGATGCTTACACCCCAATATCAATATATGAGATCTTTAAAATGGGCGAATCGGAAATAGCTCTTTATGAAGAAGGATTTACTTTTTATGGTGAAAAATATGTCTTAAAGGGGGAATATCAGTTTGAGCGCAGACCATTAGAAGGATCTCGAGAATCCATGTTTTTCACAATGATATATTTCATGTACAGTTCGCAATTTGATGTTTTCCGTGAGGCATTTCAGGAAGAATTATTGTTTGAAATTGAAGGTGAAAAATATTGGATCCCAGTCCAATCCGTGTTGGTTTCAGATTATGATGAACTAATTATTGGTCAAGATATAGATATCTATATAGGTGTCTTGGGTATCTCTCACCATCCAGATGGGGACAATTGGGTTTTTATGAATAATGCCTTTGTGGAATGCGATATAGCTAATTGCAAATAGATTTCATAATTATTTATTAAAATAAATAAAAAAATTTTATTGACCATTGATGATATTATTTTGGGTGTCTTATATAAAAAACCTAACTTCAATAGTGATAAAAATCCCAACCTTAAAGAATTCAAATTGGTCGACAATTCACTTGACTCTAATCGTTATCGCGGTAGAATTATCCCCGTTGTCCTGATCTTGTCAGACATTTGGCAGATCATTAACAATAAAATATGAGGGGCACTCAGGTGCCAATAAACGCCCAATGTTACAAAAAATGGTGACATTGGATTTTATTTTGTCGAATGGTTTTGAGAGAAATCCTTGACAGCTTCAGGCAGGATTGGTAAAATCAATCCCGTTGTCTTGATTTCGCCGATAGCAGGCAAATCATTGAAAAGAGAATATGAGAAGCGCAAAAGCGCTAAAAAACTCCGATGCTGAGAAGTACGAAGTGTCGGGGTTTTGTCTGTCTAATAGAGAAAGTTTGTGAATTTCTTGACAGGCTCAAAGTGGGCTGGTAGAATCAGTCCCGCTGTTTCAATCAGACAGCGCAGAACCTTAACAATTGAAAAGTGATAGAAAGACAGCTTGTGTCGGAAAAAAACCGTTAAGAATAAATTTTACACATCTTCGGATGTGCGTTAAATTTCT
>SWCD01005044.1_pt1 | contig 15940 bp, 14 predicted proteins | sample 4693011 | NCBI WGS metagenome assembly SWCD01 (sample SAMN10267278, study PRJNA491770) | bioreactor metagenome | isolation source: DHS bioreactor inoculated with marine | place: Japan: Omine Ridge, Nankai Trough | reverse complement strand
AAACTTTTGGTTCAAAGAAATTAAGTGTCGGACCTTCGATAGTAATACTTAAAATGGGTAAAAAGTTTGTGTACGGAACTGTTATTAATAATACTTTTTCAGTTGCTGGACCGTCAGATGTCCAGGAAGTAAATAGTTTTTATTCTGAAGTTTTTGTAAATTATAATATCTCCAAAGGTTTATATGTAAATACAGCGCCTATTTTCACCGCCAATTGGAAAGCAGAAGCAGGTCAAAAGTGGATTGTACCAGTTGGAGCAGGTGTTGGTAAGATTGTAAAATTAGGAGGTAAATTACCATTGAATTTATATGCGGGGTACTATTATAATGTGGTTAGACCTGATTTTGGACCTAAATCGCAATTGAGATTCCAAGCTACAGTAATGTTGCCAACTTCTATTTTGAAAAAATCAGCAACGACCACACCAGCTAAATAAATTCTAGTGTTTTAAATATAAGAAATCTTAAAAAAAAAACTATTCCAAACTGTTTAAATTTTATTATTTTTAATTCAAAAACTAAAATTATGAAAATAACCTTTTTAAAAATTAGCACGTTAATTTGTATGAGTGTTTTGGTGTTAACAACCAGTTGCAAACAATCTGGGGAGAAAAGTGATACCAAAGAAGGTGTAGAGCACACAGGTAAATTGAGTGACATGACTCCCGATGAAATCAAAGCGATAGCAGAGGAAGGATTTATTTACGGATTACCATTAGTCATGAACTACGCGATTATGAATGAATATGCTATTGACTCGACTGGAAGTCAGTTTAAAGCGCCATTTAATGTAATCAAAAACATACCGCGTGTTTATACTTATAAGGATGTAGCAGTACTAAGTCCTAATAGTGACACACCATACTCGCTTTTATTCTTAGATTTAAGAGCTGAGCCTGTTGTTATTTCTGTTCCTAAGGTAGAAAAGGGGCGTTATTACTCTGTGCAATTGGTAGATGGAAATTGTTACAACGATGGTTATATCGGAACTCGTGCAACCGGTAACGAAGCAGGTTCTTATGCTGTTGCGGGTCCAGATTGGAATGGTGAATTACCAAAAGGCATTAAAAAGGTTTTCCGTTCAACGACACCTTTTATGTTGGCTGCTTTTCGTACGCAGTTGTTTAACCCTAAAGACTTGCCTAACGTAGTGAAAGTTCAAAATGGATATAAAGCGGAGGTGCTTTCTTCTTTTCTTGGTACTGAAGCACCTGCTCCAGCTCCAAAAATTGACTTTTTACCTGCTACGTCTCCCGATGTTAAAACACATTTTTACAGCTACTTAAGTGCAGCACTTAATTATATTCCGGAAACTGACTTAGACAAAGACATCCGTGCTAAATTGGCAAAAATTGGAATTGCTCCAGGAAAAACATTTGACATTAGTACTCTTTCTGCCGCTCAAAAAGTAGCTTTAGAAGAAGGTGCAAAAGCAGGAGATGCTAAAGTAACACAATTCGTAGCTAGTGGTGCTAATGATGTTAATGGTTGGCAAGTGGGATCGTTATGGGGAGATAGTGCTTTTTATAATGGTGACTGGTTGAAACGTGCAGGTGGAGCTATGGCTGGAATCTACGGTAACGATGCTGAAGAAGCAATGTATCTTTTAGGTCGTAAAGATAGTGCGGGTGGCACTTTGGATGGAAGCAAACACAATTATAAGATTACTTTTCCTGCAGGTTCCTTACCTCCAGTAAATGCCTTTTGGTCAATTACCATGTACTACAGCCAAAGTCAATTTTTAGTAGAAAACCCAATCAATCGTTATTTGGTCAATTCAGCGATGTTACCCAACATGAAAAAGAATGCCGATGGCTCGCTAACGATTTATATTCAATACAAAACACCTGGTAAAGACAAAGAGTCAAACTGGTTACCAGCACCAAATGGACCAATTTATTTGGCACTGCGTATGTATATTCCATCACCGGCTACCGAAGCTTCTTCTGTATTGCCTCCAGGAAAAGGAACTTGGGGACCTCCAGGAGTGGAGATTGCAGATTAATTTATCAAACAATAGTTACTAACTCATAACATAGGGTTAGTAACTATTCTATTAGATTAATATTAAAAACAATAAAGTATAGAGAAACGAAAAAAATAACATTAAATATCCTTGCTGTTTCTGCTATTTTCGTAGCTTCATACACAACAGAAAAGGCACAAACCAATCAGGTTTCTGAAGCGCTTTTAGAGTCCATTGGAATCCCTAACCATGTAGAAACCTCTATTGGTAAGCTTGCATTTTTTGATGGTGTTCCTAACGATACTGCCATTGAAACACTATATTAAACCTAGATGCGTGCAGTTCAGGTATTTTTAGACAACCAAGGTGCCGCATCATTATATGCTATGCGTAAGTGAAACGCAGGTATTGGAGCTGATGCTTCAAACAAGGTGACAATTACGGAACAACTTCTTAAGCCTAGATCACTTTATCTTACAGGTAATACGTCTACCTTGTATGCCTTAACATACCTGAATTTAAGTAATGGACCGCTTGTGGTTGATTTGCCTCCAGGAATGCTTGGTTTTTTAGATGATGCTTGGTTTAGACCTATAGGCTGGCGAGAGAGAGCCGTATTAATGGAATTATTATATTACACTATGACAATTTAATTGACGAATCTGAAAATTTATTGAGAGACTGTGCATATTAATAACTATCCACAACAAAGAAAGCAACTGTTGTCCAAGCCAATGAACCGATAAAAATCGGAAATGCTCATACTTTATCAATACACATAGGTAATTCCCTAGGCTGATACATGGGCTAAATCATAATCGCCAATTATTGATTCTAAAGATGTTAAGGGTACCAAAAATTTTACTCTTGAATGGAAAAGTTATCGTAAATTGTCACAAAACTACGACCATAAATTCATCAGGCTTTATGCTAACAAGAATATTGTCGGCCCCGTACACACCAACAACATAGAGAACTTTTGGTCGTTATTAAAAAGAGGTATTGATGAATAATCATTTGTCGAGAAGTTACATCAATTAACATACTTTCAGGTATAACTATCGAAAATGTCCGAGGCTGGAAATTTGGTACCTGTTTGGATAATGCAAATCAATGGTGGACATTTAAAAAGTTGACATCGTAATGGAAGAAGATAACAGCCTATTAGGGGATTTTCAAATAAAGTTGGAAGGGAAAATGGCTAGTCCGAGCAATTTTACTTTGAATGAAACTTATTATTTGTTGAGGGATTTTCAAGATGCTATAAAAATTGAATTAGGTTCGGATTTTGACGAAAAAATGGCAGACATAAACCTTTCTTTAGTCTCGCTTGAAAAAAAATGTGTCTTATATACAATTGGTTATGACAATGAATCAACAATTAAGACGGTCGAAAAAATATTTAACTCTATACAAACATCAAACTTTACTGAATTGGCCTACAGAACAGTAAAAAAGCTTAACGATTTCAAAAATCGTATTGTAAAAAAAGAAGTTTATAGCGAGTTTTTATTAGATGGGAAAAAAGTAGCCGAAATAACCAACAAAACAGATATTTCACTACAGGATATCGAGATCAGGGATACAACAACAATTTATGCCGAAATTGAAAAAGTAGGCGGAGCATCCCCCGCCGTAAGATTGAGGTTGCCAAATGGAGAGGGCTTAACGGTAAATACTTCTAGAGATGTAGCCAAAAGAGTATCCAGCAAACTTTATACTTTTGTAGGATTAACTGGAATTGCAACTTGGAATAAAAATGATTATTCATTGTTGGATTTTAAGATAATGGACTTGATTCATGTAGAAGAAAAGCCGTATAACGATACTTTAAACGAACTCAGAGAACTGTTGCTTCCTGAAATAAATAAATTTGATAACCTAAACGACTTTCTTTTAAGGGATTGAAAAAGAACACCAACATAGTCTGTATTGATTCGCAAATTTTAAGTCGAGCACTAAAGGGAGAACCAAATTCTGGTGATGTCGAGGTTGATAATGCCATCCGCTTTGTAAATTTTTTGGATAAGCAAAATAAAAAAATACTGGTTGCAACTCCTGTATTGACAGAGCTTACTTGGACGTCCGATGAAACTAAGAGAAAAAAAGTAATTCAAATAGTCACAAGTCGATGGATTGTGTCCCCGTTTGACGCAAAGGCGGCAGATATCTGCAGTATGATTTTGAACACTTACAAGACCAACAACAACTATCAAGAAATACTTAATACTATTACAAAGAGAAAACTAAAATATGATGCTCTTATTGCCGCTGTTGCTATCGCAAATAATTGTGAGTGCATTTATACAAATGATAGTGATTATAATTTAGTGAAACCATTTATCATTGTTAAAGAGATGCCTATAATTCCAAAACAGATTACAATGTTTGATGATTACGATATTGAAGTAGAATAAAAAATGAAATAAAAGGCTTAACAAAAGTTTGATTTGCAAAAGCAATTCACTGCTATTTTTGTCTAAAAGGTATCATAAGGAGAGAATAAAAGACCTACCGTACATTAATCGTACAAATTTAATTAAATAAAAAACGCAACTACTTAATACATATGTAGTTGCGTTTTCATTTCGTGACCTCGACAGGATTCAAACCAGCCTTGTAAGTGTCTTTGTTTCAGTAAGTTGATGATTGAGTAGATATGGAGGTAGCCTTTTAACTACCATATTCATTAAACAGGATTGCTATAATTTGATTCCAATCTCTTTGTAAAGATACTATATAATTTGCTAATTGTCTACAGATTGTATTAACGGTATTGATAATTTTTATTGAAATATTATTCGAAAATACCAATCCCACTCAGCCCATTCCTCTTCATTCCGCAGATAAGCTTCATTCCGGGAAATGCGCTTCGTTCAAAAGTCTTGGACACAACTTCAAAGATTACGATTTAGCATTGTGTTAACCCAGCCAGAAAAATGGCAGGAACACTCCATTCCCCATCTCCATCTTTAAAGTTAAGTCCGCCTTAAATCCTACTTCAAGAGGATAATCAGTTTCCATAGCCCTTTCAGCACATTCCCTTCCATTTCGCGAAAAGCTCCATTACAGGAAAAGAGCTTCACTACACAGGTCTTGGACATGATCCACGGTCTTGGCCCTTCACTTCGCTACCCCTTCCCGCTGCGCCGGGAAGGAACGCTCCGTTCCCGATCCAAAACCGTGGATCAAGTCCGCTCGAATAGTAAATAATATTCATACAATACCCCCGCAAGTTAAACTCGCAAAATGTTTCTCGGAAAAGGGACGGCATAAAGCCCACACGCATCCGCCGCTTATTTATTCCGTTTCCTTTCCACTCCAAAATTTTGTCTTCCGTTTGGTTCCTGCTCAAATATTGTTTAACTAAAACCTTTTAATCATGACAACAAGAGCAAGTAAAGGCAGAGCAATCGGAAAAACGATTGCAACTACCAAAAAGGAAACAAAGGGCACAGTGACCAGGAAAAGTCTCGGTCTACAAATCCAAAACCTGAATATCGATAAGGTGGTTCCCGACCCGATGCAACCAAGAAAAACCTTTAATGAACTTCTTTTAGGAGAATTATCGGAAAGTATCAAAAAACACGGAGTACTCCAGCCCATTACGGTTCGTAGATCGGAAAGCGAACATATCATCGTTATGGGCGAACGAAGATACCGGGCCAGCAAACTGGCGGGTAAAAAGACGATTCCATGCATTGTTAGGGAATACGAAAACAATGAAGTATTGGAAATCCAGATTATAGAAAACCTACAAAGACAAGATGTAGAACCGATAGAAGAAGCAGAAGCAATAGCATTTTTAAGTGAAAAGCATTCGCCAACAGAAATTGCAAAACGATTGGGTAGGGGAGACAATTTCGTAAGGCAACGCCTAAAATTGGCCGGACTGATAGAAGGCTTCAGGCATTTTGTCCGTATCGGAGAAATGACAATTTCCTTGGGTGTCGGTGTAGCCCTGTTCGAGCCAGAAGAACAGCAGATGATGTTGGAGACCATGGGGGAAGAATTCAGTGCACATCAAATAAACAGGATGATAAATGACCAGACCCATGATTTGGAGAAAGCATCCTTTGATGTAACGGACAAAACACTGGTCGCGCATGCGGGAGCGTGCATCCAATGTCCCTTTAATGCCGCAAATCAAGGCAATCTTTTCGGCAATGGGAATATGGTCTGCACAAGATCGGCCTGTTACGAGACCAAGAAAACAAAATCCTTTTTAAAATTAATCGAAAGAGTAAAGAAGGAAAATGTACTCTTGATTCCCAAAATACAGAAATATTGGTCCCAGGAGGAAAGTAATCAACTGGTAATCTCCCAAATGGAAAAGCAGGGATTGACAGTCCATTTTTTAGATGATGTGAAAATTATCGAAAAACCTGTGGAGCCTACATTGGAAACCATCAAGAACGAATACCGTCATTATGATTATGGCGATGAAGAATTGAAGGAAGAACTCGATGAGGCCATCGAAGGCTATGCGGAGGAATTGAAAGTCTTTAATTCAGCTCTGGAAAATGGGTTTGCAAAGGGTGTTGTTTTTCATCCTAAATCTTATAATCAACATGAAATATTTGTCAAAATAAGTGAGAGATCGGAGCATGAATCGGATGTAGCTTCCCTGCCACTGGCCAAAAGAAAGATGGAGGATTGTACCCCCGATGAACAAATCATCAAGATTAAAGAAAGGGAACTTCGGAAAAAACAAATCGAGAACAACAAACAGTTTGAGGAAGTCGTGAAGATGATACGTGAGACTGATTATATCGATACAAAGAAAACGCTGTCCTTTGATGAAATGGTCGCCTTCTCAGTCTCGCTCTACGAGAACAACTTAGATTATATGAACCGGCAGAAGCACTTTTCAGGATTATTCGTTAAGGTATCCAAAATGACCAAAATAGAAATGGTCGAGAAGTTCAAGAAGAATTTCAAAAAGGAAACCTTTCATAAGTTGATACGGCTCATTCTTACCCAACAGGTGCATTTTGGGGAATGTAACCACACCAATAATTTGGTCAATATATCCTTCTATAAGGCAATGGAAGATTATCATAAAGCGAAGATTTCTGAAATTGGAAAAGTATATTCGGAAAAAAGGGAAAAGCGTGAAAAACGCTTAAAAGAACGCATCACGGCTCTTGAAAAGGAGTTGAAGGTTCTGAATGCCTAGCTTTTGTTGTTTAGGGGAGTCGACAATTTGTTAGCTCCCCTTTCTTTATGGTCTACTATTACGTTTTGGAATAGCTTTAGACGCTTTATGGGAAATGGGGATTCAATCCATATTAACGCCAAGTTAAAAGTAGGGACGGACAGATTAGCAGGATATTTAATCTAAAAGAGATCACACTTATAGTACTTTGATATTATTCAGCGGTTTACTGCAATCCCACGCAGCCCATTCCCCTTCATTCCGCAGAAAAGCTTCATTCTGGGAAAAGCGCTTCGTTCAAAAGTCTTGGACACAACTTCAAAGATTCCAATTTAGCATTGTGTTAACCCAGCCAGAAAAATGGCAGGAACACTCCATTCCCAATCTCCATCTTTAAAGTTAAGTCCGCTTTAAATCCTAATTCAAGAGGATAATCAGTTTCCATAGCCCTTTCAGCACATTCCCTTCCATTTCGCGAAAAGCTCCATTACAGGAAAAGAGCTTCACTACACAGGTCTTGGACCTAATCCCAAAATTTGGAGTTCCATTCCGCTATTCCCGCTGAAATACGCGGGACGCTTCATTTCAAATCAAAATTTTGGAATCAAGTCCGCCTAATCGGAATTACATTTTTGCATTTGGTTCCGCTTCCAAAGTTTTCATACTTCACAATAACCATTTAGAAACACTTCCCGAGCCGCCACCGTTTACCTTTTTTTGACAGCAAAACAACAACATTCATTCTAGGACGGCGGCATAAACCGTTTCGTTACACTTCACTATTTATACGCCTTACCTAGCCTGAATATTGTAACACCACAAGCAACAAAAATAGGTAACAGCAACGGCTCTATGGGAAGTAAATCTAAAATGAATCTTATGAAATCTTACGAAAACATCAAAGAGGAAGCGGGACCAAAAAAACAAAAAAGGAAAACGCTCGGATATAATAAGTAAATCTTTTTTAAAGGGTTGAAGGCCAGCCCGACACATTCTGGCGGGGTTCGGCCCAAATATTAATTAATCTTTAAATCTTGTATTATGAGTACTATCAAAAATCATGTTCAGTTGATCGGAAACCTTGGGGAGGATCCCAAAGTAACAACCCTGGAAAGCGGAAAGAAAGTAGCCCGTTTTTCACTCGCTACCAATGAGTATTACAAAAATGAAAAGGGCGAGAAAGTCCAGAATACGGAATGGCATACCATCGTAGCCTGGGGCAAAACTGCCGAGATCATCGAGAAATTTGCCGGAAAGGGCAAGGAAATCGGAGTGGTAGGGAAGTTAAAGAACCGGACCTATACGACCGACGACGGAAACCAACGGTACATAACCGAAGTGGAAGCCAACGAAATCCTTTTGTTGGGAATCAAGAACGGCAATAATCCTACCGAGTAAGTATCAAAAATAAAGAGGGCGTTCCCGTGGAAAGTTGCGCCCTCTTTTTCATTATTAATCTCAAAATCGAAATCACAATGAAATCGAAGATTCACGAATACCAAAAAAAAATATTTAGCAATGAGTAAAGCACAAGTTAACGAAATTATCGAAGGATTACAACATTTTCATGGGTCGGAAATGATATACCAAATTGCATTGACCCAAACGAGATATACGGACGGGATCAAATATCTTGCCAATGCCGCAGAATGCTACTGGCTGATTACCGATGCTTCAATAATAGCAAAAAGTCTGATGGGAAAAAGCAGTTTTATAACCGTAGATTTTAAAAGACTGCCGGAGGACAAACAGGACTATTCAGGATATGAGGCCGAAATCATTTATGGTGATGGCAATGATAATGTATTGGAATCGTACCGATACCAGTTTACCGATTTCCCTCTGGACGAACTGAGATTGTACTTTGTAGACAATACGTTGATGCTTCCAAGCGAATATTAAAAGAAAGGGCTATGATTTATCTAAATTATAACAACCTCGATGATGATACCCAACAGCATCTGCTTTCTGTTTCAAAAGAAGATATAGAGAGCAAATTTGGGAACGACCTCAAAGCCTACGCCAATAAGCACCATTTGGATTATAATACCATATTGGACGAAGAAGCAATAAAAAATTTATACACTTATAACTACATTTTTAATATCTAAATTGAAAACAAGAATTGGACCTTTGAACTTTCAGAGGTCTTTTTTTGTGCCTTATTTTTTGAAAATTTCGAGAGCCAATATTCTGAAACTTGACGTCTTCAATTTAGGTTTTCTTAGAAATCTTATTTTTTGGTATCAAAACCAACCATTTGGTAACAATCCGTATTTCAGTATTATACTTAAATAGAATATCTTTAAAAGACTGTTAAGCAGTACCATTTTAAGTATCGTTATCCCATTTTGATTTGACTTTCCCGAGGACGATACCCATCAAAAAATAAGGATTATCGGAAATTTTAATTCCGAGAACCAGCAACTGATTTTTTAATCAGGTTGTTCGGAAATTTTGGTCACGCCAAAGCGTGACGAAAATGGAGAAGCAAGAGGGTAGCGTGCTAAAGCAGCGCTACGGTTTCATTTTGCTTCGCAAAGCCCTGTTTTTACAAGGATTTTAAAGATTATAGAATATAGGAAGATTAAAAAGTTTGGCTCAAACCCTTTGAAAACTCCCGAAAACATTGAAAAAGTTTGGCGTAAAATGATAGTGAAAGGCAAATACAAATATGAATACAGTACCGTAAACCTCAGGATTTCGGTAGTCAAACGATTCCGTTCGTTTTCCAAGAAGATTGCGAAATCCCATTCAGAAACCCTTACCGTCATTATGGACTTTTTCGAGTGGCACGGCTTTTTGCCATCGGACCGATTCGAACGGAGCATCGTACAGGAAATCGTCAGGAATAGAAAGCGGACCGAAGCATCCATAGCCATTATCAAGAACATCGAAAAAGACCAGACCCGGCCCACCAATGCAATGCTTCTGTCACTCTTTGAGGAAAAAGCATTGCAGGATACGCCAGAACTGGTGGAACGGAAATTTATAGATACCCAATTGCAAGAAAAACCCATCGAAGCTACCACCGTCCCCAAAATCCGATACGAACGCCTGGAAGATAAAATGAATTTGGTGAAACAGGATCTTGCCTATGTACTGGAAAGGGTCAAAACGGTCAAAAGCAGTTTTGGAAAGGGCTATTTAAAATTGGAGCTTTCAGAGGAGGAACTCATAAAATTAAAACGGACATTAAAAAATCCATAATCTATGTACATCGGTATTACGGCACAGCAGACAGGGGTAAATTATAAGGGGAGCGTCCGGGATCTGGTCAATTATCTTGAAAAAGAGAACGGGGATAAGAGCCCCGAGCTCCAGGAACATTTTTTTGACCAGTACAATGATAGGATAGCACCCGAAGAAGTAATCAGCGAGATCGATGGCAATACCGCCAAGCTCTCAAAGAAAGACCCCAAATTTTATTCCCTGGTGGTCAGCCCCAGCCCCAGAGAGCTGAGACACATCAACAACAATCCCGAACAGCTCCGGAAATATGTCAGGGAGCTGATGAAGGATTATGCAGACTCCTTTTACAGGGACAAAATGATAACCGTCGATGACATAAAGTATTATGCCAAAGTGGAACAGGAACGTTTCTATACGGGGACGGACAAAAAAATCCAGGAGAACCAGCCCTACGCCACCAAGATACTTGAGTTAAAAAATGACATAAATAAAATAGAACGCGGGGAACTTTCCGGAAACATCAAAAAGATGGAAAAGGAAATTGCACGATTGGAAAAAGAGGCCCCGCACCGACAAAACGGTAAGCGCATCGTCCAAGGGATGCAAAAGGAAGGTTTTCAGGGGCATATCCATATCATAATGAGCAGAAAGGATGTTACCAATTCGTACAGCCTTTCTCCTGGTGCCAAATTCAAGGAATCCGAGACCGTCCTTAACGGCAAAATAGTGAAACAGGGCTTCCATCGGGAAAAATTCTTTAAGGCCGCGGAAAAAACGTTCGACAGAACCTTTGGTTACGACCGCAATTTTGTGGAAAGCTACCGGGCAAGGAATATGTTCCTTAAAGAGCCCAAAAAGTTTTTTTCCCTGCTCATTGGTCTGCCCACCACAGAAAAGCAGGTAGCCTTCCAATTATTGCACAAGGCCGGGATCAACATACCCACCATCCCCACCAATACGGTGCAATTGGCGTTCAAGACGTTTATGAAACTTAAACAAGGGGTCGGGAAAGCCATAAACTCCGGTTCAATAGGGATATAATTTTTGAAATATGATCGTCATTGAATTACATAAGGGGATTGCTTATTTTATACTGGGATGTCTATTGTCCTATGTCATTATACGATATGTGCGTTTTGGTTTTTTCCTGGTGCTCCTCGGTATCATCGGAACGGCATCCATCCTATATCATTTTATGGGGCTGCACCGTTTTTTAAGGCCGTTGCTCTATATCATTCTACCGCTTATCCTTTGTAACCTCGCATTGTACGTGTATGTTGCCAAAGAGGAAACACCCATCAATGGCAACCAAAAATACAGGGTCACGCTGCATACCAAAGGCCCGAAATTTATTTTGGACAACATCCGTAGGGGAGTATCGATTATCGGGTCGGCAGGTAGCGGAAAGACCGAAAGCGTGGTGTATAATTTTTTAGGGCATTTTGGGAAACATTCCTTTTGCGGGGTGATGCACGATTACAAGAATTTCGAGATCACCGAAATGGCCTGGCCCATATTCCAAAAAAGCAGTACGGATTTTTATATTGTTTCCTTCGGGCCTATTTACCATAGGGTCAATCCCATTGCCCCCAGATATCTGCCCGATGAGGAAAGTGTCTATGAGATTTCAAGGGTGCTTCTGGAGAACCTTTTGGAAATAAAGGATTCGGAGAACAGCACCTCCCGATTTTTCAAGGATGCCGTTGAGGGGTTGATAAGTGGTCTTATCTGGCGACTTAAAACAGATTATGAGGACTACTGTACCATTCCCCATTTAATAGCTCTGTACCAGCATCTGGACACCAAGGCACTCGTTACCTTCCTGAAAGCCGATCTGACCTCCAAGGCCATGGCGGATGCCTTTATCAGCGGTGTAGGTTCGGACAGGCAAACGGCAGGGGTAAAAAGCACCTTGGCCAATACATTTAAAAAAATCAGCACGCAAAAAATATTTATGGTCCTATCGGCCGATGACATCCCATTGGATGTCAACAGCCCTCAAAACCCAGCAGTAATCTCAATTGTCAACAATCCCAAAAAAGAAGCCTCCCTATCGCCGGTCATTGCCACCATAATGCATACGATTACCAAACAGATGAGCGAGCGGGGGCAAAACCCCTCATTTGTGCTGTTGGAAGAGGCTTCCACGATCCGGCTACTCAATATGCACCGTATTCCTGCCACCTTGCGCAGTTATGACATTGTGACCCTTTATGTATTACAGGACAAAATACAGAACGATATGATGTATGGCGATAAAGCAAGCAAGGCCATTTTGAGCAACCTTTCCTATCAGTTTTTTGGGAAGGTCAATGATCCCGACACTGCAAAATACTACGAACGTTTTTTTGAGATCATAAAAGATCCGACCAAAAGTGTGAGCCGTGGCCATAATCTTGATTTTGATACCAGAGAAACAATAGGCGAGAAGGAAATCCCAAAAATAAGGGCGGATGTTTTTTTTCGGTTGAAACAAGGGGAGTTTATTACCTATGCGGATGGAAACGATAAAAAGGTGCAGTTCAAACTATCAAAAATTCAACGGCAGCTTCCCAAACCATTAAAAGAATTTACCAAAGCTGATTTGGAGGCAAATTTTGAAAGGATTTATAAGGAGGTCAAGGCCATATTCCAAACTTAGGATGGTGGTTTAAAATAGTTTTATAACTTTGATTATCAGTGATATATAACCCTGCAAATGAATTTAAATTACGTATCTTTAAGTAGTTAATCCATTAAAAATGAGCATGTTTTACAACAATACAGCTTGTGATATTTATATCGGTACCGGTGCTGGAAAAAAACTGTTGCACGATATCGAACATGCGAAACGATCCGTCAAGATAGTGTCCCCATATCTTTCACCTTTCCTAATCCGGAAATTAATTGGCCTGCATGAACGGAACATAGATGTCCAACTTATAACAATGGACACTATTGAAGATTTTTACGGGGATTACGAGAAGAACATCCGACAATTGATAATTCAGGATAGGACCATAGATGAAGAAGCGAAGAGAATCAGATTAAAATGGATCGGTAGAAAACGGTTTCTTAAAATTTTCATGGGAACTGCGGTTCTGTGCCTATGTATATTGAGTGTTTGGCTCCAAGATTTCATATTTTGGATCGGCGCAGCACCTATTATCCTAGCATGGATTCTTAGCAGATATGCCACCAATAAAGTTAAAAACACCCAAATATATCGATACACCTATCGTCGACTGTTTCCTTTTAAGGTAATCGTTTCCCCGCATTCCAATGCTTCCTATCAAAATTTTATTCATGGGAAAATGTACATTATCGATGATGAAACGGCATACCTAGGTTCATTAAATTTTACCGGTAATGGAACAAGAAATAATTATGAGACCCGAATCCGGATTACGGATACTGGAGCTTTAAAGGAACTTGCCAATGAATTTAATGGCCTGTTCCAAAACACCGATCTTCGGGAAAGGGATATTGATTCCTGGGGAAAGGAGTTGTATTTGGAACCTATAGCGGAAATACCTAAAACTTTACGTTTTTTAAACCTTACATTATTCGAGTTTTAATGTAAACCCCTGGCGCTAAAAGGGAGGTATACACAATACTTGGGCGGGAATGATTACATTTAACGGGATAAATTCGAATCAACAATCCTCTTTTTTGGGGAATCTAATAACCTTTCAAGGTTGCGGGCATAACTATTCAATTTTGTTTTCACTTTTTATTTCTTCAAATTCTTCCATTTCTTCATGCTTCACTCCGTATGGAAACCCTCCGCTTGTATATCCGATAATCATTGCAAAAACTTCATCACTTTCCACCTGGGATAAACTATTTAAATCATCCTTTCGTTTTTTCTTTAATGAAAGTCTTTTCTGTTTATTCGATTCCAACGATTGACGCAACTGATTTTCGAACTCTTCAGAAATTTCAAATCCAATCATTCGTAATTCCTTAATAGCACATAATTTGTCTACGGAATACCGTTTTGAATATCCTTTAACAACATTGTTTCCTGAATAATTTTTTATCCATTCCTTTGCTGAATCAAGCCTGCATTCTCTTTTCTGAGTTATTCTCATCTATAAATCCTGATTTCCAGGCAGTTTTATGGGGTCTTTTTTACGTTCTATTTTGAGTCTATACTTTTTGCCACTAGCGTTGTGTAATTAAAAATTTAAGATATTTGAAATACTTTGTAAATGTAGGCTGTGGCCAAATTTGATGTTCTGTATCGTTATCCTTAAGTTTTATGTTCAGATTCCGAATAATTAAATTTATACAAATAATTTCGTTTTAAGAAAGACACAGGTGTAGGCTTACCGCTCGTTATTTACTGTTTTTTTAGTCGTTTTAGCTTCACTACTTTGTCATACGAATATTTTGAGTTCACTGATGTTTCAAATGTGTCATTGTGTTCTGATAAAAACTCTTCTAAATCACTAACTTCAAACACGACGTAGTCGAAATTCAGTAACATTCCGGTATGCATATCAGGAATGCCCACCGGTTTTCTTTTGTTTTTAAGGTAATCTCTGCAAAAATCCAATGTGTCTTGTCCCAGCTTTAATAATTTCGGCTTTTCAATCCAGTCAAAATCATCTTCTGTTTTGCCTAAAGCATATAGGGCTTCAATTATTTCACCGACCCCAAATTTAAAGTCGTGGTTTTCAAGATATAATGGTCTTAGAAAATCGATTGTATCTTCATACATCTTATTCAGGTTCAAGGCAATGGCATAGGCTTCTTGTGCATGTAAATCGGAGGAGGCATTTAAGGCTCTTGCTTTTCTAAGTTTTAATAATTCTGGCCAGTTCTCCTCTTGAAAAAGTAAATAGTCTCCTTCCCAGTCTTCAAAGTCATCAAACTCGTCGTATTCTTCTAACTCGTCAAATTCTTTATTCATTGTCTGAGGTTTCTATTATTTACATTGAACTGGCGTTATATTGCACTTCAACGTCTCGGCTCGAATAGTAAGTAGGACAGGAGATGGGCCATTTCCTTTCCGGCGTTCCCGTAGCCAGAGCTTTTGCATTTTGTTCTTATCTTTTTTATCTCAAGAGCCAAATCAAAAGATTTGGCGGGCTTCACAAACACGCCCGAACCTTTGGATTAGAAGCTTTATGCCCTATTTGCTATGAGCCATTGTTGCCACAAGTTTTTTCCGCTGTTCTATTAATAAATTAATTACATCTTCTGCATTTTTTAAATATTCTAATCGCCTAAATTGGTCGAACCAGGAATACTCAATTGTATATGTGAAAAACTTAAATGAAAATGGTTTTTCATAATTTATTAAAACTGTTCCAATTCCATTGGAGTATAGTTTCAGGGTTGGTTTTGGTAATGAATTAATGCTATAACTTTTAATTCTTTTACCCAAGAACCAATATTCGATAAATGTCCGTTTTGATGTAATAGCATAATGGATTTTTGACCTTCTGAATTTATGTAAAAAAATATAGATTATCCATCCAAATGCACTAAAGAATAAAAATACCAGCCCAAAAATTCGAAAAGCTTTGGGGGTATTGTTTGACCATACAATCAAATTCCATAATGAAGCAAAGCCCACACCGAATAGGCTAAAAACAATAATAAAAATAATATATGCTTTATTCGATTTATTTTTT
>SWCD01007131.1_pt1 | contig 15961 bp, 15 predicted proteins | sample 4693011 | NCBI WGS metagenome assembly SWCD01 (sample SAMN10267278, study PRJNA491770) | bioreactor metagenome | isolation source: DHS bioreactor inoculated with marine | place: Japan: Omine Ridge, Nankai Trough | reverse complement strand
TAAAGAGATCGATTTACTTAACAGGCCCCTTTATAAAAGAATTACCTGTTAAAACATACATGAGGAATACAATGAAATTGAATGATAAAAGCGCTCTGAGTTTGATGACTGTTTTGGTATTAAGCGCAGTCTTATTCTTCTGTGGTGGTCAGGCTGTTGGTGAAGAGTATGATGAAGATACTTATGGCCCAGAGGCTCCTATTATTTTTGTTAAACCTGTAAAGGCTGTCGATTTCTCCCATAAGGTTCATACCATGGGTGCCGGTCTTGAATGTGACAGCTGTCATGATGACCTTTTTGAAATGGAAGCCGGTGTTGCCGAGCAAAATGATGACTTCACCATGGAGTCACTCTATGCTGGTAAGTATTGCGGTGCTTGCCATGATGGCGATATGGCCTTTGCTTCAAATAAGCGTTGTACTGCCTGTCATATAGGCGTCAAGGGCTTTGAGCGCCTTAATAATGAAGGTGGTTCTGCAGATGCCGGTCATGGCGGTGGTCATTAATATAAGCAGTTGACCTCTGTTTACGCAGTTTGAATTGGCATGGTGAATTAACAATCACCATGCCAATTCTTTTTTAATGTATATGTGTCGATAAAGAGGACTCTCCTCTTTATGCTTTTCTCTCTATGTAGCTCTTACTTTTGCAAGCATGCTTTCTTTACAACTTGTACATCCCTTCTGTTAAGTAAACTTGTCAATAGAATGGTGGTTTCATTCCCCTAGTCTTGTAATAAATCGTTTACAACTCTTAGCGGCCCTCTTTTTTGTGCATTTCCCCTTTTTCTCGCCCTCAGAGAACAATCCTTGTTCCTTGCTCCACTCACGAACTCTTTAATTTCATTGCTTAATCATTTTTGAGTCAGCATCTCGTTTAAGCTCCATAATTGCCCTGGTACTACACTTTCTGTTGCGCAAAACTCTTGAAGTTTGCGACGCATCTTGCGCCGCTATCTGCGTGTTTGTTAGTTAAAATACTGTAGTAGCGATATTTTTAGTGTGTGCAACAAAAGTGTTTTCGGAGAATCTTAGAGGCTTTTTGTTGTAAGGGTGTAGTTTTTTGCAACAAACATGGCGCATTTTGCGCAGCATGTGTGTGGTGCGTGCGACGCATCTTGCGCCATGTTGTGCAATTAATGTGGATATGAAAAGTGTCATAAAAAGTAGGAAGAAGACATTTGTACAGTTTCTTTTCAACGATAATATAGAGGTTTACGTTTTTTAAGGGAATTATTTGGCCAAAATTTATCATGTTTGGCATGTCTGTTGCTACTTAACTAGGCAACCAAGAAAACAGGTAAGAAACCTGAAACGAGAAACGCCCATCCATTACTCAAATGGGCCTTGAGATTTTCCTACCAAATTTAAATCTCAAGTGAAAAGACAGGAGGCCGGTATGAGTGCCTTAATTCATCTGCTCAGCAAAAACCAGGGTTTAAGAGGGAAAGCATATTGGCTTGCAGCTCTTGGCAAGCGCTTTGCCCACTTAAGCGAGGCTTTTTGGTTTGTGACCTCAATGCTTTTGTTTATAGCACTTGGTCCATTCTCAGCCGTCGTCACCTTTATAGGTCTTTGCTCCCTTGCTAAAAAGGGACAGACCAAAGATTTGCAGAGCCCGGCCAAAGTCTAATGCTCTTAAGATGATCTTACTCGGGTGGCGGCCTGATTGAGATCATCATTAAGAGGTAAAAACAATGTAGCCCAAAGGCTACCAAAATAAGTTGTCTATTAATTTATCAGGAGGAATGAAAATGGCTAACGGATTTTCACTAGCCGCAGTCGCGGAACCAAAGGTGGCAACACCTAAAATCAACATGGCAACTGGTCTCTTTGCCCTGCTTGCAGTTGCAGGTATTGCAGCCGGTCTTTATGCTTTTTATGAAGGTCATCATCACATGTACAATAATACACGGGAAATGCCCTGGGGTATTCTGATTTCCTCTTACGCATTTTTCGCTATTACTTCTACAGGCCTCTGCCTTCTTGCAGCCATCAGCCACATATTCGGCGGCAATAAGCTCGCTCCTCTTGCCAACCGTATGGTTTGGCTTTCAATCATTACAATTATCGGCGCATTTACCATTATCGGCGTTGAGATTGAGAACCCGCACCGTATGCTCATCTATAATATGTTGAGCCCCAACCTCACCTCCAATATTTGGTGGATGGGTACTCTTTACGGTATGGCTGTTGGTTTCTTGCTTCTGGAGTTCTATCTCATTCTTAATAAGCAGTATAAGATTGCTGTAACATTAGGTGTGCTCGGTGCCCTTGCTGAAGTAGCTGCTAATACAAATCTCGGCGCAGTTTTTGCCACCCTTTCCGGCCATCCATTTTGGTACGGTTCTCAGCTTCCTGTTTACTTTCTTTGCAGTGCTTTCATGTCTGGTGCTGCTGCAGCCATTCTTTTCACCAATATGGCTTATAAGATTCGTAACCGTGAAATCGACTCCACCACCATGGCCGGTATGCAGTCTGCCGGTAAGGTTCTGACACTTACCCTTTTCCTGATCTGTGTGGCTACTGCTTGGAGATTCATCTCCTTCTTCGTCGGTGGTGCTGAGGGTGGTCGTGTTGCCGCCATGGCTCTGACTTCTGGCCCTCTGTCCTTTAACTTCTGGGTATTTGAGATCCTTATCGGTCTTGCCTTCCCCCTTGGTCTGCTTACCATGACCAAACTGAAGAGTGCACCTGCCATGGCCTTAGCTGCCTTTATGACTCTGGTTGGTCAATTCTTTGCTCGCTATGACCTGGTTGTAGCCGGTCAGATGGTACCGCATTTCTCAGGCTGGGATAACCTGCCAACTTACTACAGCTACATTCCTTCTATCTCTGAGTTGATGGTGACCATGGGTGGAATTGGTGTAGTTGGCGCAACCTTCCTACTTGGCGAGCGTTTCTTTGGTCGGGCTTTTGACGATCATGGTGATCACTAAGAAGCGGGTTGTAGGAAAAACTTCTCCTTGAATGAGACCGGAGGACGGGCAATCAGGCCAGTCCTCCGGCTCAATCAAACTAAAAAAGGTAAAGCATCATGCTCTCAGACAATAAGCCAATCTTCACAATAGGTGTTGCTGCAAAGATGCTGGAGGTGCACCCACGCACCCTTCGAATCTACGAGAAGGAAGGTCTGATTAGACCAATCAGAAAGGGTAAATGGCGTTATTTTACCATGGATGATATCAAATGGATCGAGTGCTTGCGTAGCATGATTCATGAGCAAGGTATCTCCATTGCTGCCATTAAGAAATTGTTGCAATACACCCCTTGTTGGAATATTACAGACTGCTCTTTTGAAAAGCGCAAGCAGTGCACAGCCTTTATGTCCAGCGGACTTGTTCCACGTAAAATAGAGGTTGAGCAACCTCAAAAGATTGCCAATTCAGATGGAGATGTGGCTGCCTAGGTCTTGTTGTTGAGATTTTTGGTGGCCGCCCTCCACTTTTTTCACTTTCGTTAGCGTCTTTCTTATACGCTAAACAGTTTTTAGTACACCTGGAAGATTCGAGCCAGGAACTCCTTTCCCCATTTTTTATATTTCTACGTGAGCTGTCCCTTGTGCCTCTGCAAAGAATAGGACATACTTGTCTTTGATATTTTTGTTGTTGAGGGGGAAGAATGACAAGGTGTATTGCTGTCTTTACATATAGCTTACTGCTTATTTTGGTCATGACGGGATGCGCTAAGCATGAATTCCGAGTCATGGAAACAACGGGATATTGCGGTTGCCAGGAATGTTGTGAATGGCAGCGTGGAAGTTGGGCCTTTCTAAAACTGAATTTCTGGGATCGTTACATCAAGAAAGGAAAAAACAAGGGTAAAGAGTACACAGGGAAAACAGCAAGCGGTGCAGAACCTCAAGAAGTAGCTGACGGGCTTTTTTCGGTGGATAGCGTCAAAAAACCATGGAAAATCCCTTTTCGAATTATTTTCCCATGGTTGTGGTTTTCTGTTGATGGGACCATAGCAGCTGATACCAAACACTATCCTTTTGGTACAAGAATGAAGATTCCTGGCTATGGCTGGGGTGAGGTGACGGATCGTGGTGGTGCCATCAAGGGCCCTGACAGACTGGATCTCTATTTTGAATCCCACCAGGACGCCTTACGATGGGGGAGAAGAAGGGTGCAGGTTCGTATTGATCGCTAGTGGCTGTATGTGATTAGCTTTGCAGAAACAGGCTGTCTTTAGGAGCAATAATCCATATGCACCATTGTTCCTTGCGGGTTCTTTCCAGAAAACGGAGTTTGTCGGCAGGTATTGCTGCAAGTAGATCGGCTTCCATGGATTTGATAAAGCCGGAGAGGATATAGAGGTTCCCTTGCCAGAAGTCAGGCCTGCTAAAAAGCTCTTCAAGGAGTCCTCGGTAGAGATTGGCAACAACTAAATCTACCCCTTTTGTCACTGGGGGTTCATTGCGCAGATCCGCTTCTTTAATAGTAATAAATTCTTCCACATGGTTGTATCGGCAGTTAGCCTCAGCAACCTGGCAGGCCAGGGGGTTGTTGTCCACAGCAATAATTTCTTGAGCACCATGTTTGGCTGCAGCAATACTCAGCAGCCCGGTGCCTGTTCCAAGGTCAAGCATGGAGTTGATTGTCAGCTCAGGGGTTTTGACATATTTGTCGACAAGTTCGAGGCAAGTTCTGGTGGTGGGGTGAAAGCCTGAGCCAAAAATGACACTTGGGTCAAGAACAATGTCAGCATCTTTTTTCTCCCAAACCGGTGCTACAGTAAAAGAACCCGCCTCAAAGCTTGAAATTTCACGACCTGCTTCCCAATCCTCATAATCTAGGTCTGCCTGATAAATAACCTCGCAACCATTCTCCTGGCATATTTGGGCAACAAGCTCATCTTTATCTTTATGGAAAAAAAGCACGGCGGTGTTGTCTTCAATCCATATGCCGATCAGATCTTGGTCTTCAACAACAGGGATGCGCATCATGTCCAAGTGGTAGACATAAAGATGTTTGTAGTGTGTGTAGGGGCTACGTAACATTAGATTTTAAGAGAAAGGGGTAAAAGTACTTCCTGGAGGGAACGTTTTGGAACAAAATGAGACTTCCCTTCCCCGTGCCAATACTTTATGTCACCATTTTCGCCAGGAGGCACAATGGTAACATCTTCAGCAGGGTATCCCAGGGCAATGACCAGTTTTAAGGTGAGGTTGTCCTGGAGGTTGAGGAGGTCGCTTAGGGCCGGGGAAAGTGAGGCAATCCTACAGCCGCTGATGCCGTGCTCCTGAGCTCCCAAAAGAATGTTTTGGCTGGAAATTCCGAGGTCGAAATCACCACTGTCAGCAAGGTTAGTATCTAAAAGGCAAAAGATATATGCAGTGGGTCTTTCATTTTCTGTTGGACCGGGCCACTGGGGAAGATAGCCTGCCCAGCCAAGGTATGGGAAGACAGCCATACACTGCTTAACGGTGTTGGCAAACATGTACTTCCAGGGCTGGATATTGCGTGCTGATCCACCAAGTCGGGCAAGATCGATCAGCTGAGTGAGCAATTCATCAGAAATCGGCTTATTGGCATCGAAGCGGCGGCAGGTTCGTGTTTTGGCGATAAGATCGGTGATCATCTGGGTGTTTACTGCACAATGAGTGGTAGCCGACTTAATGTAATGTCAGCTCGAGTGCCTGCAAGCCCTGCACCACTTTCAGGAACCACGGTGGTGTTGGGGGAAATGATAATCCGCCTTTCATCAATGTCATACATTTCTATGAGAATATCCTTGAGGTGCTGGCAGCGATTCTTGGCCAGAGCAGCCAATTCCTCTTTGGAAACTGTGAGTATAATGCCTGCATCACCACCTGAAGGAGTTGGTGTTGGAGTGATTTCTTCTTGGCCATATGAGGATATGACATCAGTGCTTTCTATACCTTGAAAAGCTAGCCGTTTCCTTTCCTCTTCCTCTTTTTTCTTCTGAAGGAGAGACTCTCTGTCTTCACTTCCGGAACTATAGCCTTTAAGAGTAAGGGCCAAAAGGGGCCGGTTGTCTAAAATATCTTTAAGTATTTTAAATTGTGCGTCGCTGTCTTGCGACAGTTCGGTGCTGCCAGCCTTAAAAAGTATATGGTCTAAGGAGATCTTTTCAGGGTCATGAAAACCGGTAAGCATGGAAAAGGGTGAGACAGAGGCTTTGCTGACAAGGCTCCGAAGTTTTTTGCCGTAAGCGGTGTGGAAGGTGTATGAAGGATCGGTCATATCACCGCTTATTGGAATACTGAGACGAATAAATCCATCATTTTCAGTGACCAGAGCAATGGTTACCGGGAACTGCTTACTTCCTAGGTCGACATCACCTAGTTTAAGATCGCGAAGAGTAAGCTCGGTTTCGGCATTTACCTTGCCGGATGATTCTTTATAGGTGACGTCCATATTAAAGATACCACCTGAAAGACTATGGCCAACCATGGGTTCAAGATATGGGATTAATGGTTTTAAGGATTGATCTTCAAGCTTGGCTGTGAAGTCAGCAGCAAAACTCTCGCTAAACAGGCTTATATTGCCTTGAGTCTCGAAAAGAGCCTGATCTTTATTGCTCCCGGTAATATTAAAAAAGAGGGGAGTATCGCCGCTATTTTGTAAACCCTTCAGGGTGGCATTAATTACTGAGAGAGTGTGAGAGAAAACAGGATTTACAGTTTGGTCGCTAAAATGGAAAGAGCTGTTTTTAAGCTCAATATTTTGGATCACAAGATTGCTGTTGTTTGTAGATGCCTGATCGCTCACGTTAATAAATTGCGGTGCAAAGGAATTCATTTCCGGGGAGAGGGTTGCATAGAGCTCGAGGGAATCCAGGCTTAGACTTTCTATATCAAGGTCCAGTGGTTGCAGGCCAAGTTTGACCTCTGGCGAGAATGCCTTTTTAAGGCGGATAAGCTTTGACTTGTCAGCAGGATTTACTCCAACGATGTCGTCCAGAGTAGTTTCTCCGCTGAACTTTAAGGTTGAGAGGTTGAGGTCGCCGCTGAAGTCAAAGGTGCCATTTGTAATATCAGGGATGAACCATTGCATTTGTTGAGACGTGAAAAGGGTCAACGGAACCTTTTTAAGCTGCAGCTCTAGATCGCCGACAAGAGGGGAAAGCTTAAAGTTGCCTTGAAGGGAGGATGGCTCATTTTTAGAAAGAAAGAAGCGGGCATTTACTTCACCACGAGAGTTTTTCTTGGCGCTGAGACCAGAAGCATGCAATTCATCAATTTTAATGGAAATCTCATCCTTCTTTTGAAAAGGAAAATCGTGAAGAAGAAGAGTACTTTTTTCGAGGTGGAGTTCTGAGAATATATTTCTCTTAGATTGTCCACGTTCTTCTTCACCAAGAGCATAGAAAAGAGGATTTTCAGGTGAAAGATTCGCTAAAAGCCCAGATGTTTTAAGAACACCAAAGGATAAACGTGGTGATGCTGAGCGAAGTGATGCATCGGTAAAGGAGCTTTTATCGGCTTGGAGCCAGGGCTTTCCCTGATAGTTAAGGGTAATATTGCGAGCTGTTCCCTTCATCCTGGTGAAGTTAAAAAGGCTTTTTCCTTGTTTTTCAAAATGAAGCTTCAAGTCAGCCTCTGCCTTATCAATGATCCCCTCAGTAATGGAAATGCCAGAGTCCTGGGTGAGGTAGGAGTTGAGGGCAGATAAGGGAAGGTTGTGGAGAACGAAGAGACCGTTAACATCACCTTTATTGAAAAAGATCTTTCCTTGACTTGCTATTCGTGTTTGGCGACTGGTAACGCAATTTAGAGCATAGGCATGGAATTCTTGGCCGGTATCGATCCAGTCCATGCTTAAATTTACATCATTAAAGATGACGCCAAACCCTCCTTCAACCTGTTGGTCGATATAGGAAAGCCGACCATTTTTAACAATCAGAGTCTTTAGGGAAATTTCTCCATGAGAAGAAGGTTCCTTGTCGGTTTCAGAACCGGGGAAAACAAAGCTGCCGTCTTGAAGCTTGTGAAGCTGTATCTCTGGTTGTTCGAGAGAAAGTTTATTTATTGTGAGCTGTGATGTCAGGGGCTGAAATGATACAGAAAAAGTTGCAGATGCAATTTTGTTTTCACCCTTATCAGAGGTGCGAAGCCATATGTCCTGTGCCACACCAGAGCCGCTTAACTCGAGCTGATATGATTTGTCAGCAGACAACTGGTAATCAAGAAATAGTTCAATGTCAGCTTCCCCTTTTGTCAGCAGATGAGGAAGCGGAGAAGGCAGATAGGCAAGAAAGTCAGTTAGGTTAATCTTTTCAAGTGAAAAGGTTAACCGGGTGTTTTGGCCGGTGGCGGAACTTTCTGATTGGCCACCAATGGAGATAGGACTCCCGTCAACAACAGCAGAAAACTGAGGAGATATGGCGCTGCTTTCATTGCTTCTTTTGGGCAGGGAAAAACGTATCGACTCAATATTATGCTTGGTGCCGGTGGCAATGTCTTCGAAAAGAAGACGACTGTCTGTAAGGTGGAAGTCACCATCTTGTAAAAGATCAACTACATGAGAGGCGTCGAATGTTGTTTTGGTTTTAGTCAGTTTTTTTACAACTGGGGGGATGTTAAAACCGCCGTCTGGCTGCCTGGTAAGGTGAACAAATACACTGTTGCCGCGAATGGCATGGATTCGTAAGCCACCTTGTAAAAGGGCTACAGGATTAATTTTACCCTCAAGTCTGCCAAAGGAAAAAATTGGGTCAACCTTATCATCCGGGGTGGCGAGGTCTTGACCGATGATTCCGTTTTTTAAGGTGATCTGCAGGGTGAAAGGGTTAAATCGGGCCGAGCCAATGGTAACGGGTCGGTTTATTTCTTTTCTAAGGTGGCCAGGTAGCGTTGAGGTGAGAAGATATGGGGTCAGAAAAAAACCAGCTGCAGCATAAAGGCAAAGGCAAATACAAAGGAAGAGTACGAATTTCTTTAAAGGACCCATGGGCTGGCCAGGGAGTTTACGGCGATCGGCACCTCTTCGAGGGTAGGAGGAAGAAGAGGTTAATGCATCGACACTATTGGCCAAGTCAGGTTCGTCGAAAGATTCACCTAAAGGGCTGGGGCCTTCAATATGCTCCAGAGGTTGCTGCTCATCTCCGGATGAGGAAGATGGAGAAGCCTTGCTTGGGTCATGAATCATTTTTTATATATAATCGCTTTTTTCAGCGCAGAGAAGTCGAGGCTTTAATTTGGTAAACAGTCTCGACAAGTGGTTTTCTAAAATCGACTTTAAAGGTCGCCAAAGAAATACGTATTCATTTTTTTGGAAGACCTCATTGAGGTAATCCTAAGTAAGCATCTCTGTAGAAAAATGGCTCGTTTCAAATTACACACTATGCTAATCTGTCTCGGTTGTTAAATCAACACCATAAATTCTTTTGCAATCCTTGTCCTGTAAGGGAAGAGCGGTGTTTTCGTAACCAATAACTGAAGGGTTTAAAAATATGGGGTTTTTTTCTTTTTTACGGGGCCTTTTCACAGTTATATTTGCTGTCCTTATCACGCCCATATCCAGCCTGCAGGCCTTGCTCTACCTTCTTGTATTTAGAACTACTGAAAAAACAGCCCAAGTAGCTCCACGTACCTGGGCAAAGATGATACTTGCTGTAAGTGGGGTGAAGGTGCGCGTTGAAGGATTGGAAAAGCTTGACCCCAGCAAGTCCTATATTTTTACAGCCAACCACCAGAGCCAGTTTGATATTTTCTGTTTGCAAGGCTATTTCAACTGGGATTTCCGCTGGCTGGCCAAGAAAGAATTGTTTGCCATACCTGTTTTTGGCCGAGCATTACGGCGTAGTGGCAATATTCCAGTTGATCGCGCCAGTGGCCGGCAAGCATTGAAAAGTTTGGCTGAAGCAGCAGAGCGCATTAAAAATGGCACTTCTGTTGTCATCTTTCCTGAGGGAACCAGAAGCTTTGATGGGAAATTGCAGCCCTTTAAGATGGGAGGGATGGTAATCGCCATTAAGGCCGGAGTAGGCGTGGTGCCCATGGCAATTTGTGGAACGCACCAGATTATGCCTAAAGGCAAAATTATTCCCCGTTCAGGAGAAGTTATAATCCGCCTGGGAGACCCGGTGGATGCAAGTGCGTACTCACAAAAAGAGAAAAATGAGTTGGCCAAAACCTTGCAAGACAAGGTTGCCTCATTGCTCGATCAATAAAGAAAAGAATGTCATCCCTCATGGCAGGGGGTACTCCAGACCAGAGTGCCTGTGTTAGAATCCATGGCAACCTGGCTACCTATGGGCAGGCAAAAATTATCTTGGCCATGGCCAACAGGAAAACCTGCCCAGATCGGGATGGAATCATTTCTTAGTAATTCTGACACCCGTTGCCATATTGTTTCTTGGTCCCCACATCCTTTGAATTCTCCTAGGATAAGGCCTTTAATATTGTTCAATGACCCTGTCAGGCTGAGCTGGGTGAGAAGACGGTCTATTCGATATGGTGCCTCACCCACATCTTCAAGAAATAAAATCCTGTCTTGTAGATGTGGTTGATAGGAAGTGCCGACAAGGTGAACAAGGGTGGTTAGATTGCCACCGGCAAGAATTCCTTCAGCGTGGCCAGCTCGGATTATCTCCAGGCTTGAAGGCTTGATTGGCCGGGGTACAGGCCTTGTTAGAGTATCGACAAAAGACTCTATAGACTTCTTATCCGATTTCGCTAAGGTGGTGAGGTTTGGGCCATGGAAGGTGACAAGGCCTGTTTGATCGGTGATAACATTTAACAGCCCGCTGATATCACTAAAACCAATGAGGGTTTTTGGGTTCTCTTTGAAGAAAGTATAATCAAGATCGGTAAGGAGGCGCAGGGTACCATAACCGCCGCGGATTGCCATTATAGCATGTACCTCAGGGTCTTTCCAAAGGTTGAGAAAAATGGCGAGGCGCTCTTCGTCTGAACCAGCTAAGAAAGGTAAAGAGGCGGTGGGGGTTAAGGTTTTTACACGGAAGCCACAATCTCTCAAGATATCGGCACCCTTGTTGAAATCCTCTTCCTGGTGGGGGCCGGCTAGGGGAGCAAGACCAATTATATCATTGGCCTTGAGAGTAGGCGGCAGGATTGTTCTGTTAACGATTTCGTTCATGAATGAGGCGAAGGCCCTCCAGGGTAAGATCCGACACTACCTCTTTAATAGTAGGTGCATAGGGGGCAACAAGACCTGCCATGCCGCCCGTGGCAATAACCAAAGGTGTTTTTGAGAACTCTTTGCTCAACCGGTTGGTAATTCCTTCCACCATGCCGCCATAGCCAAACAGTACCCCTGACTTCATGGCCTCATTGGTGTTGGTGCCGATGGCTTTTTGAGGCGGTGTGGAAATGTCAACCTTGGGGAGCTTGGCAGTTTGTGAGCTTAAAGCCTCAAGCGATATTCCCATACCTGGGGCAATAGCACCACCTAGATAGGCACCTGTGTCTGAAACGCAGTCAAAGGTGATAGCTGTTCCAAAATCGGCAATAATAAGAGCCTGCTTAAAGCGTTGAAAACCGGCAAGCGAATTAATGATTCTGTCTGCTCCAACCTCCTGGGGGTTGTCGATGAGAATCTCCACCCCAGTGTCAATGCCGGTATCTCCAACAATAATCGGAGTGACCTTGAGCTGTGTTGTGCCGACTTCTCGCCAGGCGGCCTTTAGGGCTGGAACCACGGAGCCCACCACCATATCTGTGAGCTGGGAAATACCCAGTCCTTTTAAACCGAGAAGGGATTGCAGGGTAATAGCAAGCTCGTCAGTCGTTAGGTCGCGGTCTGTCTTTATCCGGTAGTGGTGGAGAAGTTCTGTTTTTTGGTAAAGGCCAAGGACTGTTTGGCTATTACCGATATCAATGGCAAGAAGCATTTTCGAAAAGAGTGAGTTGACTGAGTTTCATTGTACATTCAGGTAATAATATGAAAAAATGTCTCAAGATAGTACACCATCCATTTTTCCTAGGCCAGTGCATTTGTTTATATCCCTTTAGAGTAGCAGAATCTTTGTGACATGGGTGCTCCCCTTTATAAAATACTCATCGTTGACGATGAACCGTTTGTCCAACTTTTCATCTCGCAGGTCTTAGAACTTAAAGACTGCTATGATATTGTCACGGTGTCGTCCGGTGATGAGGCCCTTGAAACCCTTGAGGAGTTTAATCCCGACATTGTCCTTCTCGATATTGAGATGGACGGTATGGATGGCTATACCGTATGCCAGAAGATACGGGATAACGAGAAGTATCGTTTTACCAAAATTATTATGGTTTCCGGGCATGCCCGTGTTGATGAAAGGTTACGAGGCTATGAGGTCGGAGCAGATGATTACATCACAAAACCTTTTGATGAACAGGAATTTCTAGCCAAAATTGAAGTGTATAGCCGCTTGAAGCATCAAGAAGAGGTTGATCAGGTGAAAAGTGACCTGCTTACCCTGCTCACCCACGAAACCATGACGCCCATTAACGGCATCATGGGGTGTAGTGAGATCCTCCTTGCCGATGCCAGTTTGCCAGAAGGGCATCGGGAGCTTGTTTCGATGATTGTTGCTGAAGGGGCCCAGCTTAACCGTTTTCTGCAAAATGCTATTTTGCTGAGCAAACTGAAGGCTGGTCTGGCATTGACCATGAGCCGTGAACCGGTAATGGCCTTGGTGGAGAATGTTGTTGCCGAGTGTGCCATAGGTTATGAAGACAAGGAGGTCCAGATCTCCATAACAGGTAATAAACATCTACAGTTTGAGGCAGATTGGCCCCTGCTTCGATATGCCCTTGTTTCCATTATTGGTAATGCCATTAAATTTTCTCCTCAGGATGGTGAGGTGAAAGTGCAGGTCGGAGAGGAGGATGGTATCTGCAAGATTATTGTCGATGATAAAGGATGTGGTGTCGAGCCCGATCAGAAGAAACATATTTTTGATGAGTTCTCAGTCTCTGATATAACGCATCACAGCAGAGGGCAGGGGCTCAGCATGTCTATCAGCCATCGTATTTGTGATCGTCATGGTGGTCATATTGTTGTTGAGGACAATCCCGCTGGAGTTGGCAGCCGTTTTATTATGACAATCCCTCAAAGTTAGGGTTGGTGGGAAATGAAGATAAAATATATTCAAGTGGTTACAACGCTTTCAACCAAGGAAGATGCTGACAAGCTGGCCAGCCATCTGGTTAAGCTGAGGTTGGCTGGCTGTGTCCAGGTATGTGGACCAATTAACAGCTTCTACCAATGGCAGGGGAAACTAGAGAACGAGCAGGAGTATCAACTGCAAATAAAGAGCAGGCTTGATCTTTATCAAGTTTTGGAGTTAGAGATTAAGAAAAATCATCCCTATGAAACCCCGGAAATTTTGGCTTTGCCTATTATTAACGGAAGTAAAGAGTATCTTGACTGGCTCGAAAAGGAGCTTTGTGTCTCTTAATGACAGAGAAGAAGAAAAAAAGAAGGCGTCGCCACAAGAGCTATCTCTGTCAGTGTTGTAAGAAGGAAATGCCGTACTGTTTTAACTGTCCCTGCGGGTTCCAGATCTGTGAACCCTGTTTTCAAGAAAACGCCTGGGGAATTTCAAATGGCCCCACCTGGGTGTGTCCTGATTGCGGTCGTATCCGTATGACTTATTGAGTGCTTGGGTCTGACTTCGACATTTTAAAATGTTGCAAAGGCCCGGTGCCCGCCCCAACTTTCTCATCCTTGCTTAGTTCCAGAAGAGTATCCACATAGGCCACCGCTGCCTCAAAGGCTTTTTGATAATTTTTATAGATGGCGTGAAAGGCTGTAAAGGCGCTGGCAAAGGTGCAACCTGTGCCATGGCTGTTTTTGGTAAGACGACGCGGATGCCGCACTTTTTTTACCTGCAGGTTCTGATTATCTCCTGCTCTTTCCAGGAGGATGTCGACAACTTCCTTTGCGTCCTCATAGAGATGACCTCCTGTAACACAAAGGGCCTTTATGTTGGGGTAGTTTTTTAACAGAGTAAGCGCTGCTTTCTTGGCGTCCTCTTCGTCATTAATATCCACGCCACTGATAACGGTAAGTTCGTGGATGTTTGGGGTTAGAACAGTAATTTTTTCTAAAAGTGGTGAGAGGGTGGCCGGGGAATTGCTCTCTAGAAGAGGTTGGCCGGATGAGGCCTTTAAGACAGGATCAAAAATAATCTCGCCAGGGAAATCACTCAGACAGTTGGCCAAAGACAAAATGATGTCAGCACTTGCTGTCATGCCAATTTTGATATGGCTTGGCTTTAAATCGCTTATAACTGCGGAAACCTGATCAACAACGAGACTTGGAGAAAGTGGCTGGCAATGGCTGACACCCTGAGTGTTTTGGCAGGTGATAGCTGTAATGGCTGCAGCTCCATAACAGCCAAGTGAGGTAATGGTTTTGAGATCAGCCTGAATGCCGGCTCCGCCTGAGGGGTCGGAACCGGCAATACTAAGAATAATGTTCATCAGTTTATTGGTGAACCATCAACAGGCCCTTTGACAATGGGCAATGGATCTTTGGATTCTTCAACACTTTTAAGAGTAATCTTAAAGGTCAGGGTGTGGCCAGCCAAAGGGTGGTTGTAGTCAAGAGTTACTGTCGTATCCCCCAGCTCAACAACAGTGGCCGGCACCTTATGTTGCTTGCCCTCTTTTTCCATATTGAGATGGAGTATTTGGCCTAAATTAAGCTCTGCCTGATCACCGAAAACACTCTTGTCGATGGTTTGTAAAAGCTCTTTTTGGCGTTCACCATACCCGTCCTTTGGCTCAAGGGCAATCTCAGTGGTTTCACCGGGGGCCATGCCAACAACAGCCATTTCAATGGCGGGCATAACACTCCCTGTGCCAAGGGTGAAATCCAATGGGCCGATTTCTGCAGTGGTTTCAAAAACCTCGCCGTTTGACAATACACCTTCATATTCAATGGAAACAACGTCTCCAGGTTTTGCTCTATCCATATCAAACTCCTAAATGGAATGATCCTTAAATATTATTAACCGATTACCAACTTTATACTTCTGGGAACTCTCTTAGGTGAGAGCCTAGGAAGTGAAGAAAATAACACAGAAGTTGTCTTGGTCAAGGAGCAAAGATAATTGCTGTGTGGAAAAAGGGCCGGAAAGGCAGATTTGTTCATAAGACTGAAAAGAGAGGAGCATGTTACTGGGAGAAAATTGGATCAAGCCTTATCCTCATATTTTTTACGGTATTTTTCCAAGTTCTCAGTGCGGATTTCAATTTTAGCCCCCAAGCGACCAAGGGCAAGTGATGCCTGGGGCTGGTCTTCATCAATTATCGCCTGTTTTGATTTGTACTTAATGAACACCTTTTCAAGAATTGTGGCATAGGTGACAATACATTTCTTCGTAATGGCGACAAGTTCATCATGGGGAAACGGCTGTTTATATTCACTGAAAAAATCGTCTGTAAACTGATTAATCAAAACATTCTCTTCGTTTGTCTGTTTGAAATAAAAAGAACACCTGCGGATTGCTTCCTCAATTTTTTCTTCTAACTCTTCGTGGGAAATGAGAGTGTTGGCGCTGAATGAAAAGAGCAGCATGAGGATGAAACGCCAAAGACCTTTAAATCCCGTGAAATATTTTTTGCTCCGAGCTCGAGCCAGGGTGGCAGGATTGAGGAGACCGTTTTTTTTGTCCACCTGCGTTACAAGGTAGGGGAAGAAAGAGTTGGTAAGCGTATCGTGAAAGGTTTCAATGCTGGAAAGAAGTTGGTTTGCCTTTTGAATTTCTTCCAAGAGAAATTTTTTATGACTAAAACCCTGAATGCATTTGCTGGCAGCATTTGTCTGGCTGGGGATCTCTAAAAGGACCTCTGTGAGTGATTGTTCCTTGAGGTTATCAAGTCTGGACTGAAAAGATTTAATGGTCTCGAACTCTGTTTTAAAATAATCACCGACAAAGGTGATGAAATATTTAACCTGTTCGCACCCATCAAGGCAGACTTTGATCTGCTGATCAACAAATGAGGTAACCATTGCCGGTAGGGGAGGAACCTCTGTTTGGGC
>SWCD01003834.1_pt1 | contig 15969 bp, 11 predicted proteins | sample 4693011 | NCBI WGS metagenome assembly SWCD01 (sample SAMN10267278, study PRJNA491770) | bioreactor metagenome | isolation source: DHS bioreactor inoculated with marine | place: Japan: Omine Ridge, Nankai Trough | reverse complement strand
GGCGAGCCCCTCCTTCCCGACCGGGTCGAACCGTGAACCGGCGGGCAGGACGATGGCTCCGGAGACGACCGGCGCCCCGGATCGCTCCAGGTGTATGAGTCTCAGGCCGTTGTGCAGGCCGGTGCGCGTGGCCTCGGAATCGAGCGGCGGGCGGGCGCTGGTCCGGGCGGATGCCCCCTCCCCCGGCGCGTTCTCGATCCGCTCGACCTTGCCGATGGTCGGTCGAGGCGCGGTTTTGGAGGAGATCTCCCGTGACGATCGGGCGCCGTCGACCGCCTCCGGCAGCAGGGTGAGAATGCGGATGTTCTCAGGCCTGAGCCACTCCCGGGCCACGCGGCGCAGGTCTTCGGCGTCGATCCGCTCGTAGCGGTCCGCCGCGGCGAGGTGCTCGGGATAGCCCTCGGGATCGTAGTACCCGGACAGGGCCGCCCGGCCGATGACCGGGGCGAGCGTGGCGAAATCCTCGGTCAGGAGGATCTCCCGGGCCTTGAAGTTGGTCGCGATCTCGTCGACGCCGGTGTAGTCGAACTCCGGGCTCGAGAGATCCTCGAGGAGGTCGAGGAGTGCGTCGCGGGCGGCCGTGGCCGCGGCGGCGGTGGGCAGGTTCAGCTTCACGCGGAGCTGGTTTCCCATGACGAGAGGGGTGTGGTAGACATCGCCGGCCAGGGCGACTCCCTGCCGGATCACCAGACGTTCGGTGACCCAGCTGTCGAGGATCTCCCGGAGGAAGCGCGATGGCAGGTAGTCCGGATGGAGATACCCGGGGAGGGTCATCGCGGCGAGCAGGGTCGGCGAGGCGCCCTCCCGCACCATGGTCAGTTCCTGGTAGTGCCCGAGGTCCGCGGGGAGCGGCGGGGCGGGCGGCGCGGCCTCTCCCACCCCCTTCCACGCGCCGAAGGTCGCCATGATCGACGGGAGGGTCTTCTCGAGGTCGAAGTCCCCGACCAGCACCAGGACTGTTCGCTCCGGCCGGTAGCAGCTCTGGTAGTAACGATGGAGCGTGTCGCGCGACATCCCGCCGATGCTCTTCTCGGTCCCGGCGAAACGGCGACCGTAGGGGTGCGGGCTGAAGGACAGCGCCTGAAGCTCGTCGAACGAGTAGATGCCCGGGTCGCCGCGGCGCTTCCGGATCTCCTCCAGGATCACCACGCGCTCCTCTTCGACCTCCTCCGGCTTGAAACAGGCTCCGAGCAGGGCGTCGGAGAGGATGTCCACGGCCAGGGGGAAGTCGTTCGACGGCACGAGGATGCTGTACTCCGTGAAGTCTTCGTGCGTGTACGCGTTCATCTGCCCGCCGACGCGCCACACCTCCCGCTCCGAGCCCCCCTCGGGCCGGCGACCGGTGGCCCGAAACATCATGTGCTCCACGAAGTGGGAAGCCCCGGTGAGTTCGAACGGCTCGTTCACCCCGCCCGAACGCACGTAGGCCGAGAGACTCACCGCGGGCGCGGTGGGACGCCGGTCGTGGATGAGCACGAGACCGTTTTCGAAGTCGAGACGCTCCGCCGCCAGCGTCGGAGTGGCGACGGTGAGGACCAGCAGCGTGAGAAGAAGGAGCCTTGGCATGCCGCGATTGTATTCCGGCGCGCGTTCGGGGCGGACTTTCCTCGATCGCGTGGGACATGTCGACCAATCCGCTTATGATGGGAAGGCAGTGCCCCAGTTGAAAGGAGGGTGAAAAATGAGAAGGATCCTGTGCGGTTTCCTTCTGTCTCTTCTGCTCCTCTTCCCGCTGACCGTCCGGGCCGCACCGGAGGGAGATATCGGGGAGAAGCTGAGACAGGTCGAGGAATTGACCCGCTTGTTGGAGCAGGCGCGCGCGAACCAGAGCGTGGCCGGCGTGACGTTCGAGGACAAGGGCAAGAATGTCCTCAGAGTCTACAACGTCGCCGACCTCACGGTGCGGCTGACGAGCTTCATCGCCCCGAACCTGCTCGTCAGGCCGGCGGGAGCGGAGGTGGACGAGTCCCAGCCGCTCTTCGGCAAATCCCAGGAGGGGGAGATCTTCTTCGCCGGGACGGAACACCTGATGGACCTGATCCTGACGAACGTTCTCCCGGACCTGTGGGATGTGGGCTCCTCCACGATCAATGCCAGCGGTCCCCACGGCATCGTCGTCACCGGAGAGCCGCTCCTGCAGGCCGCCGTGACGGACTATCTCGCGGAACTCCGGAGGAGCGTGGGCCGCACGGTCACCGTGGAGCTGCGGGTCATCGAGGCTCCCACCGGGGCGCTTCCGCTTCAGCACCCCGGCGCTCCCACCCTGTCGCTTACGCAAAAGGAGGGTCTGGCGATCCTTGCGAAGGCGGAGTCGGGGGGAGACGTCCGCATCATCCGATCCGCGCGGATTACCGGCTACAACGGCCAGCAGGTTTCCCTTTATCGCGGAGCGCAGCGATCCTTCGTGCAGGACTGGGACGTGGAGGTGGCGCAGGAAGCCTCCATCTCCGATCCGATCGTCGGCATCGTCCAGGACGGCTTCGCCTTCGACGTGCGGCCGATCGTCCGGGACGAGAACCTGATCGTGGTGGACCTTCGGGCGCAGCGGAGTGAGCACCGGTCCCCGATCCGCACCGTTGTGAGCACGAGCGGTCCGGTGCAGGCCCCGGACATGGCCTACTCGAGGGTCAACACGACCCTGACCGTGCCGAACGGGGGCTTCGCTCTCGCCGGCTCCGGTCCGGGGCAGGGGAGCGGGGGCTGGTACCTGCTCCTCAGCGCGACCGCGGAGAAGATCGTGTCGGGAGGTGGACGATGAAGCGCCTGGCATTGCTCTTCGTCATCGGCGGTATCCTGCTTCCGGCGGGACTGGCGCTCTACGCCCAGGACTCCGGCGGATCCGCCGAAGACCAGATCGACGAAGTGATAAAGAGTCTCAAGACCGCGCTGAAGGAAGCTACCGCCAACGCTCCGGCCCGGGCGGTGACCTTCGAACTTCGGATGTACGACGTCCGCGCTCTCGTGACGCCGATTTGCGACTATCCCGGGGAGGAAAGCAACCTCGTCCCCTCCGGCGGGTTCGGCTTCGGATTCGGCGACGAGGAGAGCCTGGAGCCGATGGCCTACTACGAGATCGACGCCATCAGCGACATGATCCGCGAGAACGTGGCGCCGGAATCCTGGGACGAGCTTCGGAGCGTGTCCATCTCGGATGCCAACGGGGTCCTCATGATCCGGCACACTCCGGCGGTCCATGCCCGCATCGCGGCCCTGCTCGATCAGCTCCGGCAGAAGGCCGCGTCGCAGGTGAATCTCGGTGTGAAGGTTCTCAGCCTTGAGGATCGCGCGCTCCGCGGGATCCTCGGCGGCGAGAGCGCGGCGGTACTCAGTGCCGCCGGCGAGAAGCGTCTGGCGCAGGCGATCCGTGAGGGGCGTGCGAAGGTGGTGAAGAGCGGGTCCGTGGCCTGCTCGAACACCCAGCGCGTCGCGCTTTCGGACACCGGGCAGGTCTCCTACGTGCAGGACTACGACGTGGAGATCGCCCAGGGCGCCTTCATCCCGGACCCCATCATTCTGCAGCTGAGGGAGGGACTGACCTTCGATGTCCGTCCGATCGTGGCCGGTCTGGGGGATCTTCTGGTGCTGGAGGTGCGGGTGGAGCTTTCCGAGCTCACCCGGCCGCTCGAGTCCTTCGAGACCACGGTTGGAGAGATCGAGACGCCGGTCCTCGAGATCAACCGCGTCCACACCACCCTGGCGGTTCCGGTGGGGCGAAGCATCGTGGTGGGGGGGAGCCTTGCGGATGATGACGACGACGCCGTCCTGTTCGTGGTGACCCCGAAGGTCACTCGGCCGGGTCAGCGGTAGTGACCGTGCGTTCCGGCGCATCCGGGAGGATCGCGAGGATCGCGGGGGCCATGGCCCTTGCGATCCTCACCCCCGGCTGCATCGACATTCCGACGGAGTCGAAGGCGCTCGTCACGCTGTTCATCGTCCTCCTCAGCTTCCTCATCGTCCTGAACGCCTTCCTCATCGTGCTGCTGCTCTTCTACTTCCTGCCGTTCACGAAGCCGGGGCGGAAGCGGCGCAAGAAGTAGCGACGGCGTCCTCCGGTTTGCCGCGTCTTGCCTGCCCGCCCCGCCTCCGTTAAAACGGTGCGGGCTGAACGTGGGAGGCACTCATGACGGACGGGCGTGAGAGATGGACCAGTCGCGGCGCTTTCATCATGGCCGCGGTGGGCAGCGCAGTAGGCCTGGGGAACGTCTGGCGGTTCCCGTTCGTGGCCTACAAGCATGGCGGGGGGGCATTCTTCATCCCCTATCTGGTCGCACTGCTCACGGCCGGCATCCCGGTGATGATGCTGGAGTACGCTCTCGGCACGCGCTTTCAGTGCGGGGCGCCGCGAGCGCTGGGTCAGATCCACAAGGGCTTCAAGTGGGTCGGCTGGCTGGCCGTTCTCGTGGCGCTTTCGATCACCTTCTACTACGTCGTGATCATGAGCTACTCCTGGCGCTACATGGTGGCGTCGGTGGACCGGGCCTGGGAACAGCCCACCAGCAACCAGACGGTGTTCACCGTGCCGTACATCGTCGTGGAGACAGAGGAGGAGCGGGAGGCGCTGAAGCGGGAGATCGTGCACTTCAAGTCGGGCGACGGCAGCTCCCGCGTGCCGAAGGACTCCAAGAACTTCCCCGTGGCCGAGGTCGTGGTCCGAAGCAACCTCGACGCTTTCATTGCCGAGCGCCTGGCGCTCTGGGGGCTTGCTCCCGGGGACAAGCTCAGCCGGAAGGACGTGCTCGCCTACGCCAGGATCTACTACCAGGCGGGGCTTCACGAGACGCGCTTTGAGAACGTGAAAGCGCGGGCCTTCGTGGCGCCCTTCGACGAGGCCGACCGACTCGACAGCGAACTGTCCGCCTACTACGAGGGACTGCTGCAATCGATTCGCGACGGCCCCGACCCCGCCGCGGAAGTCCGCCTCGCCGAGGAGCGGCGGATCCGGATGGTCAGCTTGACCTCGAATGTGCAGATCTACCGGGACGAGGTCGCTCTCGGTGGTTTCGCCGCCGGCAAGTGGTTTAGGCAGGGGAAGAAGAACCAGGCCATCGCCATCGCAGCACAGGAGTTGCGGAGCGATCGCACCGACCTGGCGAACGTGGACACCGAGCTGATCGCGGGTCTCTCGACGCGAGCCGCCGGACTGACGGCGGAACTGCTGGCCTTGAGCGATCGCGGAGAGCACCTGCCCGCCGAGAAGAAGGCGGAGTTGGCGACCCTCCTCGGGACGTATCACGAAGACAACACCGACGAGGTCTTCGCCCTCGACTGGGGGCTCGTCTTTTGGAGCCTCATCACCTGGCTCCTGATCTTCCTGATCATCTTCAAGGGCGTCGGGGTCGTCGGGAAGGTGGTGATGATCACGGTCCCCCTGCCGGTCATCTGCATCGGCATCCTGATCGTGCACGGGCTGACGCTGCCCGGCGCCGGGGATGGCATCAACTTCCTGCTCACCCCGGACTGGGACAAGATTCTCGATCCCAGCGTGTGGTTCGCGGCCTACGGCCAGATCTTCTTCTCGCTGTCCCTCGGCTTCGGGATCCTCATCGCCTACGCCTCCTACCTGCCGAAGAACAGCGATGTGTCGAACAACGCGTTCATGACTTCCTTCGCCAACTGCGCCACGAGCTTCTACGCCTCCTTCGCGGTCTTCAGCGTCCTCGGCTTCCTGGCCGGAGCCCTGAATGCGCCGCCGGACGAAGTCGTGTCCAAGGGTCCCGGGCTGGTTTTCGTGACCTATCCGGTGGCGCTGACCCAGATGGGCGGGGTCATGGGCTCCGTCGTGGGAGTGCTCTTCTTCCTGAGCCTGCTCTCCCTCGGTATCGACTCCGCGTTCTCCATCGCGGAGGCCGTGGCCACCGGCGTGAAGGACTACCTGCCGCGACTCGGCAAGACCACGATCACCGGGGCACTGTGCGCCATCGGATTCTTCATCACCACCTTTCCGTACTGTTTCAAGAGCGGCCTGATCTGGCTCGACATCAACGACAACTGGATGGCGAACTACGGCCTGGTGCTGGTGGGACTCCTGGAGTGTGTGGCGGTGGCGTGGTTCTTCAAGGTGGAGACCGTGCGGGGGTGGATCAACGAGACGAGTGAAATCCAGATCAGCGTCTGGTGGGACATCTTCATCAAGGTGGTCACCCCGATCATCCTCGTCTACCTCTTCGTGAATCAGATCATCGCGAACCTGAAGGACACCTACGAGGGCTACGACGTCTTCAGCGAGTACTCGGTCACCATCTGGGGCTGGGGCTACTTCGCGGTGCTCTTCCTGCTGGCGTTCCTGTTCGGCAGGAACTTCAAGGGCATCATCGGCTTCGGCCTGGTGACGTTCGTGGCCATCGTGTTGAACCTCGCCGGCGTCGAACCCGGTGGGGCGGTGATGGCGGGACTGGCCTTTGCGATCCTCTTCGGTGGGTTCACGGTCTGCCTGCGCATCGCGATGAGGAAGCGTGAATCGGCCTGAGTTCAATCCCGACGACGGTCCGATCCGCTTCCTGGTGGACGACCACTTGAGACGGCTGGCGCGTTGGCTCCGCCTGGCGGGCTTCGATGCCGCCTGGGAGCCGGTGATCGCGGACCGCGAGCTGTACCGCCGAAGCTATGTCGAGAAGCGGACGATCCTGACGATGAAGAAGAGCCTGTGGGCTCCACGCCTCCACCACATCAAGACCCGGTCGGTCAAGGAGCAGTTTCGGGACGTGATGGAGACCTTCGGGCTCGACCCGTATGAGCTCGCCTTCTCCCGCTGCGTCGCCTGCAACGTCCTGCTCGAGGACGTGCCGCGGGAGGAAGTGGTCGACCTCGTCCCGGAAAAGGCTCTCGCGCGCCACGATCGCTTCCGGCATTGCCCGGAGTGCAAGCAGGTCTTCTGGCGCGGCAGCCATACCAACCGCACCCTCCGGTTCTTCGAGGAGGCGATGACCAGAGGCGTTTGAGCCCCGCCCACCGACCCTTCACCCTCCCCCTTGGGCTTGCGCCCATTCTGACCTGACCGGTCAGCCAACCCTTCAGCGTCCCCCTTGGGATTGCGGGTTGGCACGCCCCCCTCTACTCCTTCAACCGGAAGTTGAACGGCACCTCCACGATCGACCTCACCGGTTGCCCTTGAGCGTAGGCCGGGCGGAAGAGCCACTCCCGGACCGCCGCGATCGCGGCTTGATCGAGGAGGGTGGATCCGGAGGAGTTCTTCACGGTGATCTCGCCCACCGAACCGTCGGGCCGGACCTCGACCATGAGGATGACGCGCCCCTCGATCTCGCGCTCCACGGCCCGGCGCGGGTACTCGGGCGGGGGGCGCTTCGTGGGTACCGCGCTGGTCGGCGGGGGCGGGGGTGGGGGCGGCTTCGGCTTCGGAAGGGGCTTCACCGGGGCGCTTCTCCCAGTCCGTCCCGCCTGTCCGCCGCCGATGCCGATGGGTGAGCGTGACGGCCTCAATTGGAGTCGGTCCTTGAGATCGTGGGCCGGGAGCAGGTCCTCCGGGTCGAGGGAGACGTCCGGGTCGTCCTCGAACGCTTCCGGCTCCGGCGGTGGCGTCTCCTCGAGGACGGGCTCAGGGATCGGATCGGGCTCCTCCGGCTGGATTTCAGGCGGCGGGGGAGGTTCGGGGAGCGGCGGCTCCTGCTCCTTGACGGAGTGGACCCGGGCGGTCTGAGGCTCCTCTCCGGGTCCCTGGGGCACACCGGGCAGGAAGATCAGGCCGAACAGCAGCACCGCGTGCACGACCGCGGAGGCCAGCACCCCGATCGGAAGCTTCAGCAGTTGGCGGTGGATTCTCGCTGCCATACGGTAAGAAGAACGTCCGGCGTCCACCGGGCGATGGGAAAAAGACCTGACTGGACACTTCCTGCACAGGTCAACGGCGCGCTGTCGGCATGATAGCATGGTTCGTGGCGTCATGGGCTCGGGTGGCCCCTCGCCAGGCGTTGGGAGACCGTTGAGCCAGATCCCCAAATTCCTCCACGAGGCGAGGGCCGGACTGACCCGGTTGCCGCGGCCGCAGCCGATCGGATTCGGTGTGCTGGCCCTGCTCCCCGTACTCCTGGTGGTGTCGAACATCACCGAGCGCTGGCCCGTGTTTCTCCTCTTCTGCCTGTTGCTGGCGGCGCTTCTTCTGTCCTTCATCTGGCCGATCCTCAGCCTGCGCGGGCTCACGGTCGAGCGCGTCGTCCCTCCGACCGCCCGCGCGCACGAATCGTTCACGGTGAGCGCCGTGATCAGCGCGACGGGACGCCGCGCCGATGCCTTCGGCGTGACCCTTCGGGACGGACCGCACGGTCCCTACGAACGCCCCGGTCACGCCCTCGCGCTCCGCATCGCGCGCGATCTTCCGGCGAGGGTGCGGTACACCGTCCGGGTGAAGCAGCGGGGCCTGATCGCGATCGATGAGGTCGAACTCTCCTGCCGGTTCCCGTTCGGGATGTTCGAGCACCGGGTGCGCCAGCAGGTGGAATCCGAAGTCCTCGTCTATCCCCGCATCGGCGCCTTCAAGGGAGACCCGTTGCCGGGTTCCCGCTTCTCCCGCCTGATGACCTCCACCGAAACGGTGAACGACAAGGGCCAGGAGGAGTTTCGCAACCTCCGCGAGTACCGCCCCGGGGACAACCCGCGCCTGATCGCCTGGAAGGCCACCGCCAAGCGGCAGGAGCTGATGGTCAAGGAACTGGAGGACGATCTCACCAAGCGGGTCTCGATCTTCCTCGAGACCAGGCTCGAACCGGGTTCCCGCAAGCTCACCCGGCTCCGGATGGAGCGCACGATCTCCTTCGCCGCCACGCTGATCGAGCGCCTGGCCCGTCGGCGCTGCTTCATCGGACTGTACCTCTTCGTCCCCGAGCCGGTGCTGCTGACCGGGGGCCGGGGGGGGAGGCATCTCGACCAGATCATGAAGGGGCTGGCGCTCCTCGAGCCGTCGTCGAGCGGCGGGATCCAGGACCTGGTGGCCATGGCGCCGGAGGAGGCCTTCCGCACGAGCCTGCCGGTGCTCCTGATGCCGAAGCTCGACGACGAGCGGCTCCGCCTGGCCCTCCGGCAGATGCCCGGCCGCCGCCCGCCGGTCGTCTTCCACACCGACGGTGCGTGGGAGCGCTCGGTGTTCGGCTATCGCAACGATCCCTTCCGGGAGTTCGGACAGGGGGACGGCCTGTGATCGGGAGGCGAAGAACAGTCCGGGACCTGGGTTCGACGGCGCGGGCGCTCGGCCGCGCCAGCGTTTTGTTCGGGGCCGCGGTCTACGTCGCCGGCACCGGGGACCTCATCATCGGCGCCGTGTTCTCCTTCTTCCTCCTGGCTCCCGCGAAGAGCGGGCTGTTCGGCCCTTTCCGGCGGCTCGCGCCGATCACCGCCACCGTCCTGCGGGCGGCGGTCGTGTTGCTGCCGCTTTTCGAATCGTTCGTGCGGATCAAGCTCCTCGGGCAGGAGGGCGGGGACCAGTGGTTCATCCTCCTCGCCCATCCGGTCCTGATCTTCCTGATCATCCAGATCCAGCAGGAGCGTCTCGATTTCCCGGCCCACATCCAGCTGATCCTCGGCAGCGTTTTCCTCGTGGCGATGGGCGCTCTCTCGGGCTCCGGGCGGGCCGTGCCGATCCTGATGGCCCTCTGGGCGGTGCCCACGGCGGCGGCCCTCGTCAGAGTGCACCTGGAGACGGAACTCGATCGCGTGCTGCGGCTGGCCCGGGTGCGAAGGGGAGACTGGGAGGGGGCCGCCGAGGTGAGCGGGAGGAAGCGCGCGCTCGGCGCGAGCACCCTGGCCTCGCTGTCGGTCATCGGGCTCTGGCTCGTCACGGGCGGCCTGTTGCTGGCGTGGCTCACACCGCACGCGGCGCACGGGGTCTCGGTGGCCTGGGGCGCCATCGTCGGCCCCGGTCTGGAGGAAGTCCCCCCCGAGATGCCGGAGCACCCGGACGGGAAGCCCCCGTTCGCCATTCCCGAGGGCGTGGTCGGCTACCTGCCGTTCGGGCCCCGGCTCGAGCGGGACGAGTTTCTGCTGCGCCGGGAGCAGGAGGGGCTGACGGTCCTGCTGAGGGAGGCCGTCGCGGGTCGAGGGCCGGGGTCCGATGCCCTCATTCGTGGCGAGTGCTACGACTATCTCACCTCGGAAGGTCGCTGGATCCGTTCGAGGGCCCGGGAACGGACTCTCTTCGACGAAGCGGACGGCAAGGACGACGGGCGCCTGACCGTCGACCCATCGGCCTACGAGACCAACTACATCGTGGAGTGCCTGGTGCCGCCCGGCCCGGACCGAACGCTCTACGCGCTGGCCATGCCGAAGCGTCTGTGGCTTTCCCGCGTGGCCATGGACGGCACCGGCAACCTGCTCTCTGCCGGCGCGCGCGCCCCGTCCTCACCCTACGTGGTCGAGGCGTGTGAGCCGTTCAACGCTCCGCCCGGCCCTGCGGTGGCACCCGGCCCTGAATTCCTGCTCCTCCCCGATCACCTGGACAGCGCGAAGCTGGCGGCGCTCGTTTCGCCCTATCTCGTCGACGCAGAAACCGATCATCAGCGGGTGCAGGCCATCCAGGTCTTTCTGCTGATGAAGTTCCTGAACCTCCCCGACGATGCGCCCGAGAAGGCCGGGGTGGACGTGGCCTCTCCTCCTCCGGAGCGACTCGATGTGGATGGTTTCCTGTTCGACCGCCGCTGGGGCAGCAGCATCGACTTCGCCACCACCTTCGCCATGCTGCTCCGCTCCGTGGGGATCCCGTGTCGCCTGGCCACGGGCTACCTCGAGGGCACCTGGCTGACGGAGGGGGAGTTCCGGGTCTTCCGCGCGGACGACCTCACCGCCTTCGTGGAAGTCCCGTTCCCGGGCTACGGGTGGATCCCCTTCGAGGTCACGCCGGCGGAGCCTGATCTCAGCGTCGAGGATCTGGGACATGTGCTTCTCACGCCGCCTGAGGATCGCGGCGAGGAGGTCGAGAAGCTCGAGGAGGGAGAAGGGCGGCAGACGCTGATGGGGCGGATCCTGGACTGGCTCGACGAGGCCGTCACTTCGATCCTGCCGGGCGATCGACAGAAGAGCGGAGTGGGTCGAGCCGTGGCCTGGATCGTCCTTCTGGGATTCGGCGCGGTGCTGTTGCGCACCCTCCTGGCGGCTACGGAGAAGGGGCGTCAGGCCCTGACGCGGGGGCTCGCCAGGGCGGAACACACGGCGCGCATCCTTTTCTACGAGCGGCTGCTGCGCATCCTCGCGAGTCGAGGCATGAGGCGGCAGCCCACGGAAACGCCGCTCGAATTCGCGCGATCGGTGCTGAATGCCCGGGGTGAGGATTTCAGGGAAGTCGCGCGCCTGACGAATGCCTTCTGCGCCTGGCGCTATGGGGGCCGGGACATCGGGAAGGCCAAAGAGGGTGAGTTGCTCCGACGGGCGGAGGCCTTCGGCGTGGCCCTCAATGAGACGGACGCCCGGCGTCGGGCCGAGCCTGTCGAGCGGAAATCGCGGCTGTGGCCGTTCGTGCTGCTGGCGCTCTGCTCTCTCGTCTTCGCCGGCTCGGTCCTCGCCGCCACTCCCCGCGAACTGGTGGAGCAGTTGGGTTCGGAGGTCATCGAGGATCGACTCGCGGCCCGGGAAGAGCTTCTGCTGCTCGGCAAGCCGGCAGTTCCCGTGCTCTTGAGAGCGCTCCTGCCGGAGACCGGCCGCGACCGGGTGAAGGAAATCGGATGGCTCATCCGGGATCTCGATTCCGACGACTACCAGACCCGCGCCAACGCCACCGAGTCCCTGAAGAGGATCGGGCCCGCCGCTCGGGAGAGTCTCACGAAGGCGCTCGAAGGGGGCAGCCCGGAGGTCCTGCGGAGGGTCCGGGAGATCCTGCGCTACATCGACGAAGAGGGGCGGGTCATCTACGACGCGAGGATGACGGCGAGAACCGCCCAGCGCCGCGAGGTGGTCTACCTGCTCGGGCAGATCGGCGATGAAAGGGCCGTGGATCCCGTCCTGCAGGTCGGACTTCAATTCCCGGAGCACGCGCCCGGGGTGAAGGGGGCGCTGATCGCGCTCGCCGCCCGCCATCCGGAACGGCTGCTTGCGGTGGTGGACGGTTCCGATCCGGCGGCGCGCCTGATGGCTCTCGCCGCACTCGCGGCGGCGAAGGTACCGGAAAGCCGGCCCCGCTTCGTCCTGCTCCTCGATGACGAGGATGCCGCCGTGCGCCGCCTGGCGTACGAGGCGCTGGTGACCCCCAAGGTGGTGGAGGATACCGACCTGGCCCGACTTCTCGCCAGGCGCCAGATGATCCCGGAGGCGAAGGCCGGCCTCTATCGCGTGTTGAAGGCCTGCCCCGGATACGCGGAGGCGGCCTTCCTGCTGGCCGAGTTGCTGGAGCGGGAGGGCGATGTGCGCGGGGCCATCGAGGCGATCGCGACCGTTCGCGAAATCGACGTGGAGGGCAGTCTGAAGTACGGGAAGCTCCTCATCCTCGCCGGAGAAACGAAGGCGGCGCTCGAACTCGCCCTCGATCTGACCTCTCGATATCCGAAAGACCATCGCGTCCATCTCCTGACGGGGCGCGTCTACCTCTCCGGGGATTCACCGGAACCTCGTCTGGCCATGGCTCGGGTGGACGAGGCCCGGGCCATGGTTCTCGACAGCGCCGAGGCCTGGGCGCTCACCGGCAGGATCCTGGGGGAGTATCGCCAGGACGTGAAGGGTGCCCGCGACTGCTACCGCCGCGCCCTGATGATCGAGCCGGACAACGAGGAGTACCGGGATCAGTTGCTGAAGTACCTGGGCCGGTGACGCACGCGCGAGGATTCCGTGCCCCGGTGTAGTACGCTCGCGCCATGAGCCGAGTGGCCCGATACGCGGCAATGGGCGGGGTGATGGACTACACCATCTACATCGCCCTGTCCCTGGCTCCGCTCCTTTCCGAGCAGTGGGGGGCGGAGCCGATCGAACTCGGCATCCTGCCCGTGGCCTGGGCCGTGTCCTACTCCGCCACCGCCGTGCTGGGCGGGCGGCTCTCGGATCGTGTGTCGCGGACCTCCCTCGCCCGGGCCGGCCTGGCGATCATCGTGCTGACCTTCGTCTGCCTCTCCCGAGCGAGTCAGGTGTGGCACTTCTACGTGGGCTTGCCGTTCATCGCGTTCGGCATGGCGTTCTTCTGGCCCGCGTTGCAGGCGGCCATCGCCGACGAGTCGAGTCCGGATACCCTTTCCCGCAACCTGGGCTGGTTCAACATCGCCTGGAGCACGGGCAAGGGCCTCGGCGTTCTCACCGGGGGCATCCTGCTGGGAGTCCTCGGCCGGAACGGATTCCTGGCCGCGGCGGCGGTGGGGGCGTTGCTCGTCTTCGTCATGCCGCGCGTGCCCCGCGGCGCCGGGGAAGGGCAGTCGCTCGCCGGAGACGACACGGGGCCGCCGGCCGCGGTCCGGAATCGCTTCCGGATCGCCGCGCTCCTCGCCAACTTCGCCGCCTTCGGCCTGGGAACCAGCATCCTGAACCACTACCCGAAGTGGAACGCGTTGCTCGGCCGCTCCGGCGTGGATTACGGCATCGTGGTCGGCGGCATCTTCCTCACCCAGACCGTGGCCTTCGTGCTGCTGCAGCGCTGGCCCTCGTGGCGCTATCGGATGGGCCCCCTGCTTCTGCTGCAGGCCTTCGCCGCGGTGGGTGCCCTGACCCTCGGCACCGCCTTCCCGGTGGTGGCCCTGGTGGCGGCCATGGCGCTGGTCGGCGGCGGCCTCGGGATCTGCTACTACTCCTCGATCTATTACAGCCTGCATTCCGATGTGGCCCGGGGCGGCCGGGCGGGGTTGCACGAGGCCATGCTCGGCACCGGGAACTTCGCGGTTCCGCTTCTTGCCGGAGTCGCGGCCCAGGTATCGGGATTTCAGAACGCGCCCTACCTCTTCGTCGCCCTGGTGGTGCTTCTGATGGCGGCCGGCCAGATCTCCCTCCTCCTTCGTCGCGGGGTATAATCAGCTGTCGCCCGGGGCGCGACCGGAGAGTCCATGACGAACCTGGCGAAGTTCACCCCCCCCATCCTGATTGTGCTGACCCTCGTCCTCGTCGCCGTGACGGGTTGCCCATCCAAAGGTCCCAAGACCCCCGAGGCCGCCTTTCAGGCCACGCTCGACGCCGTTGAGGCCCGGGACTTTCGGAGCGAGTGGCGCCGCATGTCCGGACGGCTGCGCACCGAGTGGGCGAGGGGCATCGATGTCCTGAAGCGATCCGTCGAGGCGGACCCGAGCACCCGGGAGGCGTGCGCCCAGATGATCCGGAAGCAGTACGACACGACTCTGGACGAATTTCTCGCCACCGACCCACGCGATCTGCACGCTCGCTACCTCGAGGTGAATCGTCAGCAGATCCTCAAGTTCAGCATGGCGGGTGAGGTCCGCATCGAGGGGGAGCGCGCCTTCGTCCCGGTCCGGTTGCTCGACGACGACCGGCCGGTCGACTTCGTCTACGTCCTCAAGGGCGGCAAGTGGCTCCTCGATCAGGGGATCAAGGACCGGCGTTAGCAGGCCGGCCCATTGGGAAAAACCCGCCCGGATTCCGGCGATTTCCTATGATTCCCCCGTGTGACGATCGACGGAGAGCCGACATGGAAATCGACATTCGCGAAGTCCCCGAGAATGAGCACCTCGAGAAGGTCCTGGCCGCATTTCCGCATCTCGAGCGGGGAGAGGTCCTGACGCTTTTGTGTGCGGACGAGCCGGCGGTCCTGGAGGCCTCGGTCCGCACGGCACTCGGCAGCAGCGCGGACGTGCAGAAGATGCGCTGGGGCATCAAGGAGCAGCCCTGGATCCTCCACCTGAAGCAGAGCCTGAAGCCCTCCGCGGTCGAGCCCGCGTAACCTCCCGAGTTCGGACAACGGCCAGCGAAGGCCTGCGAATCTCACGGGTCCGCGGCGAGCCGCGCCCTCGTTCTCTACGCCTGGGACGGGGATTCTCTACCCCGCCGCTCTACCCGCTTTTCCCGCATTGGCCCCTCGGCGCGCCAGCGTCTCCTTGATGATCTGTCGGGCCAGCGGCTCCGGCACCGGCGCGTAGTCCGCGTGCTCGGTGTGGAACGTTCCGCGACCCTGCGTCAGGGACCGCAGGGTGGTGGAGTAGGAGAACAACTCGGCGACCGGGATCAGGCCGCGCACCTGCTTGATCACGCTTTCCGCGAAGAGGCTCTGGACTTCGGCTCGCCGTGACTGCAGGTCCGAGAGGACGTCCCCCAGGTAGTCCTGCGGAACCTCGACCGTGAAGCGCATGCGGGGCTCGAGGATGACCGAGCCGGCCTTCTCGATGGCCTGGCGCATGGCGATCCGGCCGGCTTCGCGGAAGGCCATCTCCGAGGAGTCGACCTCGTGGAACTGACCGTCGTAGAGTGCGGCGTGGACGTTGACGAACGGGAACCGGAGTTCGCCCCCCGCCGTGGCGATGTCGGCCACGCCCTGACCCACGGAACGGTGGTACTCCTTCGGCACCGATCCGCCGACGACCGCGGACTCGAACTCGATTTCCTGTCCGCTCTCGCCGTGAGTGAACTCGATCTTGACCACCGCGAACTGGCCGCGACCGCCGGACTGCTTGACGTGGCGGCCCTCGATCTTCATCTCGCGGCGCAAAGCCTGGCGGTAGGCGACCTGCGGCATGCCGGCCCGGGTCTCCACCTTGAACTCGCCGCCCAGACGGGAGCGGATGACCTCGAGGTGCAGTTCGCCCATGCCGGCGATGATGAGTTCGCCGGTCTCCTGGTCGGTGAAGAACTTGAAGGTCGGGTCTTCACGGCCCAGGCGGGACAGCGAGTCCGACAGGCGGTCCCGGTCGGTACGGGCGACCGCCTCGATGGACATCGAGATCACGGCCTCCGGGAAGCTCATCTCCGAAAGCGCCACCGGGCGGTCCGCGTCGCAGAGCGAGTCGCCGGTGGCGGTGTTCTGCACGCCCAGGGCCGCGACGATCTCGCCGGCGACCGCCTTCTCGATGGGCTCGCGGGACTTGGCGTGAATCTTCAGCAGTCGACCGATCCGGG
>SWCD01005084.1_pt1 | contig 15970 bp, 14 predicted proteins | sample 4693011 | NCBI WGS metagenome assembly SWCD01 (sample SAMN10267278, study PRJNA491770) | bioreactor metagenome | isolation source: DHS bioreactor inoculated with marine | place: Japan: Omine Ridge, Nankai Trough | reverse complement strand
TCGAAGCTAAGGCGAATCCCATGGCGGGAACGGTACAGGGGGCGTCATGACGCGCAAGGCCACGGGGGGCGGTGAAGGGTTGATGGGCGCGTTGGGACGGCCCCAGGGGGGGGGTGTCCCGACGCGCAATCACAAGGGGGGCGCGGTGGGGTGGTTGGACGGGGTTGGAACGGCTCGGGTCAAACCCGAAAATACCTCGCATCCGGATGGTGAAACACCAGCGCCGACACGCTCGCCTCCGGGTCCATCATGTCGCCCTCGGTGAGGGTCAGGCCGATCTCCTCGGGGGTGAGGAGTTCGAAGAGCTGCCGCTGGCCGGCCAGGTCGGGGCAGGCGGGGTAGCCGAAGCTGTAGCGCTTGCCGCGGTAGCGGGCGGCGAGGGTGTCCCGCAGGGTGGCGTCCGCCGGGTCGGGGAAGCCCCACAGCCCGCGCAGTTTCCGGTGCAGCCACTCCGCTGCCGACTCCGCCGTCTCCAGCGCCAGGGCCGCCAGGGCGTGGCTCTTCAGGTACTCGCCCTCGGACTTGTAGGCCTCGACCCGCTCGCGCACGCCGACGCCGGCGGTCACCGCGAAAAGTGCCACGTGGTCACTCTCGAGCACATAGTCCGTCAGGCAGAGAAGGTCACCGGTGGCCTGGCGGGGGAGTTCGAAGCTCGCCGCCACGGCGCCGGTTTCCGCATCGAAAAGAACCAGCGTGTCGCCCTCGGTTCTCGCGGCAAAGAAACGCCACACGCCGTGGGGCCTAATGGCGCCCTGCCGGCCGAGGGCCATCAGTTCCTCGACCAGTTTCTCGAGCTTCGTGACCTTCTCGTCGCCGCGCTCTTTGAGCTTCGCCACCGGGCCGCGGATGCCGAGGTGCTTGCCGTAGAGCATCTGCGGGTTCAAGAGCGCCCAGGCGTCGTCCGGATCGATCTCCTCGACGTGCCGGTCGAGATCCGGCGGTGGGGGGGCGGGGAGGTCGCGGCGGACGACCCGGCGCGGGCGGCGCGGGGCCTCGGTACCGGTCGCGGCCGCTCCACCCGGCTTCGCCCGGGCATCCTCCCGGCACTGCTCGGCCACCTCCGCCTCGAGCTTCGGCCGCTCCTCCTCTGACACCAGTCGGTCCACGATCTTGAGTCCGCTCATGGCGTCGGAGGCGTAGACCGTGAAGCCGCCGTGCGCCGGGGCGATCTTCAGGTTCGTGAACCGGCGGGACAGCGCCGCGCCGCCCACCACCAGCGGCGTATCGATGCCCGCGGCGGCGAAGTCCTTGGCCGTGGCCACCATCTGGTGGGCGCTCTTGACCAGCAGCCCGGAGAGGCCGATCACATCGGGGCGGTGCTCGCGGACGGCCTCGATCAGCCGCTCGCTCGGGACCTTGATCCCCAGGTTCACCACCTGGTAGCCGTTGTTGGTGAGGATGATGTCGACCAGGTTCTTGCCGATGTCGTGGACGTCGCCCTTCACCGTGGCGAGGAGGAGCTTGCCCCGCCCGGCGGCGTCGGCTTTCTCCATGTGCGGCTCGAGGTGCGAGACCGCGGCCTTCATCACCTCGGCGCTCTGCAGCACCTCTGCCACGATCAGCTGGTTCAAGTTGAAGAGCCGCCCGACTTCGTCCATGCCGGTCATCAACGGGCCGTTCACGATGTCAAGCGGCGTCGGCCAGCGGGGGTCGGCGAGAGCCGCGTCGAGGTCCTCGAGCAGGCCGACCCGGCTCCCTTCCACCACGGCCCGGGAGATGCGCTCCGGAAGGGGGAGGGTCTCGCGCTTCGGCCCGGTGTCCGCACTTTTCCTGCCGCGGAAGTGCGCCGTGAACTCCGCGACGGCCGCGAGGCCGCCCTCGACGTCCCCCGGGTCGAGGAAGATCAATCGCTCCGCCAGCTTGCGCTCGTTCTCGGGGATCTCCGCGTAGCGCGCCAGGCGCTCGGTGTTCACGATGGCGGTGGCGAGCCCGGCCTTCGTGCACTCGTAGAGGAAGACGGAGTTCAGGACCTCGCGGCCGGCGGGGGGCAGCCCGAAGCTGACGTTGGAGACGCCCAGCGTCGAAAACGAAACCGGGAATCGTTTTTTCAGCTGCCGGACGGCCTCGACCGTCGCCCCGGCCGCGCCGAGGTAAGCCTCGTCGCCGGTGCCGCACGGGAACGTCAACGCGTCCCACCAGATGTCCTCCGGCGGCACGCCGTACTCCTCGGTGAGGAGCGTGTAGCTCCGTTCGGCCACCTCCATTTTGCGCTCGACGGTGACGGCCATGCCGGCCTCGTCGATCAGTCCCACCACCAGCGCCGCGCCGTAGCTTCGCGCCAGCGGCACCACGCGGTCGAACCGCTCCGGGCCATCCTCCAGGTTGATGGAATTCAGGATCGCCTTGCCCTGGCAGAGCCGAAGAGCGCGCTCCATGACCTCGGCGTCCGTGGTGTCGATCATCAGCGGGACCTTGACGAGCCGCACCAGCCGCTCGAGGAAGGCCGTCATGTCCGCCGCCTCGTCCCGCTCCGTGTCCTGCAGGCAGAGGTCGAGCACCTGCGCGCCGGCCTTCACCTGGGCCCGGCCGACCTCCGCCGCGGCCTCGTAATCCCCGGTGGCGATCAGCTTCTTGAACTTCCGGCTGCCGAGGACGTTGGTGCGCTCCCCGATGAAGAGCGGGCGGTTGTCGTCGGTCAGCTCCACCGCCTCCAGGCCGGAGACGAGGGCCCGGTGGTGATCCGGAACGCGCCGCGGACGACGGCCCGCCACGAGTTCCTTGAGGGCGCGCACATGATCCGGCCCCGAGCCGCAGCAGCCGCCGACGAGGTTCAGCCAGCCTTCGTCGAGGAAGCGGGTGAACACCCTCCGGAAGTCCTCCGGCCCCTCGTGGTAGCAGCCGTCCTCGTCCGGCAGGCCGGCGTTCGGGACGCAGGCGGTGCGGGTGCGCGCCAGCTCAGAGATCGTCCGGAGGTGGTCGGCCATCTGGTCCGGCCCGGTGGCGCAGTTGAGTCCCAGGTAGAGGAGGTCGGCGTGCAGGAGCGCGGCGGTCAGAGCTTCGGCGTCCTGCCCGCCGAGCATGGTGCCGGTCGTCTCGATCGTCACCGACACCGCCACCGGGATCCGCCAGCCGGCCTCGGCGAAGGCCGCCTCGGCGCCGAGCAGGCCGGCCTTCACGTTGAGCAGATCCTGGCTCGTCTCGAGCAGCAGGTAGTCGGCGCCGCCCGCCATCAGGCCGAGGGCCTGCACCCGGAAGTTCTCCTCGAGTTCCGCAAACGTCGTCCCACCGGTCACCGAGAGCGCCTTCGTGGTCGGGCCCATCGAGCCGCAGACGAAGCGAAGCGCCCCCGGCGCGTCGTGGCGGGCGCAGGCGATGCGGGCCAGGCGCGCGGCGGCTTCGTTCAACTCGAACGCCCGGTCGGCCATGCCGTACTCCGCCAGCACGAGCGGGGTGCCGCCGAAGCTGTTCGTCTCGACGATGTCAGCCCCCGCGGCGAGGTAGCCTTCGTGGAGGTGATCCACGGCGTCCGGGCGACTGACGTTGAGGATCTCGTTCAGGCCTTCGAGGTCGGGCCCGCCGAAGTCTTCGGCGGTGAGGTCGAGATCCTGCAGGCCGGTGCCGGTGGCGCCGTCGAGCACCAGGACCCGATCAGCGAGCGCGGCCAGGAGCGCGGCGGTGCGGCTTTCCCGATCCGACGGCAGCGGTGGGGGCGTGATCTCGATCATGTGAGCTTCAGCTGGTCCATCAGCCGGCAGACGGCGGTGGAATTCTGCATGATGTAGAAGTGCGCCGCCGGGACTCCCTCCCTGAAGAGTTCCTCGACCTGCAGCTTTGCCCATTCCACACCGATGTCCAGCACCCGGTTGGGCTTCGCCGCCGCCACCTCGTCGGACAAACCGACCGGGATCTCGACCTTGAAGTTCCGGGGGATGCTCGCGAGCTGGCTCTTCAGGGTGAGGATCTTCAGGCCGGGGATGATGGGCGCCTCGATGCCCGCCGCGCGGCAGCCTTCCACGTAGCGGAGGTAGTAGCTGTTGTCGAAGAACATCTGGGTGACGATGTAGTCCGCGCCGGCCTCGATCTTGGCCTTCGCGCGGCGGATGTCGGCGTCGAGATTGGGGGCCTCGTAGTGCTTCTCGGGGTAGCCGCCCACCCCGATGCAGAAGTTCGTGGGCTCGGCGTCGAGGAGGTCGTCCTCCAGGTAGTGGCCCTGGTTCATCTCCGCGATCTGGCGCACCAGGTCGATGGCGTACTCGTTGTGGGTGCGGTCGGACTGGCGCGGTTTGGGCAGGCCGTTCCGGTCGCCGCGCACCGCCAGCACGTTGTCGATGCCGAGGAACTTCAGTTCGATCATGAAGTCCTCGGTTTCCTCCTTCGTGAACCCGTAGCACAGGATGTGGGGCACCGCGTCCACGTTGTACTTGTTCTGGATCAGGGCGCAGATGCCGAGGGTGCCGGGCCGCTTGCGCTTGACCTTCCGGCGGATGCCGTTCGGCGTCTCCTCGTAGGCCACCTCCGCGGCGTGACTCGTCACGTCGATGTAGGGCGGCCGGTAGGGCATCACGTCCTCGATCAGCTGAAGCAGGCCCTTTGCGTCCCCGCCGCGGAGAGGCGGGATGATCTCGAAGCTGATCAGGGGGCGGTCGGCCCGCGAAAGATGTTCGATGACCTTCATGCGGTTGGTGTCCCAATGAAACAGGTTCTCAACAGGAAAGGGTAGCCTCGCGACTCACGGTTGCGGTCTGAATTCCCCAACCCGCGCCGCTCTTCGCCGATGCCCCCGGGGGGGGTAGAATCTCAGGCTCAGGGAGACGAGATGGCGAAGAAGAGGACCGCCGCGCGGCTGCTTCGAAGGACATTCACCGTCACCGGACAGGTGCAGGGAGTCGGGTTCCGGCCCTTTGTCTACCGACTGGCCACCCGTTTGGGACTCTCGGGGACCGTTTTGAACCACCCCGGCGGCGTCGACATCGTGGCGATAGGCCCGGCCGCCGCCCTCGACGAGTTCGACCTGGCCCTCGAGTGCGAGGCCCCGCCCCTCGCCGCCATCGACGAGATCATCCTCACCTCCGAGCGCCAGGGGAAGCACGACGGCGCCGGGTTCCAGATCCTTACGAGTGGGGAAGGCGCGGGAACCGGTCGTGTCACGGTGGATACGGCCTGCTGTCCGGACTGCGTGGCCGAGCTCTTCGACCCCATGGACCGCCGCCACCGGCACGGCCTGGTGAACTGCACCGGCTGCGGCCCCCGCTACACCATCGCCACCGGCCTGCCCTGGGATCGGCCGAACACCACCATGGCCGACTTTCCGCTTTGCGCGGAGTGTACGCGGGAGTACACAGACCCCACCGATCGGCGCTTTCACGCCCAGCCGGTCTGCTGCCCGGCCTGTGGTCCGGTGGTCCGGCTGACGCTGCCTTCCGGGGAGGCGGTCCCGGGCGATCCCTGCCGCGAGGCCGCCCGCCTCTTGAAGGCCGGCAGCCTGATCGCGATGAAGGGGCTCGGCGGGTTTCATCTTGCCGTGGACGCCCGAAACGAGGTGGCGGTGGCACGCCTTCGACGGGCCAAGGCCCGCGATCGGAAGCCGTTCGCACTGCTGGTGCGCGACCTCGCCGCCGCCCGCGCCCTCGTCAGGCTCTCGCCGGCGGGGGAGGACCTGCTTCAATCTCCCGCCGCGCCGATCGTGCTGGCCGATCGCCGGGAGGGCGGCGTCGCTCGCTCCGTGGCCTTCGACTCGCACCGGCTGGGACTGATGCTTCCGAACACCCCGCTCCAGCACCTCCTGGCCCACGATTTCAGGGGGCCGCTGGTGATGACCAGCCTGAATCGCACCGACGATCCGCTGGTCGCCGACGACGCCGAGGCCGCCGCCTTCGGGGACTCGACCGACGCCTATCTCTCGCACGACCGCCACATCGAGCGCGCAGTGGACGATTCCGTCTTCGCCGACACCCCTCGCCAGCCGGTGCCGGTGCGCCGGGCGCGCGGATTCGTGCCCGCCCCGATCCGGCTCCCGATCCCCGTCCGCGAACCGCTCCTCGCCATGGGCGGGGATCTCAAGAGCGTCGTGGCCGTGGTGCGTGGCGACCAGGCGGTGCTCTCGCAGCCCTTCGGGGATCTCGATCATCCGGAGGCGTACCGGCGATTTCGCTCCGGGATCGACGACCTCCTGGAACTTCTCGACGTCGCTCCCCGCCGGCTGGTGGCGGACCTCCACCCCGATTACCGCTCCCGGCGCTTCGCGGAGGAACTCGCCCGGGAGCTTCAAATCCCCCTCGATCTCGTGCCGCATCACCACGCGCACCTGGCCTCGCTTCTGGCGGAGCACGGTCGGACCGAGCCCGCCGTCGGGCTGACCCTGGACGGCGTGGGCTACGGCGAGGACGGGGCCGCGTGGGGCGGGGAGGTGCTGGTCGGCGACCTTCGCGAGTTCTTCCGGGCCGGTCACCTGCGCCCGCTTCGCCTTCCCGGTGGTGACGCCGCGGCGGTGGAGACCTCCCGGTGCGGGTTCTCCTGGCTCACCGATCTCCTCGGTGCCGAGGCGGTCGATCACCCGCTGGCGGCGGTAGCGATCCCGGATCCCGAGCGTCGGTCGGATATCGCCTCGATCCTCGCCGCGGACCTCCGCTGCCCGCCCTCCACCGGCGCCGGGAGGCTCTTCGACGCCGCGGCCTCTCTGCTCGGTCTCTGCCGCCGAAACAGCTTCGAGGCGGAGAGCGGGATGGCGCTCGAATCCGCCGCCTTCCGGTCCGTGAACCGGCCCTCCGGCGAGGGGCTGATGCCGCTCGGGAAGGGCGTGCCGTTTCAGCTCGACCACCGCCCTCTGCTTCAGCGGATCATCGAACTCGTCGCCGCCGGGACCGACGTGGCGGATCTCGCCTTCCTCTTCCACGACGCCCTGGCGGACGGCCTCGCCCTGGCCGCCCGGCGCGTAGCGCGAGCGACCGGAAATCCCGACGTCGCCCTGACCGGAGGCGTCTTCCTGAACGGGGTGCTGACGGAACTTCTCGTTTCCCGGCTCGAATTGGCAGGGCTTTCGCCACTCACTCACCGGGTGGTGCCTCCCGGGGACGGGGGGATCGCCCTGGGACAGGCCGCGGTGGTGGCCGCGCGAACCGCGGGAAAGGCATAGGCCATGTGTCTGGCGATACCGGCGAAGGTTGTTTCTCGGACGGGTGACGAGGGCGTAGTCCTGCTCGGTGAGACCCGGCTCAAGGCGAGCCTCGTCCTCACGCCCGAGGCGGGGGTCGGGGCCTGGGTGCTGGTGCACGCCGGATTCGCCATCGGGAGCCTGACCGAGGAGGAGGCCCGGGAGACGTTCGAACTCGCGCGGCAGGTGCTTTCCGTAGAGGAACCGCCCGCGTGAGCACGGATCGGGAAGCCCGGGACCTGGTCGAGGAGCTCCACCGCCACGCTCTGGCGGCGGGTCGGCCCCTCGACTTCATGGAGGTCTGCGGCACCCACACCGTGAACGCCTGCCGGGGCGGCATCCACACCCTGGTGCCGGAGGGAGTCCGGCTTTTGTCCGGACCGGGTTGCCCGGTCTGCGTCACGCCGGGACGGTTTGTGGACGCCCTGATCGACCTCGGAACCCGGACCGGCACCATCATCGCCACCTACGGCGACCTCCTCCGAGTCACCGGTTCTGCGGGGTCGCTCGAGCGCGCGCGGACCGATGGGGCGGACGTCAGGGTGGTGCAAAGCACCATCGAGGCGCTGGAAATTGCCCACCGGGAGCCGAAAAGCGAGGTGGTTTTCGCGGCGGTGGGGTTCGAAACCACTGCTCCCGCCACCGCCGCCGCAGTTCTTCAGGCGGAGAACGAGGGCACCCCGAACTTTTCTGTTTTGCCGTGCCACAAGCTGGTCCTGCCGGCCATGCTCGCCCTGCTCGACGACCCGGAGGTACGGATCGACGGCTTCCTCTGCCCCGGCCACGTGAGCGTCATCATCGGAGCGGATGCCTACCTGCCGGTGGTTCGCGAGTTCCAACGCCCCTGCGCGGTGGCCGGTTTCGATCCGAAGATGATCCTCTCGGGCATCGTCGAACTCGCCGACCAGGCCGCGAGCGGCCGCGCCGAACTCGTGAATCTCTACCCGCAGGTGGTCCGCTCCGACGGGAACCCGACCGCCCTGGCGCTCCTCGATAAGGTCTTCACGGTGGCCGACTCGGTGTGGCGCGCCCTGGGGACGATTCCCATGAGCGGGCTCGATCTGAAGCCGGAGTACGCCCGCTTCGACGCATTCGCGAAGTACTCGATCGAACTCGGAGAGGACCGCGATCCCCCCGGTTGCCGCTGCGGGGAGGTCATCACCGGGAAGTGCGCGCCGGCGGATTGCGATCTCTTCGGGGAGGCCTGCACGCCCCTCGATCCCATCGGCCCGTGCATGGTGAGTTCGGAAGGGACCTGTCGGGCGTGGTACCGCTATCGACGTCGGGAGGGAGGGGCGTGACCGACCGGATCATGATCGCGCACGGTGGAGGCGGGGAGTTGACCGACCGCCTGATCCGGGACGTCATCGGGCCGAGGTTCGGGCTCACGGCCCTCGACGACGCGGCGACCCTCCCGGCGCCGGAGGGTCGCCTGGCCTTCACCACGGACAGTTACGTGGTGAAGCCACTGGAATTTCCCGGCGGGGACATCGGCAGGCTTGCGGTTTGCGGCACCGTCAACGACCTGGCGGTCTGCGGGGCCGAGCCGTGCTGGCTGACGTTCGGGCTGGTGCTGGAAGAAGGGCTCCCGCTTCCCGTCTTCACCCGAATGCTCGACTCGGCGGCCGCGGCGGCTACGGAGGCGGGTGTCAGGATCGTGGCCGGAGACACCAAGGTGGTGCCGCGCGGCCAGGCGGACGGCATGTTCATCAACACCGCGGGAGTCGGGGTCTACCGGCGGGAGCCGCTTCCCGGCGAGCCGGCGATCGAGCCCGGGGACGTGTTGCTCGTGAGCGGAACCGTGGCCGACCACGGGCTTGCGGTGATGCTCGCCCGCGAGGATCAGCCGCGCCTTCAGAGTACACTTCGAAGCGACGTGGCTCCGCTCGCCTCCCTGATCGCCGACCTGCTTGCCGCGGTGCCCGGGGTGAAGTTCCTCCGGGACCCGACGCGCGGCGGCGTGGCCGGCGTGGTGGCGGACCTGGCCCGGGAAACCGGTCTGGGGCTGGAGATCGAGGAGGCGGCGATCCCGGTCCGGAGCGGCGTCCTCTGGGCGGCGGAACTGGTGGGGCTCGATCCTCTCTCCGTGGCGAACGAGGGCAAGGTCCTGGCGGTGGTGCCGGAAGAGGATGCCGGGCGGGCTCTCAAGACGATGCGCGGGCATCCGCTGGGAACGCAGTCGGCGAAAATCGGTCGCTTCATCGCGAGCGGCTCCGGACTCTGTACCCTTTTGACCAAGGCCGGCGGAAGCCGGGTGGTATCGAAGCCCTACGGCGAGGAATTGCCCAGGATCTGTTGAGGATTGTCTGATGCGAGGCCAGCCATGATGGAAACCCTCGGGGAGTTGGTGCGAGGGGCCTGCGAGAGAGTCAACGGGGATCGGACCCGGCTCCTCGATGTCGCCGAGGAAGTGCAGGCGCGACTCGGGTGGGTTCCGAACGAAGCCCGGACCCTGATCTGCAGCGCCCTCGGAGTGAAGCGGATCGAGGTCGAGAGCCTCCTCTCCTTCTACTCCTTCCTCTCCACAAAGCCGCAGGGCCGGAGTGTGATCCGCCTCTGCGACGACGTGCCGGATCGCATGGCGGGCTTCGATGCGGTCAAGACCGCCTTCGAGGAAGAGCTCTCCATCAAGCTTGGCGAGACGACTCCCGACGGGGTGATCACCTTGACGCGCACCGCCTGCATCGGCATGTGCGACCAGGCCCCGAGCGCCCTCGTGAACGACACCGTGATCACCGACCTCGATCCCTCCCGGGCCCGCGAGATCGTGCGCGGCCTGAGGGAGCACGGGGATCCGCATCGTTTGGTCACCCGCCTGGGCGACGGCCAGAACGCCAACTCGCTCGTGCTCTCCATGGTACGGAACAACATCCGGCAGGCCGGGCCCGTCATCCTCGCGCCGGGCCAGCGTGGACGGGCGGTGATGAAGGCGCTGAACATCAGTCCGGCGGAGGTGATCCGGGCGGTGAAGACGGCGCGGCTGCGTGGCCGCGGCGGCGCCGGTTTCCCCACCGGAATGAAGTGGGAGTTCACGCGCGTCGCCCCCGGAGAGCGCCGGTTCGTGATCTGCAACGCCGACGAGGGCGAGCCGGGGACCTTCAAGGATCGCGTGCTGCTGACCGAGTTCCCCGACCGCGTGTTCGCCGGGATGACGATCGCCGGCTACGCCATCGGCGCCGAGGCGGGCATCCTCTACCTGCGCGGCGAGTATGCCTATCTGCGGCCGTATCTGGAGTCGGTGCTCCAGCGGCGTCGGCAGGACGGACTGCTCGGCGACCGCCTCTGCGGCAAGCACTCCATGAGCTTCGACATCCGGATCCAGATGGGGGCCGGCGCCTACGTCTGCGGAGAGGAGACCGCCCTGATCTCCTCCGCGGAAGGGGCCCGGGGCGACCCCAAGAACCGCCCGCCCTTCCCGGCCCAGAAGGGTTACCTCGGCTATCCCACGGTGGTCAACAACGTGGAGACCCTCTGCGCCGTGACCAAGATCATGGAGCTCGGGGCCACCAACTTCTGCGAGCACGGCACCGAGCAGAGCTCCGGCACCAAGCTCCTGTCGATCTCCGGCGACGTGAACCGGCCTGGGGTCTACGAGGTCCCGTTCGGTATCACCCTGGCCGAGGTGCTGGCCCTGGCCGGCGGAGAGGATGCAGTGGCGGCGCAGGTGGGCGGCCCGAGCGGAACCATGGTGTCGCGCGCCGACTTCAAGCGGGAGATCACCTACGAGGATCTCTCCACCGGCGGCGCGATCGTGGTGTTCGACAAGCACCGCGACCTGCTCGAGGTCGTTCACACCTATCTCGAGTTCTTCGCGGAGGAGAGTTGCGGGTACTGCACTCCCTGCCGCGTCGGCAATGTGCTCCTGAAGGAAGGGATCGAGCGCCTCATGGCGGGACGCGGTGAGCCGGGGGATCTCACGCAGTTCCGCGAACTCGGCGAGACCATGAAAAAGACGAGTCGCTGCGGTCTGGGCCAGAGTTCCTGGCGCCCGGTGGTGACCACGATGGATGCCTTCCCGGAGGTGTTCGCCGCGAAGGTGGGTGAGGATCCGGACGGGTTCCGGAGAGCGTTCGATCTCGAGCGAGAGATCGGCCAGGCCCGGGCGATCACCGGGCGGGGAGGTCGAGATGAGCGGTGAACTCAGCTTCATCCTGGACGGCCGGGAGGTTTCCGCGCGGGCCGGCCAGACGATCATCGAGGCGGCGGACGAGGCCGGTGTCTACATCCCCCGACTCTGCCACCGGTCCGGTCTCGAACCCTTCGGCGGCTGCCGCGTCTGCACCGTGACTGCGAACGGCCGACACGCGACGGCCTGTACCCTGCCCGTCGGCCAGGGCATGGTGGTGGAGACCGACACGGAGGAACTCACCGCTCTTCGAAAGCAGATCGTCGAGATGCTCTTCGTTTCGGGCAACCACTTCTGCATGTTCTGCGAGCGAAGCGGCAACTGTGAGCTGCAGGCGCTCGCCTACCGGCTCGGCATCACCGCCCCGCGGTACCCCTTCCTCTGCCCGGAGCGGAAGGTGGACGCCTCCCACCCGGACATCCTGATCGATCACAACCGCTGCATCCTCTGCTCGCGGTGCGTCAGGGCCTCCATCGACCTCGACGGCAAGCGGGTCTTCGGCTTCGTCGGTCGGGGACCGGAGCGCCGGATTTCGGTGAATGGGGACGCGCGGCTCGCGAGCACCGACGCGGATGTCACTGATCAGGCGCTCGATGCCTGCCCGGTGGGAGCGCTGCTTCGGAAGCGCGAGGGGTTCCGCGAGCCGGTGGGAACACGGCGGTTCGATCACGAACCCATCGGCACGGACGTCGAGAGCCGCCCGGAGGAAGAGAAATGAGCGGGAAGCCACGGATCGCCACGACCTCTCTTTGCGGCTGCTTCGGCTGCCACATGTCGCTGCTCGACATCGATCTCAGGATCCTCGACCTCGCTGAGCTCGTGGAGTTCTCGCGGTCGCCGATCAACGACATCAAGACGATCACCGAGCGCTGCGCGGTGGGGCTCATCGAGGGCGGCTGCGCCAACGAGGAGAACGTCGAGGTGCTGCGCGAGTTCCGGCGGATGTGCGACGTGCTGGTGTCGGTGGGGGACTGTGCGATCTCCGGCGGCATTCCGGCGATGCGAAACACCATCCCGCTTTCGGAGTGCCTCTCGGAGGCCTACCTGAACGGCCCCTCTACGGTGAATGCGAGCGGCCGGATCCCCGACGATCCCGAGATCCCGCTGCTTCTCGACAAGGTCTTCCCGGCCCACGAGGTGGTGAAGGTGGACTACCACCTGCCGGGCTGCCCGCCGCCCGCGGACGCGATCTGGGCGGCGCTGACGGCGCTGCTCACCGGGAAGCCCATCGACCTGCCCTACGAACTCATCAAGTACGACTGATCGGAGAGTGACGTGAGCGCCGCAAACGGCAAGAAGAGGATCGTGATCGAGCCGGTGACCCGCGTGGAGGGTCACGGCAAAGTGACCATCCTGCTCGACGAGGACGGACAGGTCTCGCAGGCCCGCCTCCACATCGTGGAGTTCCGAGGTTTCGAGCGGTTCATCCAGGGCCGCCCCTACTGGGAACTGCCGGTGGCGGTGCAGCGGCTCTGCGGGATCTGTCCGGTCAGTCACCACCTGTGCGCGGCGAAGGCCGTGGACCGGCTGGTGGGGGGCGAGAACCTGACGCCCACCGCCGAGAAGATGCGACGGCTGATGCACTACGGGCAGATCTTCCAGTCGCACGCCCTGCACTTCTTCCACCTGTCGAGCCCGGACCTGCTCTTCGGCTTCGACTCCGCCGTGGCGGAGCGGAACGTCCTCGGCGTGGCCGCGAAATTCCCGGACCTCGCGAAGCAGGGCATCCTCATGCGGAAGTTCGGGCAGGAGGTGATCCGGCTCACTGCGGGGAAGAAGATCCACGGCACGGGGGCCATCCCCGGCGGCATCAACAAGAACCTCACTCTCTCCGAGCGGGACTTCCTTCTCGCCGATATCGACCAGATCCACGAGTGGTCCCGGGCGGCGGTGAAGATCGCGAAGGACTACACGACCGAGAACCTCGCCGACCTGGCCGGCTTCGGTTCCTTCGAGTCGAACCACCTCTCCATCGTCCGCGCGGACGGCGCCATGGATCTCTACGACGGGGGCATCCGGGCGATCGACGCGGACGGAGGGAAGATCATCGACCACGTGGACTGCCAGGACTACCTGACCCATATCGCGGAGGAGGTCCGTTCCTGGTCCTACATGAAGTTCCCGTTCCTGAAGTCGATCGGGCCGGAGGACGGCTGGTACCGCGTGGGTCCGCTGGCGCGGCTCAACACCTGCGACTTCATCGACACTCCGGAGGCGGAGGAGGCGCGGAAGGAGTTCATGGCGCTCGGCGGCGGCCGCCCGGTGCACGTGACCATGGCCTACCACTGGGCGCGGATGATCGAACTGTTGCACTCGATCGAGAAGATGGCCGAACTTCTCGACGACCCCGACCTGCAGGGCGAGGATCTGGTGGTCAAGGGGGAGCCGCGGCGCGAGGCGGTGGCCATTCTCGAGGCCCCCCGGGGGACACTCTTCCACCACTACCGGATCAACGACGACGACCTCGTGGTCATGGCCAACCTGATCGTCTCGACGACCAACAACAATGAACCGATGAACCGGGCCGTCGAGAGCGTGGCGCGGCAGTATCTCTCCGGACAGGAGATTACCGAGGGGCTTCTGAACCACGTGGAGGTGGCGATCCGCGCGCACGACCCGTGCCTCTCCTGCGCCACGCATGCGCTGGGGCAGATGCCGCTGGTCGTTTCCTTGCTCGACTGCGAGGGCAAGGTGGTAGACCAACGGAGTCGATCGTGAGCTCTGTGCTCCTGATTGGCTACGGTAATCCCGGGCGGAAGGACGACGGTCTGGGGCCGGCGCTGGCGGAGGCCGTGGTGGCCCGCGGGCTGCCCGACGTGACCGTGGATGAAGGCTACCAGCTGATGGTTGAGGATGCGGCGAAGGTGGCGGAGCACGACCTGGTTGTTTTCGTCGACGCCCATTCCACGTGCCCGGAGCCGTTTGTGCTCGAAACCGTGGTGCCGGACCCGGAGCCGGCGTTTTCCACCCATTCGGTATCACCCGGCGCGGTGCTGGCGCTGGCGCAGGAGCACTTCGGTGCGGGCGCCCGGGCCTTCGTGCTCGGGATACGGGGTTACGACTTCGAGTCCTTCGAAGAGGGGCTCACTGATCGCGCAAAAGAGAACCTCGCGCGCGCGATCGAGTTCATCGGGCCGTTCCTCGAGGAAGGAGGCGGACAAGATGACTGAGGGCAAGAGTGTCATCCTCTACGTGGACGACGACCAGGACTACCTGGACATGGTGCGCGCCATCCTCGAGTCGGGAGGCTACGAGATGGTCGAGGCCCAGAGCGCGGAGGAGGGGCTGCAGCTCTTCCGCGAGGTGGGGCCGGACTTCGTCCTCGTGGACCTGATGATGGAAGAGGTGGATTCCGGCACGAACTTCGTGAAGGAGATCAAGGCCGTGGGCGCCGGCGTCCCCATCTACATGCTGAGCTCCGTGGGGGACAATCTCTCCATGATGGTCGACCCGGTGTCGATCGGCCTCGACGGCGTCTTCCAGAAGCCGATCGACGCCCGCACGCTGCTGTCGGTGCTGAAGGTCAAGTTGGGGTAGGCCTCCGGGGCCTTCTCCCCCGAGAATCGAACCCCGAGAAACTGGGGCGCGGGTTCCCGCCTGCTAAGCTCTTGGCAGGAGCCCACCCATGAGTCCAGCCAAGCGTCCGGATCACACCTGCCTGAATTCCTGTCTGGTCGGTGCCGCCCTCGAGGGAATGTGCGTCGGCCTGATCGTCACCAGCCCCGCGGGCCGGGTCCAGTGGATGAACCGCACCGCGCAGCACATCCTCGAGACGAAGCTCGATGACTGTGAAGGGGAACTTCTTTCGAGGGTGATCCGCGACCCGAACCTGTCGGAGTTCTGGCACCGCGCCTTCGCCGAGAGCGGAAACGTCATCGGCGAGGTTTCCATGCAGGTTCCGCAGGCCGCCGAACTCAAGGCGAACTCCACCAACTCGGTCTCTCCGGAAGGATAGCACATCGGGAAGATCCTGCTCTTCTGCGACGTCACCCGCGAGAAGTCGGTGCAACTCTCCCTTTCGCGTGTCGCCGCCGAGCGCCTGATCGATCTGGCGGAGCGCAACGTCAAGACCGCGGCCCCGATCGAGGGCCTGACCCCCCAGGAACTCCGCGTCCTCCGGATGGTCGGCGAGGGCCTGGGCAACCAGGAGATCGCCGAGGCCATGCACGTGGCCCCGTCCACCGTCCGCTCCCACCTGAAGCAGGTCTACCGCAAGACCGGCCTGGGCTCTCGCGCCGAGGCGATCAGCTTCGCGATCCAGAATCAGCTGACGTAGGGCACGGAGTACGGAGGCAGACACCTTTTTCCAGACTCTGTTGATCCGTACCGGAGCAAATCCGCCGGTCCGTGCTCGATCGAGGGGGAAGCCGACGGATCGAGCTTGCGCTTCCGGCGCGGGTGCCCGGGTGGTGGGGTTCGGAGGAACGGGGGCCCTCCACGCGCTCTTTCGGCGAGAGCGTCGACTCCTCGGAATCCTCCCGCGCTGCGCCCATGGGAGGTGGCGCCGGGAAGAGGGCGGCGGTAGGCTGCGGAAGGTCCTAAGGCCGCGCCACGGGGAGGCTCGGGGAGCAGGATTTCGGGGGGAGAGTTCCCCGAGGGGCGTTCACCTGGATCGCACGTCGATCGAAAGTTCCCCGCTCTCCGGCAGTGGAGCCGACATCTCGATCGTCTTCGATCCGACACCGACGCGGGCGAGGATGTGCAGCCCGGCGCCCGTCGGAACTCCTCTGAGAAGGAACCACCCTTCCGCGTCC